>Ga0075119_1000474_pt1 | contig 21603 bp, 10 predicted proteins | sample AntAceMetag02UK9_FD_69791 | JGI IMG/M metagenome (GOLD analysis project Ga0075119, IMG submission 69791) | Saline lake microbial communities from Ace Lake, Antarctica - Antarctic Ace Lake Metagenome 02UK9 | ecosystem: Environmental > Aquatic > Non-marine Saline and Alkaline > Saline | place... | reverse complement strand
GATCATAGGTGGCTTCGCGGAAGGCGTAGGCGACGCCATGATCCATGAGGGCAAGTCGCGGGCTGCCTTCCAGCGCGATAAGAAGCTTCTCGAACTGCGCCAGAACTTCCAGGCGGGCGAGAGCAAAAAGACCCGTGATCACGCATCCGGCGAAAACGTGCTCAGCCGCGGCCAGCGCGACCGGCTACAAAAAAACGGTTTCAAACACGCGGAGACTATGGCCGATATCAGTTTCACCAATGCCATTCTGGGTAAGAAATACGATCAGGACTTCCAATCGCGCGAGAATGATCTGAACCGCAAGAACCGCATCGATGTGAAAAAATCCGGTTTGAAGGCAAAGGATATGTCGGCCCGCGATTCCCGCATATGGAACGCCGCGGTTGAGCGCCACACAACGAAGGGCATTAACGGCGAAGAAACCAAGTGGCCCGAGGTCTACAAGGATCTGAAAGCCCGTAGCCATCCTTGGGCAGAGCAGGCTGCACCGACGAAGGCAGAGAAGGCCATCGATCCGAAGAGCCCCGCGTTCCGGTCGGCAAACAAGCAGGCCAAGGAAGAGGCTGACGACAAGGCGAGCTTGTGGAACAGTGACTCAACCGATTTCAAAGAGAGCGACGGAAACCGCTCTCGCTGGATCGAAAACCGGACAATGGAGATCTACCGCGACCGCGCCGGTGACGGTAAGGGGCCGGGTAAAACGAAGGCAAAGAAGACGGCAGACAAGCCCGCCCCCGCGCCGAAGAAGACCCCTGCACCGTCGGAGAAATCTACATCTACTAAAAAAGGCAAAAAGCCAGTAGATTATCCAGGCGCCAGATGGTCCGACCGTGCGAATGGCTGGGTCGTGAAGAAAGGCGAGAAATATTACAAGGTGAAGTAAATGCCCTTAGAGCCGTTGGAATATAACCCCTTCGAAGACGACGACTCTGAGATTTCATCCGACCTTATCGAACTGGACGGCAATCCGTTCGAAAACGATACGACCACACCGGCAAGTGGGAACGCCGCATCGAGCAGGCTTGAAGAACTCGACTTCAACCCGTTCGAAGATGCTGGGGCGGCGGCGCAAACGGCTGCCCCGGCAGAAGATTCCGCCTTCCCCCGGCTTTCCTTCCAAGACCAATCATTCGTAGACCGGAACTTTGCCGACCCGCTTGAGACTGGCGGGCGCAATCTGGCGGTAGCTGGCCGCGCCATCGTTGCCAGTGGTCATGCTGAAAAACTGCGTCTCATGGCACAGATCGACGAACACCGCGCCGCCGGTAACGAAAAGGGGCTCTCGGTGCTCATGCAGCGCGCGGGCCGCAATCCTGAAATCTCGATGTATGCCCAGGCGAGTGAGGATATCCGCGCAAAAATGCGGGGAAAGTACGAAAAGGATATAGTCCGCCAGTTCAAGGGTATCGCCGGACAGCAGGAAGCTATCGCCAAATTGCCGCAAGATCCGGGCTTGCAGGAGATCTCCGAGGCCAAGACGTTCGGAGAGGCCGCACAGGCAGCTTGGGACAACCCGGCATCGATCGCGCGTGTTGCAATGCAAAGCCTGCCGCTGATGGCCCCCGGGATAGCCCTGAGTGCGGTTGCCGGCCCCGCCCTTGGCTTTGGCGCTGGTTCGTTTATGGCAGAGCACGGGCTCTCCCTGATCCAGACGCTTCAAGAGATTGGCGTCGACGTGACCGACGAGAAGGCGATTGCAGAGGCGTTCCTTGACCCCGAAGTGCTGACTATCGCCAGAGAGAGGGCCAATGCCCGGGGTCTGCCCATCGCGTTCTTGGATATGATTTCCGCCGGCATCGCTGGCAAGATGATTGCCCCGGCGGTTATAGGCGGCAGGACGTTGAGCCCCGCCGCGCGTGAGGCTGCGAACGTGGTGGCGCAAATGCCCGTTCAGGCCGTCGCCGGCGCGACTGGCGAGACGCTTGCGGGCCTCGCCGCCGATGGTGAGCTTAAGCCCGGTGAGATCCTGCTTGAAGGACTGGCAGAGGGTCCGACAGCCGTTGTTGAGGTTCCCGTCGCCGCAGCTCTGGTGGGCCGCAAGACAGGTTCGGCCATCCCCGGCCAGCCCCGCGGCGATCGTGCGCGCATGCCCATCCCGCAGCTTAACGATGGCGACCGGGCGAGCGTCATCCCCGACGAGACAATCAGTGCAGGCAAGGCGATCATCGCTGACGCGCTCGCGCAGAAGGGTGCGAACGAGAAACTCGACGGCGCCACACTTCCCCCGATTGGCACTCCCGTTGTTATCCAGCACCCCGATGGACTGGTGCAAACCGGCATCGTCGAGGATGCATTCACGGAGAGCGTCGATTCCCTGAACATCGAGGACACGGGCGTTACCGTGCGCCTGGAAGACGGCACCGAGTTCGAAGCTCTGTCATCCGAGCTATCGCGCGGCGGTGTCACCATCAGCCCTATTTCCGTTCCCGACCCCGAAGCCACACGGGCCGGGGAAGAGGCGACTGCGCCGGCCGGTATTCCTGTGCCGGCTGATGTTGTTGCCTCGCCGCCGGCAGAGGGGTCGATTCCCTCCACCCCCGAGCCGGCGGCACCTACCGACATGATGGCGCCGAAGCCGACCGTTCCGCCGGCGCCAGCCGACCCCAAAATCAAAACCCCTGATATCGGCCCGGTCACGGAAGCCCAGACCGCGCTGGTTAAGGAAGGTGTCGACGACCCAGAAGGTTATCCGGTTGGTGTCCGGCTGGAAAGAACAGACCGCGGTTACAAGATAGTCGAAACCGCTGAATTTTTTGAAGCACCGAAGCTGACAGAGATAGGAACCGCTGCTAACGGCATCTTTATGAACGATCTGATCTTGAATAGTGAGGGCGATTTTGTAGCCGCCCAAACCATCATTCGAGGCGGAACCGGCGCAAATGATCCGAGAACAACAGCGTTCCAAGCCAACAATGCAGAACACTTGCAACAAGTTCTGAATGATCTGGCTGAGTTGTTGTATGCCCAGAAAATGTCGGACCCGTCCGCCGTCGCGATGTCGGACGCCTTTGATGAGAGCATCATTGCCTCTGGAATGGGCATGCCCACCGTTCAGACAGACCCAAAGGTCACGGAAGCCCAGAAGGCCGCCGAGATAGAGGCGGAAACCGATGCGGCCAACCAGAATGATGACGGACCGCAGCCTCCTGTAAACGAAGACGGGGAGGTCGAGCTATCGGTAGAGCAGGGCGCAGAGATCGAGGCGGACCAGCGCCGGGCCGATCTGGCGGTCTTTGCTGACATATCGAGCAAGGGGCCTGTCAACGCACAAATCGGCATCAAAGGAGAGGCGTTCCCGATCGATTCCTATGAGGATCTGCGTGCGCGGTGGGAAAACACCGTCAACGCTTCCGGGGCGCCCGAAAGCGAGCGCCAGAACGTCCTGATAACGAACGCCAGCAATGTGGTTGTTGGACATATCACGCGCGATGGAGAGTTCAGGAAGGGGCGCCCGTTTGTTCAGGAGCAGTCTGGTAATGCCGAAGGGTTTGAAAAAAGTAAGCAAACCCACCTAAAAACGTGGATGAACAAGGATTTTAAGAGGATATTCAAATCCGTTTCTGGTGATGTGGATCGCACCAGCTCCGTCGCGTTTAAAATGACCCAAGGTTATCGTGATGGTGTGGACGGCAAGCCGTTCAACAGGAGTAACTACGGCTTCTCGGAAGGCCAGATACAGCCATATTTGCAGGGATATCAGGCGGCGCTATCTGAGCGCGACGAACCGGGGTCTGCCGATGTGTCGAAATGGCTCCGCGGCAACAATGCACAGATCATATACGATGGAATTATATCAGAAGAAGAAGGCGCGGCTGATAACTCAAATAACCTTTTCGGCCAAGAGGACAATAAGACTGATTCCGCCGTTCCCGAAGCCGGGGAAAACACCAAGTTCCGCGGCGAAAAGGTCGACGGCGAATGGGTGGAGTTTGCCAAGGATTCGGGCTCGCTCGGTATCCCCCGGGACAGCATGCCCCAGGTCAAGGCCGAGCATCGGGGTGCGCTCGCCAATTTCTTGAAGGCGCGCGACATCGACGGCACGGAAGAAACCGTTCAGGCGGACTCGCTCAAGCCGACACAGGCGGAATTCTCCGAGAAGAAGGTTGCCAAGGCCAAGTCGTTCGAGGGCGGCGATCGCGCGATACTGGTCTCCAAGGACGGCCATATCGTTGACGGTCATCATCAGTGGATGGCGAAGGTTGATGAAGGCGCGGAGATCAGGATCATTCGCCTCGATGCTCCGATCGTCGATTTGCTCAACCAAGTCGCTGAGTTCCCAAGCGCGGATCAGGATGGCAACCTGCCGGCGCCGAGCACGAAGACCCGCGATCTTATCGAGAAGGTGAATGCAGAAAAGGCCGGAAACAGCGGCCCCCGCGTGTTCATCAACAAAGTCGGCAGGGACGGGAAGACGGACGCCGAGCGCGGTGGGGAGATCCACCCGAAGGCCGGCACGAAGATGGAAGACTGGTCGAACACGGTAATCCCGCACCCCGACGAGGGCGGCGTCGACGGCGACAATGACGGCGGCCCGACGAAAAACCGCTTCCTCGCTGACGGCCGGAAGTTCGCGCGCGCTATTGCTGAGATTATGATTGCTGATGGTTTCGAGCCGGGGCCGAGCAAGAAAAAAGGCAAGCTGGGGAATTCCGTCCGTATCAATGAAGGCGGCATTGCGGTTTCTGGCGATGTGTATCTTGAGTTGTACCGCCCCGATCAGAGCGGTGTGTATATGCAGATTGGGGCCGCTCTGTCTGGGCCGAATGGTGGTATTTCCATTGTGGCGCGCAGCGTCACCAGAAACAGCGGCGTAAGCCGTGGTGGCCCAAACCGTTGGCTCTCCGTCGACATGACCGCTGGGGAAATGGCCCGTGAATTGACTGATATCACAGAGGCGGGCTTATTCATGGCCGCCCGTAAAGCAGACCGCTCCGCCCGAGAGGGCATAATCGATTATATCGCCGGGAAACTGCCGGACGGATACACCGTCACGGATTACGCTGGTGCGCCAGCGTCTATTTTCTCGATTGAAAAAGGCGGAGAAATCGGCAAGGTCACGGCCCGGGTTAAAACGAACGAACACGCAGACCAGTTGCTTGCAAAGCTGGGCCTCGGGGACAAAAGCCCTGTTGTTGGCACCCTTGACGCACCTATTGCGAAGCCCGATGGCGACATCGTATACGGGCCGTGGAAAGAGTTCGGCGCCGGCTACAAGGGCCGCTCGCGCACGGATACTGCTGGAAACGTGGTGCAAACCATCCACATGCCCAGTGGAACTATCGTTACCCGTGGGACCAACGGGCCGGGAAGCCGTCGCGCTGGTGAGCCCTACTGGGAAGTGGAGTCTGGCGAGTTCCCGACAAAGGCCGTTCTCGAAAAGGCATTCGCTGAATTGGACGCTCTCAAGGGCACCAACCAAGAACCTAAACCGCAGGATTCCGCGGCGCCCATGGGAATTCCTGCGCCAGAATCAAAACCCGATCAAGAGCCGGGATACGGCGGTGAGAACAAGATATTCACACAGAGCGCAGCCGAAAAGGCGCGCGAAGCTCTGCGGAAGAAGCTGGGAAATATATCATCCGGCGTTGACCCTGAAATTATGATGCACGGCATTACGCTTGCCGGCTACCACATCGAGGCTGGGGCGCGTTCATTCGCGAAATACTCCGCCGCGATGGTTGGCGACCTGGGCGAAGGTATCCGCCCGTACCTGAAATCCTTCTACGAGGCGGCCCGCAATTGGCCGGGGATGGACACTACCGGCATGACGCCGGCGAACGAAATCACTGAAACGGAGACTGATGATGGAATTCAAAATGCCGTACCTGCGAGCGATGCAGGAGCAAGCCCCACAGATGTTCAGGGAACTGAGGACATCGGGGAAGATGGATCAACACCTGCAGGAGAAAACGGAGGAAGCGTACCGGATGCTGGCCGACCTGACAGCGAACGCACCGAAGGAGGAAAGCGGCCAGGTAAAACAGCCTCACCGGCGGGAAGCGGAACGTCAGGTAATAGCAGCCCTGATAGAGTTTCCGCAGGACGAAAGGGTAAGCGCGACAGCGTAAAGGGCAAAAACTACACCATCGAGCCCGGCGCACTGGACGAGAGCCGCGGCCCGAAGGCGAAGGCCACTGGCAATATTCGCGCGATCGAGTTGATGCGTGAGATTGAGGCAGAGGGCAGAAACGCCACGCATGGCGAGCAAAGAGAACTCGCTTTGTATGTCGGCTGGGGCGGCATCAAAGGCGCGTTCCCAGACGCGGACGGCAACTTCGGTAAGGGGTTCGAGGAAATCGGGGCCCAATTGCAGAGCATGCTTTCCGATACCGAATACCGGACGGCGCAACGGTCGATCCAGTATGCCCATTACACATCCGAAACTATTGTCCGCTCGATGTGGGCGGCGGTGGAACGCCTTGGGTTCAAGGGCGGCAAGGTGTTCGAGCCCGGCATGGGTTCGGGCAACTTCATCGGTATGGCGCCGGAGACGGTCGCCGCGCGGGTCGATTATAGCGGGCTTGAGCTTGACCACACGACCGCCCGCATTGCCCGCCTGCTTTACCCGCAGTCTGGTATCCGGCAGGACGATTTCACGCGCAGCCCGCTCCCGACCGATACCTATGACATGGTGATCGGCAACCCGCCTTTCGCTGATATCTCGATCCAGACAGATCCGAAGTACCCGCAGAAGTTCCTGCTGCATGACTATTTCTTTGCGAAGTCGCTCGATGCGGTGCGACCCGGCGGCCTGCTGGCGTTCATTACGTCTGCCGGCACCATGAACAAGCTCGACAGCGAGGCCCGTGAATATCTGGCAGAGCGCGCGGACCTGGTGGCGGCTATCCGCCTGCCCGATACGGCCTTCGCTGGCAACGCCGGAACGAGCGTCACGACCGACATTATCTTTTTGCGTAAGAAAGACCCGGATGCGCCGTTCGAGGCCGCCGTTCCCGCGGATAAGTGGACGCAGACCAGATCTGTCAGCCTGCCCAACAAAGAGGGCACGGAAACACTGGGTAATTCGAACCAGTATTTCAACGACAATCCCGATCGCATCCTTGGCGAGCAGGGCTTTTTCGACAAGCTGTACCTTGGGCGGTATGCCGTTCGCGGTCAGAAGGGCGTTTCGCTCGAAGGGCCAATCCAGAAGCAGATTGATACATTCCCGATCGACATCATGTCGGACTGGAAAGACACGACCGGCAGGGCCGAGGCTGACTTCGGTACGACCGAGCAGAAAGAGGGCTCATACTACGTTCACACGGACGGCGAGCTTTATCAGATGGAAAGCGGTGTCGGTCGGAAGCTCCAACGCCGGGGCAAAGGCGTCAAGGGCGGCAAGACCAAAGGCGAAATGGATCGCATCAGGGCTCTGATACCCATTCGCGACGCTCTGCGGGCTGTGTATGCGGCTGACTTGGGAAAAGACACTGCCAACGCCACCGCGGCCCGGAAGCGCCTGAACAGCGAATATGACGCCTTTGTGAAGAAGAACGGGCCTATCAATAAGCTGGAAGTGAAATTCCGCGGGCCGACCGTGATCCAACAGGAAGGCGCCCGCTCGACCGCCCGCGAGGAAGCCCGCTATATCGGTGATATCTTCGAAGAGGGTTCGTTCGATCCCAGCCGGCTGATTGCCGCCGGTGAGAAGAACACCGCCATCGCCAAAGCCCGCAAAGAAGCCCGCGAGGAAGCCGAAGCCCGGAACGCGCCTTGGGACGAGGGGACGTTCAATCCCGAGGATATGACTGATACCGCCATTGAGAAGCGGGAAAACATCGACCCGTTCTTTGGAGATCAGGAATATTACCGCCTGCGCGCGATCGAGGATTTCGACGAGAGCACCGGCGAAGCCACCAAAGGCGAGGTGTTCTTGCGGAATATCGTCAGCCAGGAGAGAGAGCCGGAAATAAACTCTCTCAATGACGCCGTGCTGTACGTGCTCAACAAATTCGGCCGGTTCGACATTACCGAGATCGCGCACACGTTCGGCATTACCGCGGAACAGGCCATCGAGGAACTGGGCGACCGGATCTTCAAGGTGCCGGGGCAGGGCGAGACGTGGGCGACATCGGACGAATACCTGTCTGGCGACGTGAGGAAGAAACTCACCGAAGCCCGGGACTTATCTGAAAAGGATCTGAGTTTCCGCCGCAACGTGTCGGCGCTGGAAGCCGTCCAGCCTACCGCGCTCGCCCCATCAGACATCGCCGCCAGCCTTGGCATGCCGTGGATACCCCCGGCGACCATCGAGCAATTCGGAACCGAGGCGCTTGGGCTCACATCGCTCAAGATCAAATACCTGCCGGCACTGGCCCTCTGGTCTGTCAGCGGTGATAAGACATCGGCTGCCGCGCGTTCGACATGGGGCACGACCGACCACGCCGCGCCGGCGCTTATCCTTTACGCGCTCAACCGGCAAGATCCGAAGGTTTCGAGGGAATACACGAAACCGGACGGCAGCAAGGGCACGGAGACTGATACCGTCGCCACAGAGGCCGCGCTTGCGAAGCAGAAGGATATCCGCGAGCGGTTCAACGATTGGATCTGGGAAGACGCCACGCGCGCCGACGAACTCGCAGAGCGGTATAACGACGAATACAACAACATCGTCAGCCGGATCTATGACGGCGGCTATCTGACAACCCCGGGCGTTACCTCGTCGTGGTCATGGCGTCCGCACCAGACGCGCGTGATTGCGCGGATCATCCAGTCGGGCAATACCTACATGGGCCACGCGGTCGGCGCCGGTAAGACATCGGCAATGATCGGCGCCGGCATGGAAATGCGCCGCCTGGGGCTCGCCCGCAAGCCAATGTATGCGGTCCCGAATCACATGCTGGGGCAGTTCACAAAGGAATTCTACGAGCAATACCCGACCGCCAAGATCATGGTCGCGGACGAGAAGGCCTTCCATACCGACCGCCGCAAGCAGTTTATCGCCAATGCAGCGAACGCCGACCTCGATGCGGTGATTATTCCCCATTCGTCCTTTGGGCTTATCCCGATGTCGAACGAGTTTGAAGACGGGCTTGTGCAAAAGCAGATCGATGAATATCGCGCTGTGCTTGAGGAAATGGGGAAAGATCAGGAAACCCGCATCACGCGCGGCAAGCTCGAAAGCCAGATCGAGCGTTTCGAGCAGCGGTTGTCCGGCAACGCCTCTAACAACAAGGATCAGGTGTTCACGTTCGAGGAAATGGGCGTCGACTTCCTGTTCGTCGATGAAGGCCACCTATTCCGCAAGCTCGACTTCTCTACGAAAATGTCGAACGTCAAAGGCGTCTCGCCCATCGGGGCAAAAATGTCATGGGATCTGTACGTCAAAACCCGGTATCTCGAAACGATCAACCCGGGCCGTAATCTGGTCATGGCGTCTGGAACGCCGATCACGAACACGATGGCCGAACTGTTTACCGTGCAGCGGTATATGCAGCCCGAGCAGCTTGCAGACCGCGGCTTGAACCATTTCGACGCATGGGCCGGCGCCTTCGGTGACACGGTGACGAACACGGAACAGGACGCGACCGGCGGGTATAAGCAGGTCACGCGCTTCGCGAAGTTTGTAAACATCCCTGAATTGTCGTCGATCGTTCGCGAGAGCATGGATGTCGTCACGTCGAAGCAGCTTGCCCAGTATGTGACCCGACCCACAATTCGCGGGGGAAAACGGGACATGAACCTCGCGGAGAAGAGCCAACATCTTGAGGATTATCAGGCGCATCTTACGCGGCGCATGGAAGCTATCGCGGCCCGCAAAGGTCCGCCCCAGCCGGGCGACGATATCATTCTGAGCGTGATTAATGACGGTCGGCATGCTGCGATCGACATGCGCCTCGTTGATCCTGACGTAAAAACGAACATGCCCAGCAAGCTGGAAACAGCGACTACCAACGTGTTTAAGCAGTGGGAAGCGACCAAATTGCAGCCGTTATACGGGGTCAAGCCCGAAGGCGGATACACCGACGAGCCCGTAGATCGCGGCCCGGGTACGCAGATGGTGTTCGCAAATCTGGGTGTCGGCACGTCCCGGGCGTTCAGGGTGCATGAATACATGCGTTCCGAGCTTATCCGCCAAGGCGTTCCGCGCGATCAGATCGCATTGATTTCTGAGCATAAGTCACACGTCGCCAAGCAACGCCTGTTCAATGACATGAACGAGGGCAAGGTTCGTATCCTCATTGGATCGACCGCGAAGATGGGAACGGGCGTCAACGCACAGCGGCGCCTGACCGACATTCACAACATGGACCCGCTCTGGTTCCCGTCCGATGACGAGCAGCGTAATGGCCGCGGCATCCGGCAGGGCAATATGAACCGCGAAATTGGTATCCACGATTACGCGACGAAGGGCACCTACGATTCGACCATGTGGGGAATGATGGAGACGAAGGCCCGGTTCATCGAGGGTTTCTTCGCCGGTGATCCGAACCTTCGCGACATGGATGACCTGGGCGAAGCCTCGCAGTTCGAGCAGGCGAAGGCCATGAGCACGGCAGACCCCCGCCTTATCGAACTGACCGACAAGCGGCAGGAACTTGAAAAGCTGGTACGCCGCGAGAAGGGGCACCAGCGGGAGCAACACGCAATTCGGGGCCGGATCAGCGAAGCCGGGCGGAATGTGGAGCGCGCGGAACGGCGCATTGAGGCCATCACCGGCGACATTGCCAAGCGCACGGATACGACCGGCAAGAATTTCACGGCGGAAGCTGCCGGCGAAACCTTTACCGATCGCGTGGAGTTTGGCGCGGCAATACTCAAGGCTCTCGATGACAAGATCATTCTCCCGCTGAAATCCGGCGACAAAAAGGTAACGCTGGATACGCTCGCGACCATCGGCGGGTTTGATGTCGTGGCAGAGGGCTGGATGATCGGCATCCTTGGGCAGCAAGAAGCGCAGTATTCGGTTTATCTGGAAATGACGGGCGATGGCGCGCAGGCCAATGTCAAGATCTCCGGTTCCTCGTCTGGCGTTACACAGAGCATCGAGGGCGCCCTGAAGGGGTTTGAGAGCAGGCTCGAACTGCAACAGTTTGATCTGTCAAAAGCGCAGACGACGCTGGAACAGTACGCCGATTTCGAGGAAACCAAGTATCCTGATAGAGGCCAAATAGATACCTTGTACGAAGAGGTTGAGGCGCTCGATGCGGCGATCTTGGGTGATATCAAGAAAGACGAAGCCCCCAGCGTCGCCCAGGTCAATGTGGACGAAGACGGGCGGATCTCGACGGAAGACGATGAAGACGGCGACGGCCCCGATAAAGGCATCCTGTCATGGCAGCGCCAAGACGACATTGTTGACGTGAACGATGAAGTCAGCGGTTTGCTCACGGAAAAGTGGGACAGCGCCAAAGAGAAGATCCGCGACGCCATCTATGCGGCGGTGAAGAAGCGCGCGCCCGGGCTCAAGGTTGATGTCTACGAGAGGCTCCTTGCCGTGGTCGAGGGTAAGCCGTTCAAGATCGGCGGCGTTTATTACCGCAATGAGAATTCCGCCGGCGTCATCGAGCACTTGGCAGCGGTGTCTATGAATTCCGCGGCGCCCTATGGCACGGTCACGCACGAAATCATCCATTTCCTGCGGCAGTCTGGCGCTATCCGCCCGGCAGAGTGGGAAATTCTGGCAGCCGCGGCAGACCCGTGGATGGCGAAGTTCGATATCAAAGCCAAATACCCGGAATTGAGCGCCGACAAGCAGATCGAGGAAGCTGTAGCGGAAGCATACGGCGCAATGTCGGATGACGAGTTCAAGGCATCCACGCCGACCAGTCGCGTATTCAGGTCAATCCAGATGTTTTTCCAGCGTATCCGCGGCATCGTCGGCCGGCAGGGTTTCAAAACAGCGGAAGAGATATTTGGCGCGATCGACGCCGGGATCATTGGCCGGCGTACCGGCAATACCCCGCTGGCAGACGCGGCGCCTGTTTCGTTCCAGCGCAAGAAGGGGGCGAAGGCGCACGGCATCACGTTCGACAACCCCGACACTGAGAAGCGTTGGAAGCGCGCGCGCCTGGGCGTCGGCGCCGGCGACAGCCTCGCACTCCGGGTAAAAGCCCGTATCGGACACATCGCGCAGGGTTTCTCGTCTCACTTCGGCGGGGAAATCTTCATCGACGGGCACAAGGAAACCGTATTCCTGCCGAACACGCCCGAATGGGCTGACGCGATGCAACAGCTTCGCAAGTTCTCCGCTTCCCCGCAGGCGACGAAGGAAGAGGTTATCCGCCACGTTTACAGCGTGGTCGACGGCATGAATAAAGACGATCTGGATCTGTTCACGCGCAAGGTCGTGCTCGATGATCTGCAATGGGAAGCAGATCAGAACCACGAAATCCCGTTCGGGCTCGATGCGGAAACGCTCAAGGTCGAGCGCGCCAAGATCGAAGAGGTGTTGAGGGACCGCCCCGACATCCGTTCCGCGATCCGCCGGCGCCGGCTGATTAACTCGGATATCGCGCGTCGCCTTGTCGAAGCTGGTGTTCTGAGCAAAAGCCAGATCAAAAACCCGAACTATTACCGCCATACCGTGCTGGAATACGCGCGCGGTGTCATGCGTATGCCCGCCACAAAGACCGGGCAGAGAGTTAAACAGCCATACTGGGCGCGGCGCATGGGATCAACGCTCGACATCAACGCGAACCTGCTGGAAGCGGAGTTCGAGTGGATGCAAAAGGCGCTTTCCGGCATCACGGAAGCGAAGACGATCGATTGGCTGAAGAAATCCAAGCACAATGTCCGTGACGCCGTGCTCGCCAAAGCAAAGGCGGAGAACGATAAAAACCTGAAAAACCTGCTCGATATGGATATGAAGGAAAACGGCTACACCACCGGCAGCGGCCGGCAGACGAGCCCGATCAACGAAATCTTTATGGAATTTCGCAAGAGCATCGCGATCGGGATGCAGAAGATCTCCGGTGCAGTCGGCAACATGCAGGACATCCCCGCGGAGTTCGAGAAGATAGCCAATAGCCTGGAAGCCGGCCTAGCCGACAACGAGGGCAAGCTGTTCCCGTTTCTGTCATGGATCATGGATAACGACCAGCCGGGCGCGATGGGTGCCGGAATGGTGTTCAAGGCCATTACCGGGCGCAAGGAAATAGTCCGGCAAATGCTGGGCGAGCGTTACATGGACCCCAGCGATGTTACCAGCGCCGTGAAGAAGTTCGCGCCCGATGGATACACGATCTGGCAGCCCGAGCCGGGCAAGCATATGTTCGTCTCGAAAACGATATCCGAGCATGTGGTTGATAAATTCATGCAGCACTTGGAGCAGGGGCAGGATATCCCTGCGGAAATGGCGGCCCTGATGTCTGCCGGCATGCGGTCGCAGGTCAAAGAACAACTGGCGGTCGGCGGCGAGAAGTATCAGCTTGTCGTTCCGATCGAGCTGGCTGCGACGCTGAACGGCCTGGGCGACACGTACTCCGGCAATATCGTCAATTTCCTGTTCGATTCCCCGCTGCGGCAGTGGAAACGCTGGGTTCTGATTAACCCCCGCCGCGTCCTGAAATACAATCTCAACAACATTTCGGGCGATCTCGACGCCGTGCTCGCCGGTAATCCCCGGATCGTTAAGCACTTCGGCCGGGCATCGAAGGAATTGTATGCGGTGATGCGCCAGAAGAAGGCGCCAAGCGATCTGTATATGCAGGCCGTAGAGCGCGGTGTATTCGATTCCGGGCTAACCGCGCAGGAAATCCCCGACATCAACCACCTGTCCCAGTTCGCGCATTTGGACGGCACACGCGGCCCTATCAACAAGGTGACGATTGGATCGCTCGGCAAGGTCTGGCGGACATTGCAGGGCGCTACCCAGTGGCGTGAAAACATCCTGCGGTACGCGGCGTATATCGAATACACAAATCAGCTTAACGCCGGCAAGACTATGGCCGAAATCGGTTACGGCGCGTCTGTGCCGAAGATGATAGACGCCGTGCCGGATCTGAAAGACAAGGCCGCGCTCGCTGCCCGCGATATGGTTGGTGATTATGGTGCAATCTCGTACTACGGCGCCGGGCTGCGCCGGCACTTCATCCCGTTCTGGTCATGGTTGGAAATCAATACCAAGCGTTACTGGCGTTTGACGAGCAACGCCTTCGGGCAGGGTGTCGGCAAAGGACTCGCCGTGGGCGGCGGTCTGGCGGTATCTGCCGGCGCGCGCAAGACCGCGTGGCTCATGCTCCGCATGTCGATGCTCTATATCACCGTGCAGGTCTGGAACAATCTCCTGATGGGCGACCTTGAGGATGAACTGTCCGAAGACGACAAGGCCCGGATGCACGTTGTTTTGCCGTTCAGGGATGCAGACGGCCGCGTTTTGACTGTCCGCTTCCAGGGTGCCTTCTCGGACGCGCTCTCGTTGATCGGACTGTCTGACATCGCCGGCGGGATCAGCGCCGTCGAAAGCGGGAAAGCAACGGCTTACGAAAGCGCCAAAGCACTAGGCCGGGCCCCCGTCAACCGCGTCGTTACTGGCTTGACGCCGGTTATCATGGCCCCGGTAGAACTGGCTTTCGGCGTGAAGGTATGGCCCGATGTGTTCGAGCCCAGATCTGTGCGCGATCGCTGGCGGAACCTTGCCCAGCTATTCAGCATCGAGCATGAATATGACCAAGCCATAGGCGCCCCGACCCGCGGATATGGTCAGTCGCTTGTGAATACCGTGGTGAACACCCGCGACCCCGGCGAGACGGCCTATAACGAAATGAAGGGTCTGGCTCACGATTGGGTCCGCGAAACGAAGGGATCGACCGGTAGCTCAAATTTCTCCACGCCGTCATCCGATGCGCTCTACAAATGGCGCAAGGCCCGGAAGTTCGGAGACGAGAAGGCCGAAGCGTCCGCGCTCGAAACAATGGAAGAACTTGGCATGGGCACGGAACGTATCGGCCGGTCGATAAAGCGGGCGCATCCCCTGGGCGGCGTGGCGATCAAGGACCGCGGTGCGTTCTTGGAAAGCCTCACCGATGACCAAATGGATAAACTCGATGTCGCGAAGGACTGGTATCAGGACGTGTTCGCCCGTTAATCCGGGGATTATCAGCGAAGGTGTTGTCGGATTTTAGCCGATAACAAATCTTTAAGCTGTATCTCCTTTAGCGTCACTTCAATAACGAGATTTGATGTCCTTTGCTTCGATCGAAGTATCTCCCGTTCTAAGATTTCTATGTCGTCGACCAGTTTCAGCCGATTTTGTTCCGCCATCTTCCTCTGCCGCTTTATGCGATCCCGGCCCGCCAATTCAGAATAATGCTCGTCGTTGACGTATCTCTCCCAAACATCGTATTCAATCCAAGTGTCCCGCACATCTTCTTCTCCCGTGGCATCGACAACAGCCCTGTTCACCACCTTTAAGCTCAGTCGGGGAATTGCCTTCCTGTTTTTATGGCGATAGGCGCGACATATCTGGCCCACGCGAGCCGGGCATATCCCCCAAATAACAGCGATATCCTTGAAAGTCGTCCCCTGGACACGCATAGCAACGATGTGCGCGTTTCGGTGGGCGGTAGGATTGTTGCTCATGCACCCTCTCCCGGGGCTGCGGCAGGTCCGCTGGGCCGATCTCCCCAGGAGGCGAGCCAATACCCGCTTTTACGATAACCGTCCTCTCGGAGCTCCTGCAGAGACATTTCAGGAGCGCCCGTTTCCGTGGAGCCGATCTCGTCTTCCCAGCCCCGGGCCTTGAGCCACCGGTAGACGTGTTTCGTGTAACTGTCTTTCTTGCGGGATTTGGCGCAATAGGATTTCACAGCATCGATCATTTGCCCGACCGGGACATGCTTCGCTGCCTTCACCCATTCTGGGAACGCCTCGCCCTTCACGCCGATGGTTGTGCCGTATGCATCCCATGCTGCCCAGAGAGCTTCGAAGTCAGCGGGATAAGTCTTCCTCGCACCCTTCGGCGCCGATAAAGGTGACGGTTCTAGTGACGGTTCTAGTGACGGTTCATTTAGGGGGGAAGACAGCTTCCCTTTGGCCTGTTCATTCTTTCCCTTTGGATTGTCTAAATCTTCCCCTTGGCCTACCGGAAGATTTTTCCCTTTGGGTTTTGACCAGACACGTATCAGATCCGTTGTTCTGGACCCATCCTCCCGCTGGCGATGCTCGCGCGTGATATAGCCAAGATCCTCAAGAATCTGCAAATGGCTACGCACCGTTCGGGCGGTCATCCCCGTGTTCTTGCCGAGCTTCTTCTGTGACGGAAAACACGCGGCGTTCTCGTCGGAATAATTGCAGACAGCCACCAGAACGAGGCGCGAGGCCGGCTTCAATTCGGGGTCTTCCAGTTCAAGGCACCAGCCTACTGCTTGGATGCTCATATCTCGATTCCTTCAATTTGTTCGTCAGTAAGGGGTAATTCAAATGTGTGGACCTGTTCCGCCGGAATATCCTCGAACTTGGTAAATTCTGGGATAAACCGCATATTGATCTTTCCCGTAGGACCGTGGCGCTGTTTGCCGATGATGACCTCTGCCATGCCCTTAGCTTTCATGCCCCGATGGACCCATATACCCCGACGTTTCTGGAAGCTCTTTTCATCCTCGCGATCGCGTTTCGTTTTGGGTTCATCCCGCTCGATGTAATATTCATCGCGATAGACGAACATGACGATATCAGCATCCTGCTCGATGGAGCCCGATTCCCGCAGATCCGACATATAGGGCCGTTTGTCTTCACGATTTTCGACGGCGCGACTGAGTTGGGACAGCGCCACGACCGGCACATTCAGATCTTTTGACAGCGTTTTTAAGTTCCGGGTGATCTCGCTCAATTCACCTACCCGGTTCGTATCGCCCTTCTTGCCACTGCTGCCTTGGATCAATTGCAGATAATCGATGATAATCAGGCGGATATTGTGTTTGCGTTTAAGGCGCCGGGCGCGGGCGCTCAAGGTGTGAACGTCGATCCCGCTGGTGTCGTCGATAAACAGTCGAGCCCCGCGGATCTTGTTGCGAGCGTTCACGACATCAAGAAACTGGGTGCCCGATATGTCACCAGCCCGAATCAGGTTAGCAGGTATCTTCGACACTTCGCCAAGGATGCGCTGGGTAAGCTGTTCGTCTGACATTTCCATCGAGAAGAACGCAACGCCGGGGGGGTCTTCATCCTCTACCGGATCTGCCGTAGCTATGTTGAAGGCGATATTTGTCGCCAATGCGGTTTTACCCATCCCAGGGCGACCGGCGAGGATAACAAGATCCGTGTCACCTAATCCGCCGCCGAGCCTTCCGTCGAGCGTTGGGAAGCCGGTGCGAGTGCCATAGAACGTGCCCTTGTTCTTATAGGCGTATTCCATCTTCGACAGCGTTTCGTCGATCGCATCATCGAATGTGACGAAACCCCGCTGCGGTGTGCCACTGGTCACGACATCGGATAACTCCCTCTCGATACCCTCGACCATCTGGACTGCAGACGTATCCGTCTCCGCGCCCAGCGCGCGCACCCTCATATCCTCACTGATCTGCACGACCTGCCGGCGGATATAGCAATCGAAGACCGTTTCGGCATATTCCCGATTGTTGACCGTGGTGAGTGAATAGCCGACCAACTGGATTAGGTATCTGTGCCCGCCCCGGTGCTCGAACTCCGCCGTGTCGAGGTATTGCCTGAGTGTGACGGGGTTTGCCGTGCGCCCGGCCCGGATCGTGTCGCTGATAATCTTATAGATATAGCCGTGGAACGGATCGTAGAAATGCTCGGGCTGGATGATGTCGGCGGAATCGTCGAAACCAAGGTTCCGCTCCAATATAGAACCGAGCAAAGCCATTTCGGCTTCTGGGTTCTGCGGCATGAAGAACTGTTCTTCCTCGTTCATCTGACAATCCCCCCGTTGGGCTCGGGCAGGAACATATCGCGCTGTTCACCGTCATCCCGGGATAGCCAACCTATCGTCGGCTTGCCCTTGAAACCCTTGCGCCAGATAAACCATGCGAAGTCTTCGGTGCTCCATCCCGGTTGATCCTCGACAGCGGTATCCCCGGCGTAGAACGTGATCCGCTCGACAAAGCACAGAACCAGAGCCGGCGGCGTCGGCCCGTGGATGCGCTTGTATCGGTCCTGCCCACACAGTTTTTTGACGGGCAGGAAGAACGCTGCGACATCAACGCCCAGGCGGAAAGCGTGTTCAATGAATTCCTCGTCCAGAGAGAACGGCGGATTCGTGACAATACACTTTGCCCGGGCTCTTTTTTGGGTGAGAAAATTAACATTGGGTTTTCCATACCCCCGATCAATGAGATTGGTCGACACGACATTGTGCCCATATTCCTCAAGAACGCGGGAGATATGCCCCTCACCGCAGGCCGGTTCCCAGATCTTGTTTGGGAGCGCGAGGGTGCGGATCAACGGATAGACCGCCTCAACGGGTGTCGGGTAATGATCGTCGGACGGACGGTTGACGGATGAACGGTTCCTCGAACCGGGTTCTGCGGTGCTCATTGGGCGGCCTCTGCGGCGCGTTTTAGCAGAAACTTCGATGTCAGGTGCGTGGCACAGAAGCCGTGCCCGGGCTGTTTGGGATTGCGACATTCCAATTCACGACAGACGCGCGGGTTTGCGTTTTCATCGACAGGGGTTGGAGCCCGGCCGCTACGGGGCAACCGGTCCTCTTCCCCGATAGGCTCTGCTGGTGGCGGGAGTCTTCTGCCAATTTCAACCGCATAGTCGGCGGCCTCTTTCGCGGCCAAAACTCGTTCCTCAAATATGATTTTCTTGAGGTTAGTGAGCCCATCCCAGTGGCGCCGGGCTAGGCCGATGACCATGTTGCGTGTCCAGCTTGAACCGAGTCTTTGGGCTATCACACCGGCGGAACATCCTTGGCCGGTATAGCGTTTTATCCTAGCTAGAATTACCGGATTTGTTTTTTTCTGGGGCATTGGCGTTTCTCCTGTGATTGAGGGTGGTCAACGCAAGGTCTGCGATGGCGATCGCGTCGGCTTGGTTGTCGTCTTTCGGATCGTACCCGCTGGCTTGGACTGCGGCGATCATGTCGGATTTGCTGGCATTACCCTTATCGGTGGCGTGTTTCTTGATCGTGCCGATGGGTACGTCTTGGCACGGTATGCCTTTGAGGGCGCACCAGAGTTGTACGATAGCAACCTGCCCATGCAGGATGACCGTAGAATGCCAGTTTTCGAACTTGGCGGGCTGTTCGTGGAAAACGTGGGTAATGGGGTCGCCAATCTCGTTCTTGGACTTTAGGAACGCGATAACCTCTTTCCACATACGGCCCTTATGAATTTGCTGGGTCTGAGACTTGAATGTGCGAGTGCCATATTCGAGAGGGCACCCGGGCCGGGACAATGCCCAGCCCGTTGCCGTCGCGAGATCCAGCGCGAGCACGGTATATTGAGTCTCGTTGGCTTGCCGGATCAATTGCATCAGCCTTCACCCTCCGCGGCTTCTTCGCCGTCCAGGGCAAACATGACCATTTGCAGGTCGTCGAGAACGCCCTGCCCCTCGTCATCATCCATAAATTCCCGAGCCTCGCGCTTACGCTTATACAGCGCATATTGAAGGTTCAGGTCCGTGGAGTTCACGTTCAAATCGTTCTTCATGTCCTTGCGGATCTTCGCGAGATCATCTTTGAACGGGGTGACGTGCTTCTTCACCTGTGCCTCGATCTGCTTGTCCTTCGCGTACCGGGAAGCAAATCCGTTGATGATGACATCGCTGCGAGACGGCTCATTGGCGCCGCCCCCCTCGATACCATCTGCCGTGGTTTCGTCTTCTGCCATGTTAGGGCTCCTGTTGTGGTTTCAGTTATCCGCCGGCGTCAGGCCGGTGAATTGGTTTTCGCGACGGCCGCCTCTGCGACATCTGCCGCGCTCTTGTTCGTCCGGTCGTATTGCGGGGGGATATCAACGTCCGCAAAGGGGTTCGCATCGGCGTCAGGCGCGTTCCCAGGCGCGGGACCGGCTTCGGCGGGTGTTTCTCCACCGAAAGTCGGGATAGGCGTCTGATCGACGGATATGGCGATCTGCTTGGCGGTGGGTTTGTTCGGGACCGGCTGTTGCTGGCTGTGCGGCCACACGGACATATAGATATTGTTGAGTTTCCTGATGGCGTCGAACAGTTCCTTCGCGGTGACGCCCAGTTTCTCGTCGGCTTTGTATTCGGCGGGGTCCGAAAGGTTGTCCTTGATGTGCAGAACTATATCAGCGAGATCGAGGCCTTTCACCTCGTGGGGGATGGTAAGACCCTCTGCGGCAGGCGCAACGGTATCGGGCACATTCTTGGGATCGATGATTTCGGGTTCGATGATTTCCGGTTCTTTAGAATCGTTCGATTTCTTTCCCGGAGTCCGGGATTTTGTCTTAGGGTGTTGTTTTTTAACGTATTCTGTGACTGCGGATTTCAGTGCCGCGGGGCTGGCGCCGTGTTCCCGCACGGCCCGCAAGATGGCCTTACGGTCGCCAACGTCCTTAATTTTTGTGACAAGGGAATGTGCGTTGAAGGACAGGCCCGGAACACGGTCTTCTTCGGGTATCCCTTTGCAAAGAGAAATCCAGTTCTGGAAGGTTTTTGTCCGGTTCCCGGTTTCCTCGATTGCCTGCATATACATATCGTCTTTCGAGAAGTGCCGTTCCCCGTAGATGAACCAGTCACCGAACCAGAAAGCGAGAGAAGCAGAGGCACCCTGCAATTTCTTCCCGTCTTCATACCACTGATCGAATGTCGCGTTTTTAGGCGCATCATAGGAAATCGTGGTTGTTTGGCCCAAAAGGGTCATGGACTGATCGGACATAGTGATAGCTCCTTAAAAGGTGGGAATTGTTTTGTCGTCTTCGGTAGGCAGGTCAACAAAATCGTTTGCCGTCACCGCACCGCCCGTTGCTTTGGTGATGGATTTCACTGCGTCTCGCCCAGGCCAAACTGACCCATCGCAGATCTGTGTGATGTAAGGGGGGGCTTTGCCGATTGTCTCAGCGAAAGCCTTGCGGGTCATATTATGGGCTTGAAGCCATGAATTTAATTGCATGGCGGAACATTACAGCGCACGGGTCTTTTTCGTCAACCTGAAACGCGAAACACATTTACCAATTAAATTTTAAATGAATTGTTGACTTGGGAATTCAGTGCGGCTTAATCTCGGGGAATGGAAAACAGTCCAAACCTTTCCAAAAACCAACCCTATGCCCGCTGGTATTATTCAAAGCGGACGCCGAAGGTCCGGTATCGTCGCGAGAACCGCGGCGTCTGGACGGTGAACGAAAACCCGGCAACCGTCAGGGGGTTCGTTAAGGATGCATGGGAAGAAATTCCCTATGACGATGTGCCCCCCGATGTGCGGGAGCAATACGAAGGCCTTGTTGCCGAACTGAATGAACAGGAGAGCAGTCCAGATGAATAACATCCACAGTTTAACGACCGAGGAAGTGCATGAAATTGCGCGCCTCGCGGGTCGCCTTGAATCCGCCCAGTCGAATGTGAGCGATGCTTTCATGCGGCTGGAACTGCTTCGTAAACGTAAAGCGGTAGGCGACACATGGACCGTCACTTTGGAATTGGAAAAAAGCGGCCACTCCTACAACAGAAACGAGGTCAAATTCCGTATCCCGTTCCAGATGGTCGAGCAACAACTCGTCGACGTGTTGAACG
>Ga0075119_1000453_pt1 | contig 21974 bp, 16 predicted proteins | sample AntAceMetag02UK9_FD_69791 | JGI IMG/M metagenome (GOLD analysis project Ga0075119, IMG submission 69791) | Saline lake microbial communities from Ace Lake, Antarctica - Antarctic Ace Lake Metagenome 02UK9 | ecosystem: Environmental > Aquatic > Non-marine Saline and Alkaline > Saline | place... | reverse complement strand
TGTAATTCCTCTAGCAATGCCTTTCGTTCATTTGCGGAAAGTCTCGTAAAGTATGATTTTATTGACCCCTTCTCCATTCCTCTAAGTTACTAATAATAGCTATTCTAAACTAGAGCCATTATTTTTAGGACGGGTTAGTATGCTCTACAAACGCATCAGCCTGCTTGAAAGAAGAATCATCAACAAAGAAACCATCCCTCATGCAGAAAAAATATTCTCCATTTTTTTACCCTTCACCGAATGGATCAACAAAGAGAAGATGAACCCTTCGGTAGAAATAGACAAAAAGCTATTTGTTACCACCGACCAATACCACCTGATCGTAGACTATCAATTAGGCGATAGGCTCAATGATCAAGATGCCATTATCTCCATACTTGATAGGATTTACACAAAATACAGCGCTATAGCTTCCCTGAGTACAGACAAAGGCTTTTCCACTCAGGCAAATAAAGCGATAATCCATGAGCTACTGCCTGAGTTGGAAGTGGTCATGCCAAAAAAAGGAAAACGTAACCAAACCGAAGAGCAGGAGGAAAGAAGCAAATCTTTTAAGCAGCTAAAAAATGCTCACAGTGCTGTAGAATCCAATATCAATGAACTAGAACACCGAGGATTAGACAGGTGTCCAGATAGGTCTGTCATAAATTTTAGCAAATATGTAGGGTTGGCTATTGGTGCTCACAATTTGCATAAGATCGGCAAGGAATTGATTTCTATACAATGCAGCAAAAACAAAAAACGACAAGAGGCGATGCGCAAAGCAGCCTAAAAAACCATAAAAAATGAGGAATCAATTTTTTTGACAGCATAGCTATGTCTTGATCTCTCAAAAACCAAGGAAATGTGACCTTCAGTAAGCATCCTGTCATAGAAGAAAACTAGCCCCATAAAAAGTGAGAAGAAAATGGAAGGGTAAGGGTAGAACATAATTATATAATGCAATATGAAGCTTAAAATAGTTATACTAAAGCTTAGTGAGGAGAGTTTTCGTGCAGGCACTAGTTAGCCGAGAGCATTGTTTTTCCAAGCCATTCGGCAGTGAAGGATCTTCTGAATTCACTCTCAAAAACTAGCTTTTTCGTTGGATAGTACTTCAAACTTCCTTCAAAATAGGATTTATAATCTAATAGGTCTTCATTACCCGCTAAGCTTCCCAGTGGAATCCATCCTTTTACCGAACCATACCAACCATCACTCAGTTTCGTAGCGTATTTGAGAGAAAGGAAATTCCAAGCTCGAGAATCGTCTCCACCCAGACCGTTAGATTCCTGTTCGAAAGCAAACCACAATCCCCCGACTGGTTTATTATTTTTGATTAACATTTTACCCAGACCAAGAGAAGGATTGTAGTTGTTATCCCGAAAGGGAAATGACTCTTTATAAATATCCCAGAAGGAAATCTGACGATAAGTAAAAAATAAAAAGCTCTGATACAAACCATAAAACTCTGCAAGACGCTGTTTGAAACCTAGTTGAAATTTCGCATCGCTGTTACTGTTAGTTGGGATACTACCGATTTCTGTGCCGGTTACTTAATAATTATCTCCGTAAATGGTAAAGGTTGGTTGTTTTCTCAAACTGTCAATAACACTTTCACCTGAATTTCTAGAAGGTTGAGCCCCAATTTGTAAGAAATCACTGAAAAGACAAAAAAACAGGAGTGTGATTTTGATTGTTTTCAGCATTGAACAATTCACGTTATAATTGAAGAACAATTTAGTACGATGAAAGCTACCCTCCCTCACATTTTGGAGAAAGATTACTGACACATAAAAAAATCATTTGAATCCCCCTTTAGCCACTAAACTGACGCAATGGCTCTTTTAATTACGTCTGCGGATGCTAGCAATTGATCACGCTCAGCATCAGATATTTTTACCTCTAGCACTTTTTCTATTCCATCACCAGAGATAAGGGTTGGAAGCGACAGTGAAATATCACTTAGCCCATAAGGCCCTTGGATCAGGCTACTAAGGTTGACTACCCTTCGTTCCCCCCTAATGATCCACTTAAGTAACGTGGCAGTAACCAAACCAATGGCATGGTTGGTTGCTCCTTTACGCTTGATGATTTCGTGTGCAGCTATTTTTACCTGATGTGAGATGTCTTCTTGATAATCAGTATTCCAACCTTCCCAGTCTAAAAGCTTGATCCCTCCTATATGCGCTCCAGACCAAAGTACTACTTCAGAATCTCCATGTTCCCCTATGACATTAGCATGAATACTCTTAGAATCTATTCTTAACTGATTTCCAATCATCTCACGCAATCGTGCGGTATCAAGCATGGTACCTGTTCCAATCACCTTTCTAGCATCAAATCCTGATGACCTCTGATAGAAATGTGTCAATATGTCCACGGGATTAGCCACGATGATCAAGAACCCTGAAAAACCAGTGAGTTGTGACGATATTTCGTTGACGATTTTGGCGTTCTCGCGGAGTAGGTCAAGTCTGCTTTCTCCTGGCTGACCATTTCGCCCCGCAGTAATGACGATGGCCCTACAGTCCAGCATTTCTGATATGGATTCAACTGATCTGACTTTGGCTGATGGATAAAAAGAGGATCCTTGATTCAAGTCCATAGCTTCCCCTTCTGCAATGTTTGCTCTGACGTCATTAAGCAGTAGTTCTTCGCAGATTCCCTTGTTAAGTATGGAGAAAGCTACACTAGCCCCAACCCAACCCATTCCTACTATTCCTATCGAATTTTTAGTCATATTCTTATTTAATTAGTTGTCAACGTACACTTAAGATACGAAATATCGCAACCAAAAGTGATTCGCTCAAGGTTCAAAACATTTACACATTTACGACAGAAACTTGCATTCATTTTACGATTCTGTGTTGGCTACCTTTGTTTGGACTTACTGATCATAAGTTTCATTTCCGTTTAATGTCACTGGTGTCATTGAACTGGTTGATAACAACACCAAAAGGTAGCCACCTGATCGATTTATTATTCATAAATTAAACTATGAAGCACATAAAAGGTTATAGCATCTCAACCGTACTGATCATGTTCTTTATATCCATTTTACTGACTTTCTTCATGCAAATAACAAGCATATACGACATTTCTGCTGAGGCCAATAATGGGTCTCTTATAGACCTTTCTGTTTATAAAGGAAAGAAGATACTCATCGTAAATACGGCATCCAAGTGCGGATATACACCCCAATATGAAGACCTGCAAGCCTTGCACAAACAATTTGGAGATAAGATTACTATCCTAGGTTTTCCTTCCGATAATTTCGGTGGTCAGGAGCCAGGGTCAGACGAGGAGATCGCTTCCTTTTGCAAGATAAATTATGGAGTGACTTTTCAGCTGTTTTCCAAAATAGACGTGAAAGGGAAAAACCAACATCCTCTTTATGACTGGCTCTCTTCAAAAGATGAAAACGGATGGAACAACGAGTCACCTTCTTGGAACTTCTGCAAGTATTTGATAGACGAGGAAGGTACGCTGATCAAGTTTTATAAATCTGGAACCAATCCTTTCGATGAAGAAATCATAGACTTTATCGAAAGCAAAAAATAGGTGTTTCTTAAGTCGATAACAGCAGCATCGGCTCAGAAGTTACTTCCATATTATTCAAAAGGTCACGGGAAATTGTTTTGCAACATGTTGGGATTAAAAAAGACTACTGGTAACTGTAGTGATTGATTGATCACAGATAGTCCAAGACACTTGCTTTAGCTAAACTGCTAGAATTTTATTTCTTGTCTATATTAAACCTCAGAAATACGTCTTGTGACGATAACGCCCCAGCTGAAATTGAGTCAGACTATGCGCCTACTAAACGCTATGTAGTGTCTTGAGAAGAAATTTCTGAAATCAACATAGATCCAGCTAATGACACCCTAAAATTCCTCGAAATTAGGACACAGTAGGTTCTTGTTTTCAAAATTGAATTCACTGGAAAGTGCGGTTATAGTCTATTGGGAAGTATAGCAAAATATTATACAACAGCGAGTGGAGATGTTATAACAATTGGATGCTCTTAAAGGGTTGAGTAGTTGTACCAGTTTTGTGATCTAGTACGGATGTTCGGTGAAAAAGGAATAATTTGAAACCACAATTACCTTCTAGCAATGCAACTAAACCAGATACCTGAATCAGTATAGTAAGGTTAATAAACCACTATGGGCTGAAAGCGCCATAGCTTAAACGGAGACTGAAAGTCTCTCATTCCAAAGTGAAATCAGATTGATCATCGCCACTAGTTTTTCGATGATGTGCTAGATACTCATCAACCATATCATCAGTGATGTTACCTGTGCTCCAACAGCCAAAGCCTATAGCACAGAAGTGCATCCCTCAATAGCGCTTATTTAATTCAGGAAATTCCTATTGCAATTTTTTAGAACACCACCTTTGAATCGAAGAACCAATTCACTAATTGATTGAGATGGACAATATTCTATATGCACGTGAACATGGTCTTTAGATACAACTCCCTTCAATATGCGAACATACTCAGCCTCATTAATTTGGATCCGAATTGAACGACATCTGATTTTTATATCACCCTTCAAAACAGCTTACCTACACTTTGTTGACCAAACAATATGAACAGTAAGGCGAGAAACTGTGTGTCCATTGCTTCTTTGATCATGCCCCACTTAGCCAAGGTAAGGTTTTTGAAGCTAAAGCGAAATGCTCCCAGCTTGGGTCGCTAAAGTGCATAGTTTTAACTCTTCACTGGAACCAATAAATAGCAAATATTTTCTTTCGCTAGCCTTCGAGCGTTCAAATAAATGATATAATCAGGAAGGCAAAGTGTGAAAAACAAGATAGTTAGTTATGCATCTTGAAGTTTACCAAAATGGTCAAATTAGGAAATACACATTGGAAGAAAATTTCGCGCCGGAGTGGGATGGTATCGGGAAGAGTACCTGAGGGGAATTATGAACACATCAAGTGGTCACTTGAAAAAAATCTCCTTAGTCAAGACCTGAAGGACAAACTGGGGCGTGATGATAACCCGAATCACACATCTAACTACATAAAAAAAGCCTTAACTATTTGGTAGTCAAGGCTTTTTAAGTAGTCCGTAGGGGACTACTTATATGTTTGATAGTCAAGTAGTTACATATAAATTGTAAAATATTTCATAAAACAATATCTGTACTCTTAGCGAATAATAGAATTCAATAAATATGCACTGAATCCATACTCTCCCATCGGTTCCTAAACATCGCAATCGGTTTGAATATCACTTACAATTTAACCTTACTCGTTCCATACTTCTCGGTAAGTGAAGGCATCAGAATTGCGACACCAATCCCATCGTCCCTCAACTCCATTCAAAATTTCTATTGAGAACACACCTTGCTACCAACTAGCGTTAGGTCATTGATTCCATATTAGTCAGCATGTCAAAATTGAGAAAGTCATGAAATTGACTGGAAACTAAGACCAATTAAATACGATTAGCTGATAAAAAAGGTATCTTTTTTAGTGATGTTACAAATTTACATTACAGTGTTACATCCATTCTTAATTATTAATAATCAAGAGTCTAGGTTTGGACGGTAGAAATATTTCTAAAACGATAGACTCATGTTCCATGAATAAATCGTCTAAAACCAAAAAAGAAAACAATGAAGAAACAACTACTCTTATCATTTTCGTTACTGACGATTTCCTTTGTGACTTGGTCTCAAGATCCCGTTTTTAACAACGCTGATGAGGTTAATAACCTATACAGCAACACAGGGAACTGGGCTAACGGAGTAAAGCCCGGAGACAATGGACGAGTCCAGTTCAATGGTAAAGCACAATTAGACGAATCTGTTACGCTTTCATACCTCAAGGCCTCCGTGATGAATGCAGGATTGTTAAATGGAGCAGGTACGTTAACCCTCACTGGTGGTGTTCAATCGTTTGTGGATATTCAGCAATTCACTGCTGGAGAGCTATTATTTGACGTTCCAATTATTTACACTGCAGTCGATCCTACTGGACGAAATCTTTTCAGAGTAGACGCGGATGGTGGGGTTATCTCATTTGGACCAAACTCCGATTTAGATTTAAGTTCTACGAACCCTGTAAGATTGCAAGGATTTCCTGGAGCTGGAGCCTTTGGAGATTTCAATTTTGATGGTGTACTCAGAGGCGCAGCAGATACTCAGTTTGGAATCAATGTTGATTCAGTATTCTTTGGTGAAACGTCTGACAACTCGAATTATGTAGGTACCCTAGTTTACTTTTCTCCAGGAGTATCAGTTATTGCTAACACAGCAGACAATGGAGTTATGGTTGCTTCAGGAAAAAAAATACAGGTAAACAATAATAATGGTACGCTTACGCTAAATGGAGCCAATATCTATAAAGGTAGTCTCAGCGTAGCTGGTACAAATAGTTTTAGGATGGAAGTAAACAAGAATCAGCCCTCCATGGAAACATTGAATCTTGATGCCGCGACATTGACTCTGGCTATTGGCTCAGACGTAAGTATGATATCATTCAACGCTGTAAGTTGGACAACAGGAACACTTACCATCGAGAATTTTCAAAATGGAGTACTGAAATTTGGAAGTACGTCCGATGCTTTGACTGCTGCACAGCTTAGTCAAATTGACATAGGAGGAGGCACTGTATACTTAGATGCTAAAGGTTACTTATTAGCTACAACAAGTCGTGTTTGGGATGGACTTAATTGGTCTTTTTCTCCAATAGCTTCCGATAACGCAGTGATGGCTGCTTCTTATGCCGCAGGTAACCTTGAAGTAAATGATCTTACTATCCAATCAGGTGCAACTGTATCAATTGCCTCAGGTGAAGTACTAAAAATCAACGGAGACTTGATAAACCAAGGAACACTCAACATTGCCTCTGGTGGATCTCTAGTCACTCTAGGTAATACGGTAGGCGATGCCTCAATATCGAGAAATACCGTAGGATCAGACGGATACAGTATAGTTGGATCACCCGTAACCGGAGCAACATTGGACAACCTTGTCACTCAGGGTGCAAATTTTCTATACGATTACGATGGATCTGCTTACGTCGCAGTGACTACTGGAGACATGATGCCTGGTAAAGGATATTTTGTCGCGATGGCTGGCGAGGCAAACCCTTCAGCAACTTTTACAGGTTCTATAGTTTCTGGTGATGTAGCTGCTAATGTGAGTGGAGCAGGTGATGGATTTACCATATTGGCAAACCCATATGCCGCACCTATTACCGCTGCGGACATTATCACAAGTGATGTCGCGAATCAAGCGACAACAGGATCTATCTATATCTGGGATGATGGTGGATCGAACGATGGTTCTCTACGAGCAGGTACTTACAGAGTGGCTAATAACACCACTTCTGATTTCACCACAATCGGATCTGTGCAGGGCTTTTACGTCCAGTCAAACAATGGTGGTGGTGATATTACTTTTACTTCTGCCATGCAAGATGCTACGGCTAGTGCCAATGTTGACGGCAACTATTACAGGTCAGAATCTAAACAAACAATCAAATTATCTATTTCAGGTAATGGTCTTTTTCATGAAACTGTGATTGGATTGACCCCTGAAGCGACAAATGAAAGGGATTATGGGCTAGATGCACAATACCTCAAGGGTAATGATTTGATATCTTTCTATTCTTCTAAAGATGATGTGAAATTTGCTTCGTTGGGACTTCCTTTAGTAGATTCAGAGCCTACCGAAATCTCTTTGGGAATGGATTTGGCCGAAGCTGGTACTTACTCATTGTCCATCGACGAGTTTAGCGGATTTGGTAATGACCAAGTGGTAACCTTGATTGATCAGGTGACTGGAAATGAATATAAGCTAACTGCTGATTTTACTATCAATATCTCAACCAATCCGGTTGCAGAATCTAACCGATTCAAAATAGTAGTCTCACCAAGTAAAGTATTGTCTGTAGATGATCTAAAAAATGACATTCGAGTATTCGGAACTGCATCTTCGCTCATAGTTAACTTCGAATCAAATGCTGTTGAAAATGTAAGCATTATATCATTGGATGGAAGAATGATCTTTAATGAGAAAGTATCATTTAGTGAAAACAAGGCAAACATTTCTACGAAAATCAAGAGTAACACAATCTATATTATGCGTGTGAATGATAGAACTGTGAAATTTTTGGTGAAAGCACTTTAATACGTTTCGAAATGAGAGCAATACAGAAAATTTCACTCTCTCTTACAGAATTGTTGGGAAGTACGACAATGATTTGGGCTCAGCCTCCTCCTCCTCCAGCAACTCCTATCGATGGTGGATTATCACTTCTATTGATAGCGGGAGGTTTGTTTGGAGCTAAGAAGATCAGCGAGAAGCGAAAGCAATAGTTGTAGAATCACCATTGATTTTTAAAACACTTTAAACGATTTACAAATGAATACCTTTAAATATATACTTCTAGGATTACTTACAATAACATCCCTTGCAGCTCTAGCTCAAGGAGCACCGCCTGCTACACCAATAGATGGAGGTCTCTCCCTATTGCTCATGGCAGGTGGCGCTTATGGGTTGAAAAAAATCCACGATAGAAAAAAGAAGTAATTATTCAGTCCGGCACCTAGTTATACAACTAGGTGCCAGATTTTTTTTAAGGTAAAAGCTTACTGTCTCGCAGAAAGTAATTATCACCCAGTTTGGATTGATATCCAGTTACTTACAGTGAAATATAAAGCATAAACTTTGGATAAGTAATGTCCATCATCATGAAGCATTTTCTGCTTCCCTATAGATCGAATATTACGAAAAGGTAAATCTCAATAAAAATGAAATATTCAAAATTCCTCGTTTTCATTATTTCACTCTTATCTACTCTAGAAGGTTTTACTCAATCCAGTTACACACCACCTACTTGGTTTCGCACAACGCGAGAGTTACCGTTAACTGAGCTTGCTACAGTTCAAGACATCCTGGTCAGCAACTATACAACAATCAATGATGGATTAGATGATCTCCAAGGGATAATACAGGCATTGGATCAGGCCAAAGCAGCAGCCAGTTCCTCCTCTCCTGTCCGACTAATCTTTGAATCAGGAACGTACGATCTGTTCCCTACTGGAACTGCCAGCCATTCTATATTTTTCAACTACGCAAATTCGGTTGTTTTGGAAGGCAATGGTGCCAATATACAAATGCACAATGCAGAATTTGGCTTTATGAGTATGCTCAAAAGTCAAAACATCATCATCAAAGATTTGGTAATTGATTATGCTCAGCTTCCATTTACCCAAGGAGTGGTTACAGCTAAAAATACAGCTAACAATTCATTTACACTTGATATAGACGATGGCTTTCCTCATTTAGATCTCTCCTATTTCACCAATGCTAGTGAAAGCTGGGGAATGCTAAAAGAAGCTGATGGACGATTAAAATCTGGTGTAAACAACTTAATCAGTACGCGAAATGAGGTAAAACTGACTGGTAACGAATTTGAGATTTACCTCAATGGTAATGTTTTAAGTCAGATTGATATCAACGATCGCTATGTGCAGATTGCACGAAATAACGGTAGAACGATTTTTCGATCAAATGGAGGTAAAAACATCACTTACATGGGCATTACGAGCTACGCAAGCCCTGCTGGCTCTTACAATGTCTTCAATCACGACGAATGGAGCCTCATCAATTGCAAAGTCCTAATAAAGCCAGGACGAATCCACAGCGGAAACGCAGACATACTCCATATCAACGGCGGAAATATTGGTCCATGGGTGGAAGGCTGTCGCTTCGAAGGTCAGTCTGACGATGCTGTCAATATAAAAAATACTAAACTCACCATACTCTCTATCATCAGTCCTACAGAGATAACTGCGTCAACACAACTTGGAACGGCCGATACTATTTCATTTTACAACCCAAGAGATGGGATATTCCTTGGCCGAACAGGTCTCACGAAACCAGCGGAGACTATTGGTAGTGGCAACTACAAACTGACACTAGACAAGCCCATTAATCTCACTGTAATAAACGATGCGAATATTGGGGACAAGGCATACATAGAAACGAGAATGAACGAATCATTCGTGTTTATCAATGATACCATTCGCAATGGAAGACGCTATGGGATGCTCCTACAGAATGGATATGGAGTTATTGAAAACTGTGTATTTGAAAATATGAGTAATTCTGCCATTCGCATGGAAAATGGTGTGGATTGGGGAGAGGGCTTTGTTGCTCATAAAATTCTAATTGCGAATAATAAGTTTATCAATAATGGATTTGAAAAAGGGTATAACGACGATCCACAAGCCTCTACAATCACTGCGATGATTAGTAAACTAGGTAATGGTAGCTGCAACCCGTGGTGTGGCACAGAGATTACCGATTGGAATGGATTGGAAGATATATGGATAGAGGATAACACCTTTGATTATAATGGAGCTAGCATCAATTTTAATAACTACGTATTAGCAGGTATTGAGGACTTATCGCTTTCCTTGGGATTCACTGATATAGACCTTGCATTGGACAATGCATTTGACGAAATCTTGGGTGTTAATTGGACATTGAGTGCATCTAGCAGCAATAGTGCAGTTGGTACCGTCAGCACTTCCGGGAAAACGCTCACACTATCCGAAGGTGGTAATGAGGGAGAGACGTTAATAACCATCTCTGCAACAAATAATAGCGGTGGCAAAGCTTTCTCTAGTTTCAAGCTTCAGATTACCGAATCGATATTTCTTGGCGAAACTGATCAGTTCTGGTCGAAAGCTAGCAATTGGCAGGCTGGCCAAAAGCCACAATCACTTTCTGCCGTACTCATAGACGCAGACAATTCTTTCGTGGATGAACCTTTTACGCTTAGACAAATCAGCAATCAAACAGATGCTCAAAACACGACCGTATTAGGAAATCAAATAATTACGCTACAGAACACCGCTGGCAATAGTGATCCGGCTCTTCTAAATCAAAGCGATCAAGCCACTCGCCTTACGTTCAACACGCCATTGATGGTAGACAATGTCACCAACGCTTTCACGTATCTAGGCATTGGAGGAAACTCGACTAATGTCTTAGTGTTTGGTTCGGAGAGTTCATTGGAGCTCAAAACTCGAACGGTGACTTATTCTGCTGACAATCAAGCCAGTAGAACTTTTGAATTCAACGGAAGGCTTTTAGGAAACAACAACCTCATTTTCGGTCAATCTACTACGAATGTTTTTGGAGCTTCCTCCGCCAATCACTCGTTCAACGGTGATCTCGTGTTTTTCGCAAATAGTAAAGTAAGTGTCGAAACGCTGAAAGACTCTGTCTTTCTACCAGCAGGCAGGAAATTGCAAGTGAATGGAACAAATACATCGCTCACCTTAAATACGCCAAATACAGTCAATGGCAATGTGTCCATCTCTGGTGCTAACGATCTCACTATTGAGATCAATAAAAACCAGTCTTCGATGCAAGGTCTTAATCTCAATTCGGGAGCCTTAACGCTAGACGTTGGCACTGATGTAAGCATCATCTCCTTTAGCGCAGGTAACTGGACGGCCGGGACGCTAACCATAGAGAATTTCAAAAACGGAGTGCTCAAATTCGGAAACACTTCAACCGCTCTAGATGCTGGTCAATTAAGTAACATTAATATTGGAGGTGGTACTGTTTACCTAGATGCCAAAGGCTATCTCATGACTACTGGTCATCCTATATACCGTGCGTCTGCTTGGTCTTCAACTCCAAGCCCCTCTGACAATGCTGTAATTGCGAGCAATTACTCAGCGGGTAGTTTGGATGTTAATGACCTTACCATTCAAAGCGGAGTGACTACTTCGATAGCAAGTGGAGAGACGCTCAAAGTCAATGGTGATTTGATCATTCAAGGCACATTAAACATCGCCTCAGGTGGATCACTAGTCACGCTCGGTAGTATAGCTGGAGAAGCCAAAATTTCAAGAACTACCACTTTCGGAACTACAGTTGGGCAGTACAGTGTAGTCAGTTCTCCGATTGAGAATGCAGAAACTACCGTGCTTGGTTCTAGTGTCTATGCATATAATGAAGCAATAGCATTTGGCTCTGAACGATTTATCAAAATCGTAAACCCAGAGGAAATGGCAGTTGGCAATGCTTATTTCAGCGCCTTCACTGGAGATGTTACGTTCATTGGTAAACCTAACTCAGGAAATATTAACGTACCGCTGATATATGATGCAGCTAGAGATGGTAATGCTACAAATGCTGGGTTTAACCTCGTATCTAATCCTTACCCATGTGCGATTGACTACACTGCTTTTGTTGATACCAACACCAACCCAGATATTGAGGCAACTATCTATCTGTGGGACGATGGTGGCTCAGACCAAGTTCGAAGAGATAATAGTGACTACATAGTCATCAACAACATTGGCACTGCAGGTCCAGGAACAGGGTCTGGAAGATTGGGAGACTGGAACGGCTATATCGGGACAGCTCAAGGATTCTTCGTGAAAGCTGCTTCAGCTGGTACGCTTCACTTTACCAATAGTATGAAAACAAGTGGTTTTAATGCTGACGCCAATTTCTTTAGAGATGCAAAGCCTGCAATCCAAAAGCTCCATATCGACCTTCTGTCCGTAAATACTGAACAGAGCTACCGAACGATTCTCGGGTTTGCAGAAGATGCTACGATCAGCCATGACCGATCATACGATGCGGCGAAACTTGGCGACTCTGAAAAATTTGGCGTTTATAGTCTTATGGATGATCAATTGATGACTATTCAAGGCCTTCCCCTACCCTCCCAATCATTTACACTTCCTTTAGGTTTTACCGTTTTGGAAAGTGGCACCTATACTTTCAATTTCGGTGAGTTCACTTCTTTGGAAGGTTTAGACGTTTCGTTCATCGATCACTTATCAGATCAGCGCATATCTCTGACGCAGACTAGCGAGTATTTTTTCACTTCTAATGCTACAACTGCAAATACTGATCGATTTAGTCTGGTATTCTCCCCAGCCAAAGTTCTTAATACTTTGCTTTCGGAGGGAGTCGATTTGGTCGCTACTCTAAAAGACCTAAGAATTAGCACAAGCGAAAACTATGGGATTAGTGGTGAACTACAGATATTGGATATTTCGGGAACAGTCTTAATGAATCACATTTTGGTTAATTCTTCTGAGGTGATCCCATTTCAGTTTAAAAGAAAAAGGGTTTATATCATCAACTCTTCCATCAATGGAAATCCTGAATCGAAGAAAATTCTATTTAAATAAAATCAACTATGACGTTTCTAAAATCCTACCTCATCGCATCCCTCAGTTTGATCAGTTTTTTCGCTTTGGCGCAAGGTCCTCCGCCGGCCACTCCGATAGATGGGGGACTTTCTCTCCTACTAGTTGCTGGAGGAGCTTATGGAATTAAAAAATTGAGCGACAAGCGCAAACGATAAGAAGAAGTTGAATTTTCCGAAAAGAAGAAATATTACTCCAATCCTATTACACCCAGAATTTCTCAAAAATGATACAAGTAAAACCAATTTACCTCTTCCTTATTCTCCTCTCATCACTCTCTTTTTCCTGTGCTGATGTTCAAAAACCCAATCCCAACATCATTATCATTTATGCCGATGACCTTGGCTATGGAGATGTGAGTTTCAACGGAGGTACAGAACTAATAACACCCAACCTTGATAAGCTAGCTAATGGTGGTGTACGTTTCACCAACGGATATGCAACATCAGCCACTTGTACACCCAGTCGGTATGCGCTGCTTACAGGTCAATACCCTTGGAGAAGAAAAGAAGCCCGAATTTTACCTGGCACTGCCCCATTGATCATTGACACGGATCAATCAACACTTCCCAAAATGCTTCAGGCGAATGGGTATCATACGGCTGTAATCGGCAAGTGGCACCTGGGGCTGGGTAGTGGACAAGCTAATTGGAATGAGCATATTTCCCCCGGCCCAAATGAGGTTGGGTTTGACTACTCTTATATTCTCGCGGCGACACAAGACAGAGTACCTACTGTTTATATCGAAGATGGGGATGTGGTTGGTTTGGATGCAAACGACCCAATTGAAGTGAGTTACGACTCAAACTTTGATGGTCAACCAACGGGAAAGGAAAATCCAGAACTGTTGGATATGACGTGGCACCACGGACACAACGGCAGTATTGTAAATGGAATTCCCCGCATAGGATTCATGAAAGGCGGCCAGAATGCGCGTTGGAATGATGAAGATATGGCCGACACTTTTTTGAATGACGTCAAAGAGTATATCCAACTGCACAAGAGTGAGCCCTTCTTTTTGTACTACGCCTTGCAGCAGCCTCATGTACCAAGAACACCTCATCCAAGATTTAAAGGAAAGTCAGGAATGGGCCCTAGAGGAGACGCAATCCTCGAAGCTGATTGGTGCGTTGGGGAGCTGATCAGCGTTCTTGAGAAAGAAGGCTTACTCGAAAACACGCTGATTGTATTCTCTAGTGATAATGGACCGGTACTCAACGACGGCTACAATGACGACTCGGTGGAGAAACTAGGTAACCACCAACCTGCCGGTGAATTGCGCGGAGGAAAATACAGCCTCTTTGAAGCAGGAACTAGAGTGCCATTCTTTACTTATTGGAAAGGAACTATCAAGCCGAGGGTTTCAGATGCATTAGTAAGTCAGATGGATTTTCCAGCTTCTATTGCGGCTCTATTGGGGATTGAAGCTGATTTTCAAGACAGCAAAAACCTCTTACCAGATTTTTTGGGTGAATCAACAGACGGTAGAGAAAACTTCATCATGGAAGCCAGCTCTCGTACTGCATTTCGGTCAGGAGATTGGGTACTGCTTCCTCCTTATGAAGGTCCGAGTATTAATACGCTAGTAGATATTGAGTTGGGTAATCTAACAGACTTTGGGCTGTATAATCTAGCGGAAGATCCATCGCAGCAGAACAACCTCGCCAGCACCAATCCTGAGAAACTTGAAGCCATGCTGATGGACTTTAAAAATGTAAGAGGAGAATATAAAACCTCTGACCAATTGGAGTTGAAGTAGGCTCTAGCACTAGTAATGCATCAGTATTATAACTTTTACTGAGGTTCGATTCTTTATCAACTGTTGCTATTTCTTGTCTTCACTCATTTAATAAAAATGGTTTCAGCGACTCAGAAGCATTGATTCAAAAACAACTTGTTAAAGATTCTTCAATATAATTTTGACTATTAGACAAGAAAAAAGGCTGTGTCGAAAGAGACAGCCTTTTTTTTAAGTTTATCTAAAACTACATCCTCAGCTTATTCATTACTGGATGTACTGTCTTGTTAAACTTGACTAGTTCTTTCCATTTAACACCGAGCTCGTTCATAATCTTTTGTGAGAAAGGATAAAGATTCTCTTTCCTGTAAGATTTTTCATCCTCAGCTGCCAATTCGCCATTCTTCACCATCTGAGCCATTTTTAACTGAGCCTGAATCCAGTTGACCTTTGCTTCATAAATAGTCGCTTTTTGGGACTCCTCCAGTTTGAAATACTTTACAGCTTCAGTGGCATAATAGTCGGCCTTTTTCTTTTGAAGATCATTTTGTATTGTACCAGCAAACGCTACCCCCGCGAATAATAATGCTGTCATTAAAAGCATATTTCTCAGTAGTTTAAAATTTAAGGTTTAAAATTAAAATCATTGATTTCGTAAAACGCAATCAGTAACGCAGGTTGCTTATTGCAGACCTGAATATTCTTCGACATTCATTTCTTTTTCCTACTCGATAATCTCTGAAATCAAGCTTTTGACGATATCCGGTCGCTCATTGGCCAAATCTGTGGTTTCAGGCATGTCTTCTTTAATATTGTATAGTTGTGTCGCTCCAGAACGATACGCTAACAGCTTCCAGTCTCCCTTGCGAGCAGAAACGTATAGATCCTCATAAGCACGATCGCCAAAAATAGTCCGTGGCGCTAATGACTTCTTTTCCTTAATGATCGGCATGAGTGAAACGCCATCTAGGTCTTGATAATTATCAACCATGCCTCCAGCCAAATCTACCAACGTAGGAAACAAATCAGTGCTTTGAACCACCTCTGAGACCCACTGTGCTGATGTGACTCCTGGGGCATGAAAGAAGAAAGGAACTCTGGCTCCACCTTCGTACAAGGTTTCCTTCATTTTACCTCCTCTCAGTGGGGCGTTATCAAAATAACCTCCTTGATCTGATAGAAAAATTAAGATCGTATTTTCTAATATTCCTTTCTCGCTGATGGCTTTCATTACCCTACCTACAGACTCATCTGTAGCTTTTATCATAGCTGCATACTCTAGATATTTCCCCTCCAGACTTTTGCGCGGAAGTGATCCAGCAAGTCTTTTCTGCCTATGTGCGGACTATGAACCGAGTAGTAAGAGAACGTAAGCATAAAAGGTGTATCCTTCTCGTAAGACGAAATAAAATCAACAGCTTCGTCCGTTAATCTATTAGTCAAATAGCGGTTATTATCATCGCTGAAAATAGAATCGCATCTAAAGTATGGTGGATAATAGGACTTGGGATGACCATAGTTCGAAGCTCCAATTTGCATATCAAAACCATGTTTGGTAGGATGAAAATCTTCATGGCCAAGATGCCATTTACCCACAAAGGCATTATAATATCCAAGCTTGCTCAGGGCCTCAGGGTAAGTAGTATGCTCTAGCGGAAGGTAATTTCTAGATGGGAACTGGGCAGGGTCTCTTTCCAAAGAATGAAATTCTTTAAATGCTCTGCCGTACTGATCAAAACCATTCTTTTCCCCTCCAGGAATATGTCTGACCATTTGCAATCTTGCAGGGTGCTTACCAGTCAATAAAGTAGCTCTGCTGGGACTACAAGTTGGGGTTCGGATGTACGCTTGTTCAAAGTTCAGACCAAGAGCAGCAAGACTATCAATGTTTGGAGATTCTAATATTGCGTTTCTAAAACCCAAATCAGACCAGCCTAAATCATCCACGAAGAAGAGGACAATGTTGGGTTTCGGATCTGATTCCTGAACCTGTGCCACTAACCCATCGCAGCAGATCAAGGAAACAAGAAATGTACAGATAACTTGATATTTGATATGGTTCATATTTTGACTTAAAATTTTGTTAATCTAGCGGCTCATTCTCAGCATCAGTAGGATTAATCCATCCTGTGTTCTCTACTGTAAATTCTCCTTCCATAAATCGCTCGTGGTAATTCCATCCCTTTTCCTTATTGAATCCATGCTGGTTGAAAATATCTCCATTTCCAGACATCCTTGGGTCTTCTTTCTCTTTGAGCATCTTCTCCATGCGTGTTTGCATTGACAGCCTCAATACGATCAGTTCTTCCTCTTCTACTAGATTAATAATGCATTCGGGATCTACCATCACATTGAAAAACTCTTCGCTTGAAGATCGCTTTCCGAAAGCTAGTTGCCAGTAGAAATCGTTCTTTCCTGACCTGCGCATATTCAAAATCTGAATCTTTGGTTGGGGAACCATCATAATCCAAGTAGCCAACCTCAGGATTGCCAGTAGGCCAAAGTGAAATATCATAATTATACAGATATGAATAGTCATCCGAAACGATTCCGCAGATCGGAAAACCTTGATTATCAGATCGTCCATAGTCGTGTCTTTCTCTTCCGATCAGCACGATATCTCTATCTGAGTTTACCTGTCCTTAGTTTTCTGAATAGAAAATATCGGTCAGACTTTCCCCATTGAACTGTACATATTAGAAGCTTCGAAGGGAATACCAGCCAGCTCTAAAAACGTGGAAGCAAAATCTATGAAGTACGCCTTCCTCTGCAAGCCGATCAAAATTTGGTGTCTTGCTCCACTCATAACCATACGCTCCCATATGAGCTGAAGCATCATCCATGATGCAAAACAGGATATTGGGACGCTCTGCTGAACCGGCTTTTGTTATAGAACTAGTAATAGTGGAGCAAAAACAAAGTCAGCAAGCTACCGAGTCGTATGTCTTTTGGAAACACCATGACTAATCGTCTTGTACCTCTACACCGAAGTTCTCTTCTACACCCTTCACGTTTTTGAAATAAACTTCTCTTTCGAGAGTTTCACCTCGCCCAAAGCTTGTCCTCCAAGGCAAAGCCAATGAATTATCCGGAGCGAGTACTTTGTTATCTATGAATTTTAGGTCAATTGTTGAAGTGATCCCAAATGCTGGATTTACTGAACCTGAAATAGTATTCCCAGACACATTCACATTATTGTGTGCACCCGCAGATCCCGTTTTTCCATTGCCTCCTTTTGCATGTACTGCAATTCCCACATCGTGACATCCCTCCACTACATTATTGGTTATTAGCAGGTTATTACCACTTCCTGCCTCCAACCACTTATGCTCAGGCGAGCACTTGATACCAATACCCCAATTGTCTATTAATTGATTATTAGAAATAAGCCCGTTACTGGCCTTTGCTAAGATTCCCCTGCTTCGGTTGGGACCTGCGATGCAATCGACGACTTCAAAACCATTTCCCAAGCGTTCTGAAGAAGCTATAACACTTCCAAGAGGTAAATCAACAGATCTATTCAGTTCGATAACATAGACATGCGCAGCATCTTTTGTCTTTTTCGACTCAGCTAAAAACTTTTGTGTACTCAGAAATTCTATTTCCCTTGCATTCAGTTTCCGCCCAGGCACGATAGACCTTACGTATGCATCGGGTATTCTGGTCCCATCGTACGAGACCAACTCCACGGGATCAGCTACGCCAATATTTGGTCTTTTACCTGCCTTGCCAACAACAGTGATCTTATTTCCATTTGTTTCTGTAATGACATGATATTGCCCGCTGATAGCGAAACCATCGTCACCGTTATATCTTGCAATACAGTTTCTATACGAGGGGCCAATTTCAGCTGACTTGGAGTGAAAGCCATCTGCATTATTGCTTCTCATTCTTCCAATCTCCCGTTTATGCAGGTCATTTTCCGAGGGCCTCCGGTCTACCTTACACCCAATATACTTGGAGCCATTGCATTCTTTTTCGAAAAATCCAAAAGTCGGCCCGGCATAAAGCATCAGATTTTCTAATACCAGTCCCGTTGATTTTTCCATGATTATTGCGTGTGGAAGAAACTTTGTATTGTAGGAATCGAAGACGACAATGTCTCCTACCTCTTCAAAAGAGTGATCTACCCCGGCTGATGATTTCTTAGTAAAAACAACCTGGCGATTCTTTCGATCTAGTTCGTGTGTCACTCCATAGTAAGTACGCGTCACGAGTTCTCCAGTCTCTGGATCGTAAATCTCAAGTTTGTTATTTCTCAAATTCGTACCATACCCATCCAAGAGATCAACTGTCAATTTTGTTTTATCCTCAGAAATATTGACGATTTTTCCTTGAGTGAACGGCAATGGGTCATAGTCGATGACTAAACCACGAATTTTCAGATTTTTGCAGTTTCTGATGTTGATGGCCTGAACGGTTTCAGTACAAATCATCTCAACTCCATCAGCAATGATTGTGATATCCTCTAGATTTTCTAGCAGTAAATGAGTTTGTCCTTGCGGATTAACCCGATATCTGCCAGGAGGAATAACTACCTGCCCCTTGCTCTTTTTGATGGCTTTGTCTAGGAATTTTTGAAGGTTAAAATCAACCCCAGGATCTATCTGGGCATGAACACAAAATGAACACAAACATGCAATAACAAGTACAAAAATTGATAAGTTTTTTTTCGAAAGCATTAGTGATATCTCTTTATAATTTTATAAGTGTGCTTTTCCGTTCGCAAAAAGTAAATCCCCTCCGACCAAGAAGAAACATCTACCAAATTGGCATCACCAGCAGGTGACTCAAATATTACACGCTGCTGCGAATCATAGATGATATACGGCTCAGGTTTTCCTTCCCTAGGCAGAATACTAAGTTGATCACAGACGGGGTTAGGGTAAACTATAATGGTTAGAGGAGCCTCTTCAAGACCAAGCAGAGGTCCCACAACGACAATCCTCATTTCCACATTCTCCAAATAGATCTGGCGCGAGGGATCTTCCGCATTGCCAAAGTCTTCAATGCCGGAAATGATGTAGGAATTATTCACATTAGTGATGGTATTATTATCCAAAAAGAGATCACTGGTGGATGTAACAGCAATACCAGGGTTAACAGAGCCTGAAATTTCGTTACCGATAATTTCTACATTTTGGTGGGAACCGATGGCACCTGTTTCTCCATTTCCACCAACCGCATAGATAGCAATGGCAGCTTCATGCGATTCTGAAATAAAGTTGTCTACTACCTTGATGTTTTCACCAGTTCCAGCTTCTAACCACCGGTACTCAGGAGACATTTTGATTCCTTGACCCCATGTTCCAATTACGGTATTTCCGGAGACCAGTACATCACTTGACTTGATTAAAATTCCACGGCTTCTGGTAGGGCCTACAGTGCAGTTCAGCACCTTGACGCCATTCCCAAGACGGTTGGCAGAAGCAATCAAACTGCCTAGTGGTAAATCTATGGCTCTGTCGATTACAATGGTGTAAGTATTAATCGCGTTTGGTGTATCTTCAGCCTCCCCATTGAAAATCTGATTATTTAAAAAGTTACGCTCTGACTGTGTAACCGCTCTACCTACGGAAATTGATTGAACTTTCCCGTTGGAAACTCTTTCACCCGAGTAAGAAACCAATTCAACCGAATCACCAACTTCAATATTGGGCGCCAGACCGGCTTTTCCAATCACAATCAATTGATTTTCATTGGTCTCGGTAATGATGTGATAGTCTCCATTGACCGCAAAACCATCATCACCATTATAACCCACCACGCATTCAGTATAAGTAGGCCCTACGCGAGCATGCTTAGAGTGAAATCCATCCAAATTAATGCTTCGCATTCTTCGCATCTCTCTGGGAACCAGCTCTGACTCGATGGGTCGACGAATAATCTGACATGCGGAGTATAGCGAATTGCTGCAATAACGTTCAAAGAAACCAAAGGCTGTTCCAGAAAACAGTGTCACATTTTCTAGTACCATATCAGTACAACCCTCCATCAGAATACCATGCGGAATATTTCGGCTGCCCCTAGAATCAATCACTACAATGTCTCCTGCTTTTTCAAAAGAATAGGCCGGATCAAATCTGGTTTTATTAATAATTACCTGTCGAGCCAGTTCATCCACTTGGAAGGATACTCCGTAGTAGGTAGAAGCGGTTAATTCTGCAGATTGTCCATCATAAATCTCTACTCTACTATTCCTAACTGTGGTGGAATAGCCATCCAGAAATTGCGCTGTGATCTGTGATTTGTTTCCGGAAATGGAGGTAATAATTGCCTGAGTGAACGGTAGTGGATCATAATCCATCGAAAAGTCCTGAATCTTTACATTGGAACAATTTAACAATCTGATCCCCTGCAAAGTCTCCGTGAACACAATCTCCGTGTTGTTTCCAAAAATTGTGACGTCCTGCCAATTCTCAAAAGCGAGATGAGTATTTGCTGTGGTTTCTGGCAGCCTAATGCGTCCGCCTGGCAAGGTAATCTCCTTTTTACCTTGGGCGATTTCACTATCTATAAATGCTTTCAAATCAAACGGTGTACCTGCATTTGTTGCTGCCTGTACCGTTAGCGTTTGAACGATAGATTCTGCTGGTTTAAAAAGCTGGCTACCTACTTGAGAAGCTGTGATTTGAGTTGTTCCCTCTCCCATAATATTTAGCGCACCCCCTGAAAAAGAAGCAACACCAGGATTGGAACTTTCATAGGTAATTGGCAGGCTAGAGGATGCTATTCCTCTCAATGGCAGGGAGACCAAATCTACATTAACATTTGGAGCCAGATTAAAAGTAATTTCCTGATCCTGTCTGATCAGCAGTAGGTGTCGGATCTCTTCAACAACCAATGGCTTGCTGAAAACTCTCAAGTCACTCATGAAATAGGAACCATCGTAATCATCCACTGCAGCAACATCTTCTGACAGCACTGTATTAACCCAACTTGAAAATTGAGCCCCCATAAATCGGATAAAATCGATTGTTTCAATTTATTTTTTGAGACAAAAGTACGTTTAAAGTGATTCAGGGTGGTATGAAATGCTAAAATTTC
>Ga0075119_1000445_pt1 | contig 22084 bp, 21 predicted proteins | sample AntAceMetag02UK9_FD_69791 | JGI IMG/M metagenome (GOLD analysis project Ga0075119, IMG submission 69791) | Saline lake microbial communities from Ace Lake, Antarctica - Antarctic Ace Lake Metagenome 02UK9 | ecosystem: Environmental > Aquatic > Non-marine Saline and Alkaline > Saline | place... | reverse complement strand
CGGCGGCTTATGGCCATTTCGGCAGAGAAGATCTTGATCTCAGCTGGGAAAAAACGGACAGAGCCGACGCCTTAAAATCAGACGCGGGCCTTTAAGTAAGCAACAAACAAGTAAACAACAAACAAAATTAATTTCGGAGCAAAACCATGAACGATTTAGCTATCAAGAAAGATGAAGCAAGTTTAGAAGATTATAAAGTAGCCGACATCAGCCTCGCTGCTTTTGGCCGCAGGGAAATAACATTGGCCGAAGCAGAAATGCCGGCACTGATGACACTGCGAAAAAAATACGCAACGGATCAGCCTCTAGCTGGAGCAAAGATTCTTGGCTGTATTCATATGACAATTCAAACCGCCGTGCTGATTGAAACACTAGTAGCGCTTGGCGCGGAAGTGAGATGGTCATCGTGCAATATTTTCTCAACTCAAGACCATGCCGCAGCATGCATCGCGGCCGAGGGCATTGCGGTTTACGCATGGAAAGGCCAGACAGAAGATGAAAGCGAGTGGTGCATAGAGCAAACCATTCTTAAAGATGGCGAGCCTTGGGGTGTCAACATGATCTTGGACGATGGTGGCGATCTAACCGCTATGGTTCACCAAAAGTACCCAGCCTTGCTTGATAACATCCACGGTATTACTGAAGAAACTACTACTGGCGTTCACCGCCTGTTGGAAATGCTGGAAGAAGGTTCACTTAAAGTCCCTGCGATCAACGTTAATGACTCTGTCACTAAAGCTAAGAACGATAACAAGTATGGTTGTCGCCACAGTTTAAACGACGGCATCAAGCGCGGCACCGACATGCTGTTATCTGGTAAGCAAGCACTTGTAGTTGGCTACGGCGATGTTGGCAAGGGCTCTGCTCAAAGTCTTCGCCAGGAAGGCATGATTGTTAGAATATCTGAGATTGACCCTATCTGCGCTATGCAAGCCTGTATGGATGGATTTGAAATTGTGTCGCCTTACATCGACGGCATAAATACTGCCAGCGCCGAAGGTATCGATAAATTATTGCTTAGTAAAACTGACTTAATTGTCACCACAACTGGCAACATAAATGTTTGTGATAAGTTTATGCTTGCAGCGATTAAAAAAGGCGCAGTGGTTTGTAACATCGGTCACTTCGACAACGAAATCGATACTCAGTACATGCGCGATAACTGGAACTGGGAAGAAGTTAAGCCTCAGGTTCACAAGATCTATCGCAATGGTGAAGAAAATCAAGACGATTACCTGATTTTACTTTCTGAAGGTCGATTGATTAATCTTGGTAATGCCACGGGCCACCCTTCAAGAATCATGGACGGCTCTTTCGCCAATCAAGTACTCGCCCAAATGTTAGTGTGGGATCGTAAATTCGCTGACCTTCCTAGTGACGAAAAAATTGCTGCACTTTATGTTGAAGTACTGCCTAAGAAACTAGATGAAGAAGTAGCAGCAATGATGGTTGCAGGTTTTGGTGGTGTATTAACCAAGCTTACAACTACGCAAGCTGGCTATATTAAAGTTCCTTTCGAAGGTCCATTCAAAAACGATAGCTACAAATACTAGATCACCATTACGTTAAACATACGTTAAATAGAAGACTCTTAAAATGTCCCAAGGAAAATCAACCCACGCCACTCAAAAATTTAGTTTTGAGTTTTTCCCTCCTCGCACGGCAATAGGAGAGGATAAGTTGGATGCCGTTCACGAGAAGTTAGCTGCCTTAAAGCCTGACTTCTTTTCGGTAACTTACGGCGCGGGCGGATCAACCAGGTTGGGAACTCGAAAGTCTGTCTTGCGGTATCAAAAGGCTGGCTCATCAGTAGCGCCACACCTTTCTTTTGGTGGCGCCGATGAAGATGAAGTCTTAAGCTTGTTGAAAGACTACAAGTCAGCCGGTGTGGATAGGATTGTCGCGCTAAGAGGCGATTTGCCATCTGGCGCGGGCTCTTCTTCGAATCACCGCTATGCCAGTGAATTGGTTTCTTTCATTCGTGAGAAAACCGGAGACCAGTTTCATATAGAAGTTGCCTGCTATCCTGAAATACACCCTGAGTCTGCAGGCTATATTAATGATGTAAAATTCTTCAAAGAAAAAGTTGAGGCGGGCGCGAATTCTGCAATCACTCAGTATTTCTACAATCCCGATGCTTATTTCAGGTTTGTCGATTATTGCCAAGCTCAAGGCATCGATATACCGATTGTGCCTGGCATCATGCCTATCAGTAATTATGCAAACCTTACACGTTTTAGCAAAGGCTGTGGCGCTGAGATTCCCCAATGGCTACGCCACAGGCTGGATGCATTTAATGATGACAGTGAAGGCTTGAAAGACTTTGGTATTGATGTGGTCACCGAACTTTGTGAAACTCTGCTGCAGGGAGGCGCACCTGGTTTACACTTCTACTCTATGAATCTTGCTAACAACGTGAGTGAAATTTGGAATAATCTCAACCTATCTGACAGGGACTAGAGCAAAATACCATGCGGCAACCTCGCGTATATTTGGATTTTACTTTACAAAGCGGCGATTTAATCACTTTAGCGCCGGAAATCTCTCACTATCTCTCACAAGTACTGCGCTTAAAATCGGGCGATTTTTTACGCCCTTTTAACGCGATAGACGGCGAGTACTTAGCCTCAATTGATAAGTCTGACCGTAAACATACCTCGATAATTATAGGCGAAAACCAGCGACCGGCATCTTTGGCCAAACTGTCTGTTCATCTAGGCCTAGGTTTATCTAGAGGAGATCGGATGGATTTGGCAATTCAAAAATCAACCGAGCTCGGGGTCGTCTCTATCACCCCGCTGTATACCCAATACAGTGAAGTAAAATTTAAGCAGGCAGATAGGGCCGACAAAAAAATAGACCACTGGCGCAAAATTGCAGTAAGTGCAGCTGAGCAAAGTGGTCGCTTAACCCCTCCTTTTGTACACCAGCCAATGGCAATTGCACAATGGCTTGAGTCAGCACAATCCAGTCTAAAACTAATTTTGACTCCCGAGGGAAGCACTAGGTTCGCAGAATTACCCGACAGCGACACCTGTGATTTACTGATTGGATCGGAAGGGGGATTCAGCCCTGAAGAAATTAAGCTGTCAAAGAAATCGAGCTTTGTTGAGGTCACCATGGGGCAAAGGGTCATGCGAACTGAAACTGCCCCTATTGCTGCATTGGCAATTTTACAATATCGGTTTGGAGATATTTAGGTAGCTTTAGCTTAGTCAAACACTGTGCTTTGGCGAAAGGGCGGGGCTGGCAATTTGGAGGCTGTTCTAACAACTATTTTCGGAAACCGTTTAAAGCTGTATTAAAAGCTGAGCCCAAGAGTCGCAAAAAACAGCCATCTACCTACAAAACTGAAACAATAGTTTTCAGCTCTAACCTCTTTATGCACCGGCCCTAGTGACCATAATACAGTTCGCCTCTTACCTAAAGCACCCAACTGAATAACCTTAGACTTTTCCAATTTTACCGGTAAATCGCAGGTGAGCACGGTGATGTTTGGGCTCAATTTTTCGTTTTCGTGCTGCTCTAATACAATTGCTATCTCACCGGCATGTAATTCAGCCGGTGTCCCATATCTAGAAGATGAATAAATTTTACAACCAGTTGCTCAGGAAATTTGAAATCCCGCTGCCAGTAGAGGCGGGCGATAGCTTTGCCCAGAGAAATGCATCGGTCTGCGCACAGCAATCCAGACATGCGTTTAAAGCAGTACGCTACGCTTGCAACTCGCGCTAAGGCCGAAATTTGTTGTGCTCGTAGACCCTTTGGAAAACCCTGCCCATCACTCCTTGGTCATGCCAGTGCACAATTCTAATACCCCGCTGATCGATATCAGGATGTTGTGTTAATAAAACCACACCTATTTGGAGGAGTTTTTATAGGCCGTAAATTCTTCTTTTCGAAAACTGCTGCGCCTGGCTATTGGACCTTGATATGTTAAGTGAAGCCCTACGTCTGCCAACAAAGCTCCTGAAAATAAAGGTTCGATCTCGGACCTCACCTGGCTTACTTGGCGAGCTAGTAGCGTTGCTCATATTGCTGCACGCGCACAATAGCCAGTTGAGCTAACAAGTAAGGGGGCTGTATTTAAACACCAAACTACGGTCTTAGGATTCACCAATACAGAATCAATCAAACCTGTTATCGATGCTTCTAATGACTGAACGTCCAAATTTCCCGCGAGCCTAAATTTTTTGGGTTAATTGATCGAACTTTTGCAGGAGTTGCTGATAATGCTTATCGGTCCTGTCCAGCTGCTGCTTGAAGCTGGGCATGATGGCGTAGTCGTTACGATCGACTTTAATTGCCCTCGAAGCACAAGAGGCTTTACCGGCGCTGTTGCCTACAGTGAGATTGCTAAGCTTTAACCGAGCCGGCTCCGCGCCGCAGCTGATATCAATATGCACTGACTTGCAAAACCTCGTCAGCATTTGAATGTCATCTGCGCTCTTAAGTGAAAACCATTCGGTGCAAAGGGCCTTTTGCCCAAGCGCAATCAAGCTCGCACACGAACAGGCCGATGACTGGCTCGAGCGTTTTTATCTCGACAAACCTGCTGACACTATTAGTCGATTCGGTACTATTGAACTCTTCAAGCGTAGCCATTCTAGCGAGCACCGCATGTGAGATTAGCCACATTACTGAGAGTCTCTTGTTAATGAGCCTGGTGACCAATTCATAGCTAAAACGAGATAGTGTGGGCGCCGTAGCTACTTTGAAGCTTTCTTGGTGAGCCTCCTGTCACATCAGAATCGATTTGGCCAATAGCACCACCCTTACTTCGAAAGCCAACAGTATCTTCTTGCCCTTTATCTCTGATTTTCAGGGGAGATGCGATCGTCCGACTTTCAGCTGTTTCGTGGTTGATGACTGCATTAGTCTGTTCTTGTTCAGGCTCGACTTCCTTTTTTACTGGCATTTTTAGACCCTCTGCCCTTTTACTTAAACCAGACAACGGCAAATTTAACTTTTTGATCAGTCCAATATTCAAATTCTGCGAAATTATTTCGCCGTTTTTTTAGACTGTTTGCTTATATCCAGTGCTTGGTTCCTTATCCATGGGCGAATAGCCGAGCGCCTCAATACATGACGTAGGGGGAAGTCAAAGAGAGGGACAAGCTGATCAATCAGCAGAGGCAGACGAAAAGGTAAACGGCGAGAGGTATAGGTATCGAAAGCACTTCTGCTGCACATATTTCCGCCTATGGGTTTATATAAGGGGTCGCATTGTCAGTTCGCGCAAATGACGGCAGGAACTGCAAGGCTAGGCAGGCAAAAAAAAGGCACCTTTGATAGCAAAGGTGCCTAAACGTAATGATGCCGTAAAAAGATACTTAATTAATTAAACCTATGGCGTCGGAGTAATTACTCCGACGCCTATTTACTTACTTAGCAGTGGCGAATTCCGGATAGGCTTCCATTCCACATTCAGAAAGATCAACGCCTTCAGCCTCTTCCTCTTCGGTCACACGGATTCCCATGATTGCTTTCAGAGCAAACCAAACGATTCCGCTGGTGACAAACACCCAACCAAATATTGTGATTGCGCCAATGATTTGGCCAGAAAAGCTCACACCGTCATTAGTCAATGGAACAAGCAGTAGACCAAGAAGACCACAGCTGCCGTGTACGGAGATTGCACCGACCGGGTCATCGATCTTCAGCTTATCAAGAGCGAGGATACTGAACACAACCAGTACGCCACCGAATGCACCGAAAAGCGTTGCCAGTGCAGGCGTTGGAGTTGAAGGCTCGGCGGTGATGGCAACTAAGCCAGCAAGTGCGCCGTTAAGAGCCATCGTTAAATCAGCTTTGCCAAACAAAACGCGGGCTAATATCAATGCGGCGACTAGACCACCGGCAGCGGCAGCGTTGGTGTTAAGAAAAACCATTGCGACAGAGTTTGAGCTGGCAATATCACCTAGCTTCAAAACCGACCCGCCGTTGAAACCAAACCAGCCCATCCAAAGAATGAATGTACCTAGTGTAGCTAGCGGAAGGTTTGCACCTGGAATCGCTTTTACCGACCCGTCTGCTGCATATTTGCCTTTACGTGAACCAAGAAGCAGAACACCCGACAATGCTGCCGCAGCCCCAGCCATATGGACGATTCCCGATCCTGCGAAATCTGAAAAGCCTAGCTCGCCTAAATTGTAGAGACCAAAGACGTCAGCGCCATTCCATGTCCATGAACCTTCCATTGGGTAGATGAAGCCCGTCATGAATACTGCGAAGATCAGAAATGACCAAAGCTTCATTCTTTCCGCTACTGCACCGGAAACAATAGACATTGCTGTCGCAACGAACACAACTTGGAAAAAGAAATCAGATGCACCAGCGTAAACTGCTCCACCGTCAAAACCTTCCTCAGCTGATGCTGCAAGAGCGTCGGCTACTATAGTATCTCCGCCGGCGATTCCTGAAAGCATAAAAGCGCCATCGTACATAATCATGTAACCGCAAACCAAATACATGATGCATGAGATCGCAAATAGCGCGACGTTTTTAGTTAAAATTTCTGTCGTATTTTTAGATCTAACTAGACCTGCTTCAAGCATTGCGAACCCAGCGGCCATCCACATGACCAGCGCGCCACAAACCAAGAAGTAAAATGTATCCATTGCATATTGCAATTCAAGTATTTGGTTTTCCACCTTGTTCCTCCGGGTGATCTAAATGTAAGACCACTTTTAATTAGACTATTGGTTTACTTAGCTTGTTTGCTTATACCGCTTCTTCACCAGTTTCACCGGTACGAATACGGATGATCTGAGTAAGGTCGGTTACGAAAATTTTGCCATCGCCAATTTTGCCAGTGTTAGCAGCTTTGGTTATTGCTTCTAATGTTTGATCAAGCAGGCTAGCTCCAATTGCTACTTCCAGTTTTACTTTCGGTAGAAAATCAACAACATATTCTGCGCCGCGGTAAAGTTCAGTGTGACCTTTTTGCCGGCCAAACCCTTTAACCTCAGTTACTGTGATTCCCTGCACCCCAATTTCCGACAGCGCTTCGCGCACATCGTCCAATTTAAATGGCTTAATAATAGCCGTGACTAACTTCATTTCATCGCTCCTTAGTTGTTTGTAGCGGTTTTCCCGTTCGAATTAATACAACTTAATCAGAACTATGCACGGCCCGTGCCAAATATGCTTTGTCTGTGCAAAGTCGATATTCCCGTACTATTGCGGCATTTAAATCACCGGTTTTGCCATTTTTAGATTAAAAATGAACAAAAACAGTGCCAAATCACGGTTAATGCACTAAATGCGAGCATTATGTTAATTGAATTTGCACAATGAATTTATCGGTAGCCACTTGTCTGCGGTCGATACTTATTCGACTTGCTATAAAGACACTTTTAAAAAGATTGGTGAGCTTTAGCGCCCGTCATGATAGTTTTGAGCTATGAAAAAAAATGATTTATTAGATGAAATTAGCCAGCGAATGGCCTCACTGTTGCCCATGGCAGAAGAGATGGGCAGTGACGCTAAAACAAAACTAAATCTGGCGCTGAAACGGGCCTTGGCGGATATGGATATTTTGAGCCGGGAAGAGTTTGATGCCCAAGCTGATGCCCTGCGCCGAGCTGAGCGGCGTATAGATGAGTTGGAGACGAGCTTGGCAAGGTTAGAAAAATCTTTGGCACCCGATCCTGCCAGCTCAGCGGACTAATTCAATCAGCTAGGTCGATGGGCTACCCCATTTGGCTATCTTGATGGGCTAATTTAACGGGCTTACATATTGAGCGAATTTAATGGGCTTACTAACTGGGCCAATTTAATGGATAAGTTGATTAACTAATCTGCTTCTGCGCAGCATGAGAGCTTTGTTCAGATGGGTATCCTCTATTTTTTCGCTGCCCTCTAAATCTGCAATCGTGCGTGCAACCTTAATAATCCTGTGAGTCGCCCGGGAAGACACTCCTAAGACATCAAGTTGGCCCGCGAGCTTAAGTTTCTGATCTTTGCTAAGCGCGCAAATTATGGGCAGATCCGCGGTCTTGATGCGGCTGTTTAACACCTTATTGCGCTGAATCTGTAGCACTTGAGTCTTAGTAATTTCTTTTAGCTCGGCTTTGGGGTTTCGATGTAAAGATGGCTGCAGCAGAAGTTCTGTTTGGCTTAGACCTGGCAGTTCAACAATCAGATCAAAGCGGTCTAAAAGCGGCCCCGATAACTTGGCTAGATATCTGTCAATAACCTCGGGAGCACATCGACATTTTCTTTTTGCATCCCCAGAGTAGCCGCACGGACAAGGGTTCATGGCTGCTATAAGTTGAAAGCTAGCGGGAAAGCGCACACGATAGTTAGCTCTAGTTATATAGATTTCGCCGGTCTCCAAAGGCTCTCGCAGCGACTCCAACACACCGCGCTTAAACTCGGTAAGTTCATCAAGAAACAGCAGGCCATGATGGGCAAAGCTAATTTCGCCTGGCATAGCCTTCACACCTCCCCCTAATAGGGATACGGCAGTGGCGGTATGATGGGGCGTTCGTACTGGGCGCGAAAAGCAATTGGCTATGGTGGTCGCAAAACCTGCCACTGATCGAATGGAGGCTACCTCCATCGCGTCGTCAGCCGACAGGGGCGGCAGCAACTGAATAAGCCGGTTAGCGAGCAGCGTTTTACCGCAGCCCGGTGGGCCAATTAACAATACATTATGGTGTCCAGCGGCCGCGACTTTAACCGCGAACTTTGCAACTGACTGGCCTTTTATCTCATCCTCTATTTCATTTTGACTGTCGTACTGACCATCACCGTGTATACCGTCAAGCGAGCCTAGCTCTTGAGATCGAGTTATATCGGACTTATTAATAGCCTGGTGAGGGCTTGGTTCGCCGTTAACCCAATTGTCACCGGCACTGTTATTGACACTATGACCTTCGCTATCTGAGATATCAGGATCATTCGGGGCCTTTGACACAAGATTCATCACATCCAACAGTGACTTGCAACTGCGCCCTTTGCCGTAGCCGGTAAGTTGCAGTTCTGGCAAGTTTTCAGCGGGGACAAAAATTGATCTAGCCTGCTTTTTCGCCGCGATGGCGGCGGCCAAAACCCCGCGAACGAATCTTAGCTCACCGGTAAGCGCCAGCTCGCCCATTAATTCAGTATTAACTAAGGCGGTATCGGGTAACTGCCCTGATGCCTGCAAAATACTTAACGCAATAGCCAGGTCATAAGTGCCACCTGTTTTTGGTAAGTCGGCCGGCGCTAAATTTACAGTGATGCGCCGCGCAGGAAATTCCAAACCAGAATTTAGAATTGCGCTTCGCACTCGCTCCTTAGCCTCTTTTACGGCAGTTTCGGGTAAGCCAACTATCGCGAAACCTGGCAGACCATTAGACAGATGGGCCTCTACTGTAACTTCAACAGCGTCGACACCGACCAGAGCGCGAGAATAAACAATGGAAAGAGACAATGACTCTTCGCTACCTTAATGACTTAGACCTTAGTAATAGTCTTTGGGTAAGCTAATTGCCAAATTTTGGGCAAAAAAAATGGGCTGCAAGCAGCCCATCTTCATAGCAGTGTCTTACTCGCTGCTAGCAACCATGTATTCAACAATGGCGCGAATATCTGCATCTGTGCAAGTAAAGCACAAACCTTTAGCTGGCATTGAGTTAACGCCGCTAATGGCATTACCTACAACTGTATCTAAACCTTTTTCAAGTTGACCGGCCCAAACTGCAGCGTTTCCCGCTCCAACTTTAGGCGCGCCAGCAGCACCGGTGCTATGACAAGCAAAACAAGATGCCATATAAGTGGTTTCAGCATTAAAGCCATCGGTTAGCTGTGCAAACTGAAGCGGCTGCTCAGCTTCATTTGCGAAATTAACTGTTGCTAGAGTCGTGGCCGCAATTAGACCAGCGGTCTTTACCAATAAATTCATTTTTAACATGACTTACTCCTTAACTTATAACTTTCAAAAAATTCAATTTTTAACTTTTTATTCTTAGCGGTTAGCGACTTCAAATTAGTAACTATTGGCTAGACATATACCCTACTATTGCCATGAGCTCATCTTCGCTGCAATCAAAGCACAGGCCTTTTGCTGGCATGACATTGATGCCGTTCATCACGTTGACCATCACAGCATCCATTCCTTTTGCCATTATGTTTTCCCAAGCGACTTTGTCATCCAACTTAGGTGCACCGGCAGCGCCAGTGCCATGACAGGCGAAACAACTTTGCTGGTATTTTGCTGCGGCATCAAACCCGCTATCAACAGCGGCTACTTCAGTGACCATCTCGACGGCTTCTTCAACCGCGTCTTGAACCACTTCTTCTACCACCGCAGCGACAGCCGTCACCGGTGCAGAAAGTGTTGTTGTAGCGGCCGTTGGCACTGCTGCTTGTGCAGTTCCAGCCGCACTGCCAACACAAGGCTGACCTGCTAAACAAACCTTAGCAACAGGGCGAATGTTGTCAGCTACAGACTGCGCTTGGGCTACCTGCAACCCCGTTAGCGAGAGTAGGGCTAAGGCAGTGAATACTGCGGTACGACTGTTTGACACGTGTAAACTCCCTTTTTTTAAAGTGTAGACTAGCTTGTGTTTTGTAATTCAAAGGTGAAATGACCTTTGAGTTAGAATTCAGAGCCGAAATTATACAGTAAATCCCTAAAGCTGTAGAGTTTGATTTAGAGTTCTTGACCTTTAGGCTTTATTTATTGGCAATGTGTTGTCGTCTGGCGATCCACACTGATAGAGCCTTTTAAATCAGAGCAATGACTTGCGGGAAGACGATTTAAGGAGATATAAGCAAATTAATTGGTTTTTGATGAAAAAAGATCTCGTTTGGCTGAGCATTCAAACCGTAGCCAACAAAGAAATCGACCTCAATAGTTTCAATGCCTAGATCCGCTGGCACTAAGTTGTCGGCAAGAATTAACTCTTCTAGCGGGCTGAGTAATTTAGACGCCGCATTGACAAAGCCAATGGCAGGAGAATCCACAAAAAATCCAGCCGAATTTAAAAACAGCAGCTGATCATTGAACGCGGCAGCGGCGACTAAGAATCCTGGCTCTCCCACATGCAGCGGGTCAACCGTGATGGTGGCTTGTATATCCAATGCGCTTGAAGATGGGAACTTGTTGCCAAAATCTTGGCCATTGTTGTCCGAAACACCGCCCGAAAAGCTTGCCCGAGAGGGTGCTCCCAAATTGCTGGTTGATGCGCCCAAGCTCTTAGGCTGATTGCTAGTAAAACTGGCGTCGAGGATATAGTTGCCACTGTTGCCACACGCTTCTTTAACCGGCTCCACAAAGGTGTTGCCCAGCAAGAAATAACTGCCAGCCGGCAATATCGCCGCCAGCGTGGAACCGCAGAAATCCGAAGTTTTTGGATCAAAATGTAGATACTCTAAATCAGTGGTGGCAAGAATTAGCACCGAATCTAATTGCTGAGATTCCATTTCAAACCTAACTGTTGTGGTGCGCTCTAAATCAAAGCGAAAAAGATCAATAAAACTGGTGTCAGTTCCACCCACTGTTAGCTCGCTGACAAGACAATCACCAGAGCTTAAGCTGTTAGCAGTCGTCCCAAACCTCAGAGGGGCAATACTGCAGTTTTCTAAGCCACCATAAAGCGTGTTTATCCCCGCAATATCATCCTCTTGCAAAGAATCAATACTACTTATGCGTGGCGCCATTATCGCGGTGACAGAGAATTCATGATCTAGCCCCATTGCATGGCCAAGTTCATGGAGCGCCACCCGGCGAAAATCGATGCTGCCAGACGGAATACCTGGCTGCGCCAGAGGACCATCAAAAATGTCGTATTTCACAGAATCGTTTATTACGATATCAGTGCGGATAATGGCGGGAGGACCAAGCACCTGAGACGAGAATCGAGTAAGCGTAACTGCCAAGGTACTCTGGCCAAACGCGCTGCCGCAGACATCGCTGGTAAAACCAACACCATTACGAGAATCAATACTGCAAGGGTCCGCAGCTTCTTCAAAAACACTAAAAGTAAAGTCTGTGGATTGATTCCAATCCTCAATAGCGCCGATAAAAGCTGTATTCCAGCGCACACCCGAAGGAGAACTGCCGTCGATTGCGACGTAAATATCAGCCTTGGCACCAGACCACTTAGAGCCATCGATTTCGAAAGCAAAGAGCTGGGTCGCCAGTAGGCATGAGCCGATAAAGATTATGCTGCGTTTAATCAAACTTGAAACTCGCTGTGCCTGAGACGCTTAAACTAGCGCTGGATTACTAAGGGCTAATGATAAACTACAGAATAACCTATTAACTCAAAGTTCTGGTGTCGGAGTAACTTAACGCAGCCAGGCCTTTTTAGCTGACCGACTTACGATGTTGGCAGCCCTTAAATTAGGGTCAGTGTAAAAATACAGTAGTTAACCATGTTTGGAATAGCAATTTTGAGTGTCGGTGTAAAAGATCATTCTTGCATTTCAATTTTTGTGCCTAGCTACGTTAAAGCTGCACATACCCTTTTGTTGGCCTGACTCGTGGGGGCTCAGCGCTGACAACGGCAGACATTATATTAGTCACAATGCCCTAACGCTCTCGTGATGAGGCTCACATTGAGCCCTATTGTCCGCGAGCACTCCAGCACTAACACAAGGTAGAGGCCCTGCTAACATGGGAGGTGCTGGGATAGGGCTCCTTAAGATAGACTGAGAGTCGTCCACTAAGCCCCATTCTTGGACTCGAGTTGGGGAGTGCATCAGGAAAGTAATCTGGTTAGCGGAAAGAAAAAGCATAGAAACTACTGTATTTTTACACTGACCCTATTTCTTCTTACCCTATTTAATTTTAAAGTCTTCGTGAAGGTTACCCCAGTGGGTTCTCAGTTCATTTTTATGTCCATCATTCATCGGAAGAGTATTAAGCGCTTTGGGCCATAGCTCCCTTGCTTTTGTTATGGTGTCTTCCAAATGCGGTTTAATCGCCCTCCATGGAATGCCTGATCGTTCCGCCCACGATTGAAGATGTGCCATTGAGACCACATACCATTCCTTAGTTTTTGCTAAGTTGAGAGCAAACTCAGTTTCGTTTTCGATGTAGACGCTGGTCGTCACAATATCGTAGGCAGGAGAAAGTCGTGGCGTCACCATATCAGGATATAGCAAGCTCCAGTTCTTAAGGTGTGCGTCTCCATTCGCCAAGAGAATATTGACAAGTAGCCGTCTTGCGAACTGTTGAGCGTCGGCGAGCCCGTCGCCAGAAAAGTCATAAATGACCTTGCCTATGTTCTCATAGCTTGCAGAGGAATATTTTTCATGTGGGTACTTCACCAATACCTGTGCGAAATCCTCCATGTGAATTCGCTGATCCTGTTTGCGGTCAAAACGTTTAATGGCGAAGGCGTGCTTTTCGTCCGGTAGGTTGATTTGAGGCAGATTGTCGAGTTTATCCAACTCTACGAGTTTTATCTCAGGAATATCCACACCTGCAAGCGCTGTTAGCGACATAGCGGTATATTCATTTAATGGCACAAATTTATGCTTAGTCGAGGGTGTTTTAATGATCCAGTCACCTAACTCATCGCCCTTAGATAAATTGTAGCGCCCATCCCTTTCCTTCATAGAAAATTTCATTTGAACGCCGGCTAAGGAAAATTTGTTTTCTTGAATGACTTTTTCGAATTTGACCGCCTTCGCCTTTCCATGAGTGTTTAGCACATAGCTCGGTACAGCTTCTGGCTCCATTGGTGATGCCACGATCGCGCCCGGTAAATCGACGCCAAGATACGAGAGAATGTGAAATTCGTAGTCAACATGCACTTTGAGGCTTTGTGCTATCAGCTCACGCAAAGAGCCTTCTGGCAGCAAGTTTGAAAGCACAGGATGCAGCCTTTGATTTCGCGCCCATGGCTGCGCCATTAACTTCACCGCATTCGGAAATTTAGGGTGGGTGATCAAGCTAAATGTTGGGCGGCTGGGGTTGTTTTTAAAATCGTCCGCAATGCTCAGTACATTGCGACCATTTTTGAAGCCTGAGACATAACCTACAAGTGCACCGTGGACAGAGAGCTGTAATACATTCACCTCATCGTTTGCGTCTTGGTTCATTCGTCATCTCCCAGTAACCCTTGCCAAGGGTTGTCAGTTAGTGACTTCTTGTTTTCTTCGGGCAGCTGGTCAGGCCCAATCGGTTTTTCTGAATCTTCTGCAAGTGCAGCTAAAACTGCGTTTAGCTTTTCTTGTGGAATGAGAAGCAGCTCACTTTTGAGCCCCTTGGCAATAAGCTCAAGGGTATCGAGTCTAGGATTGCCTTTAGATTCCAGCCGCTGATATTGCTGACGTGATATCCCGACACGCAGCAACATGTCCTGCTGCTTAAAAGCCAGTTCTTTTCGGCGCTTTTTGATCTGCTCGAGTAGTGATTGCATAATGAAACACGTATGTTGCTATTTTTTAATAAGAAATATATTAGTTTCTAATTCTAAATTTAGCAATACATATGTTGCTTAATTGACTGCAACAGACGTTTTCTGCGTTTAGCAACACATATGTTGCTGAACAAATTAGGATCGGTGTAATAATACAGGAGTTAGTTCTTTTTTCGGGCAGGGCGGCCTCTTCCGACTAGGCTTGTCCGATACCCAGTCAATTCTTCGACCTCTTTTTTAAATTTTCCAGTTCCCAATACCAAGCCAGTATTGAGCGCCATTCTAATATCGAACAAAATAGGACCATCAATTTTGCCTTCAAAGAGCTCCCTGTAGCGCTCAAGCCTTTTAAGCTTACTGTTGCCTAATCTCAAGTAGACTGGATGAGGAGAGCGTAGTTTGGAGTCTATTCCCAATGCATTTGCTTGATAGCTAGACCATTTGTAACTGGCAGGGTCTTCGACTATGCCAGCCCTGACAGGATTAAGTTCTATGTAACGCTGGCAAGCTAAAAAGTACTGATCCTGTTGAACTAGGCAGGAGTGAAACCGGCCTTCCCAAAGTGTCCCAGTTCGCTCATAACGATAATTGAAATGGCGAACATAGAGTCGCCCAATGTATTGCATCATTTTTGAAGAAGCTGCTTCTTGAAGCGGAGTAACTAATAAATGCACGTGATTAGTCATGAAAACCCAAGCATGAACTTGTACACCGTATTTGCTAGACCCCTCATACAGCCAGTGTGCATAAGCGGCAATATCACTGTCATCCGCAAAGCAGGCTTGGCGATTAACTCCTCTTTGCACGATATGCTGGGGTATACCTACCGCGCAGAGCCTTTGCCTTCTTGGCATACAGTCGTCCTTGAACTTGAGCTGTGGAATACATGAAGAAAATAGTCTAGTTACCGAAGGGAGAAATGCATAGAAACTATTGTATTTTTACACTGACCCTATTTCTTCCATTTCTTAATAATCTACGCTATGTGAAGAAAGTTAGACAATATCCCTTTGGGGAATTAAGAGTCCCCTGTTTTACTTTGGCATTGAAAAATGTGACTTTCCCTAGCATCTAACAAGGGAAGTGGCCCACAGGGCAGATGCCAGCGTTAAGTTGGTTTTGGTTCCTTGTGTTAGCGAGCGCGCTCTACAGCTACCAGATACGACTTAAAGTGACTGTGGTGCTGGAGTATTTACCTGGACATCAGCTCCAAATCAGACAGCGGAAATATTTACCTTAACTCCCAGACTACAGGGAACTTTTGCACAGTTTTATAGCGCGGCTTTGCTCTTGGAGTGAGTGCTTGGCATTTACTCCGACGCCTATTGACTCGACTCTCGCATCGGTAACACTAGTCGCGGTAGCTGCCGTCTTGAATAGCGCGCCACCAAGGCTCACTGTTTAAATACCAATCCACGGTTTTATTTAAACCAGAGTCAAAATCCTCAATCGGCTCATAGCCCAACTCATTCATGATCTTCTGTGCATCAATGGCGTAGCGCGTGTCGTGGCCAGGACGATCAGTCACGTAGGTAATCAGTGAGTTAGCGGCTACGCCTTTGGCGCACGGTGAATCAGGGAAGCGCCCCGCCAGATTAGCATCTGCGGCAAATCGACTATCAACAATTTTACAGAGTAGGTTTACGACATCGATATTTGCCCACTCGTTGTTTCCGCCAATATTGTATGTCTGTCCAGTAAGGCCTTTTGAAATAACCAGGTCAATGCCGCGGCTATGATCATCCACATAAAGCCAATCGCGAATCTGCTGGCCGTCACCGTAAATAGGCAGCGCTTTGCCAGCCAATATATTAAGCAGACAAAGAGGAATCAGTTTTTCAGGAAAGTGATAGGGGCCATAATTATTTGAGCAATTGCTGGTAGTAACGTTTAAACCAAACGTATGGTGGTAAGCACGAACTAAATGATCAGAGGCTGCCTTACTTGCGGCATAGGGTGAGTTAGGGGCATAGGCTGTTGTTTCACTGAAAGCAGGATCAGTTGGGCTTAGCGTGCCATACACCTCATCAGTGGATACATGATGAAAGTGATGCGGTTTATTGCTATCCCCACCTAGCCAATAGTCTTTAGCATTGCGCAGCAGCACGTGAGTCCCGACGATATTAGTGTCGATGAAGGCATCAGGCTCTGTGATGGATCTGTCAACATGGCTCTCTGCCGCAAAATGAATAATCGTGTCTATATCGCGGCTATGTAAAAGCTCTTTCACCAAGTCATTATCGCAGATAGAGCCAACCACTAAATTAAGTTTTGAGTTTTCACTCAGGTCGGCAAGATTGTGTTTATTACCGGCGTAGGTAAGTGCATCCAATATAGTGACATTGTGTTTGGGATATTTCTCTAACCAATAGTGAACAAAGTTAGAACCGATAAAGCCGGCGGCGCCTGTAATTAACACATTCTGCATGTTGACTAATTGTCTCCTCGAGCTCTCAGGGCTCTTTTATACTTTTAATTGGTTTGGTCTTTCTCTAGCGTGTCGGAGAAAACCTGCAGCGTTTATGCAAATATCAAATCGCTTATATCTTGAAACCTAAACTCAAATAAGTACGTTTGCATTTACTAACAACATCCGTATTACTGTCTTGTTACTCTGACCCTATTTATTTTTGACCTTATTATTTCTGACCCAATTTATTTATATTCGTTTGAGTCTTTCAGTTTTTGGATTACTTGGTCTAACTGGGTTCGCCACTCAAATTGCGGCAACGCAAAGTCAGCTTCTGTGTCTGAACAGTCCAGTACGCTGTAGCTGGGCCGCACTGCTGGGGTCGGATAGTCGCTGGTTTTAATTGGCTTGATTGGGATAGCTTTTTCTAATAATCCTGCCGCTATTGCGCTTTCTTGAATGGCGACCGCAAAATCATGCCAGCTAATGTCTGCTGCATCGCTCCAGTGGTAAAGCCCGCTCACTTCTGACTTTTCTACAGCCTTGAAAATTGCTGCTGCTAAACTCAGCGTTGATGTTGGCGCGCCACGCTGGTCTGCGACCACTCCAAGAGAATCTTTTTCGGCCATCAGGCGCAGCATAGTTTTAACGAAGTTGGCATTAAAAGGTGAATACAACCAAGAAGTGCGAAAAATAACAGCCTGGCTTTCAAGACACTCCATTATAGCAAGCTCACCTGCTCTTTTACTGGCACCGTAAACACCGGCAGGATTTGTTGTTTGAGCCAGAGGAATAGGTTTGTCAAATGCGCCGCTAAACACAAAATCCGTGGACACATGTATTAGACGAGCACCTTTTTCTGCGCAGCTTATGGCTAGGTTTTTTGGTCCTTTCTCATTCACCAAATAGGCGTTTACCTGATCACTTTCCGCCTTATCCACCGCAGTATAAGCTGAACAGTTAATGACAACTGCGGGGTTTAATGTCGCAAACATTGCTGCCACATCGCTAGCATTGGTAATATCCAGCTGCGCCCGGCTTACAGGATGAAGCTCGTAGCGATCAGCCAACTCAGATTCAGACCACAGAGCTTGAATAGTCTTACCGAGCTGACCGGCAGCACCGGTGAGTAATGTAATACGCTTTTCCATAAGGATTTCAGCAATCTATTTTAGAGGTTTTCAAAAAGCGCTGCCTGTTGCAGAGTTTTGGCGTTGTTATCTTTGTCAGACAACAAAGGTGAATCTGAAACCAGCGGCCACTCGATCGCTATCGAGGAATCGTTCCATAACAGACTGTGGTCATCTTCTGGGTGATAGTACTCTGTGCACTTGTAAGACAGCTCTGCTGAATCTGATGTAACATAAAAGCCATGAGCAAAGCCCGGCGGAACCCACAGCTGTTTGTGATTTTCAGCAGTCAAAAGTTCACCGACCCATTGGCCGAAGGTAGGAGAATTTTTTCTTATATCAACCGCCACATCGAAGACTTCACCAGCAAGTACCCGCACCAATTTCCCTTGCGGAAAGTTGAGTTGATAATGCAAGCCGCGCAGGGTTCCCTGAGATGACTTACTTTGATTGTCTTGAACAAAATTTAAGGCGTCCCCAGCGTCAACAAAGTGGTCAAGCCGGAACGTCTCCATAAAATAGCCGCGGCTATCACCATGAACAGTAGGCTCGAATACTAACACTTCGGATATTGCGGTTTTAGTTATTTTCATGGTTTAGCGATCTTCTAAAAGCTGTAGTTAAGCACTAAAGTTAAGTGCTGTAGTAAAATAGTGATCATTACCACTTTTTAAAGAGGTTTAATGGATTTTCTAAGCTGAATTTCATCTATCGGGCCTTACTGATAGGCTATCAATTCTAGATTGGCGGTCTTGGGCCATGACGCTTTTTTAACGCTAGAATAAAGCGCTTTTAGAAATGGGGTCAGTGTAAAATTTAACCTGAGCGTAAGATTGAGACGTTACTGCTAAATCGTAAATTTTACACTGACCCCATTTCTTCCTGACACTAATTTCTACAAACTACTGTATTTTTACACTGACCCTAATTATTACGTGTATTGCGGTTTTGGTTATTTTCATATTTGTTGTGTTAGCTTAGCGGTCTTCTAAAAGCTCTAGCAGGTAGCGTCCGTAGCCGCTCTTTTTAAGCGGCTCAGCAAGCTTTCGTAGCTGTGCTTCATCAATAAAGCCTTGGCGATAAGCAATCTCTTCTGGGCTGGCGATCTTCAGGCCTTGGCGTTCTTCCAACACGCGAATAAAATTCGCCGCATCGAGTAGAGATTGAATAGTGCCGGTGTCCAGCCACGCAGTGCCACGATCAAATAGCTCAACCTTTAAGGCCTTGCGCTCAAGATAGACTTTGTTCACATCGGTAATTTCTAGCTCGCCGCGAGGTGATGGTTTGATAGATTTGGCAATCTCGATAACGTCATTGTCATAAATATACAAACCGGTAACCGCGTAGTGTGATTTGGGGTTTTTCGGCTTTTCTTCCAAATCGATAGCATTTTGGTTTTCATCAAGGCTCACCACACCATAGCGTTCTGGGTCGGTAACGTAGTAGGCAAAAATGCTGGCACCTTCTTCTTGATTCACCGCATTCTTTAAGGTTTCTTCAATGCGGTTGCCATAAAAAATATTGTCACCCAGCACCAAACAAACCCGGCTGTCACCAATAAATTCTTCACCTATTAGAAACGCTTGCGCAAGACCATCTGGCTTGGGCTGCTGTGCATAAGTTATTTCTATACCCCAGCGTTTTCCGTCACCCAACAGGTTTTCAAAGGCAGGAGCTTCGTGAGGGGTAGTGATGATAAGGACTTCTCGAATGCCCGCTTGCATCAGCGTGGCCAGCGGATAGTAAATCATTGGCTTGTCGTACACTGGGAGAAGTTGCTTGCTCACCGCCAGTGTCATGGGGTGAAGTCTGCTGCCACTGCCGCCGGCAAGAATAATTCCTTTTGTCATCTTAGCTCTCTATCTCGATTTTGTTACTTGTTGTAAATGATATATGGATTCGTTTAACTTATCTGCTTTGCGGTTGCTTTGTAAGCGTCGGAGTAAATGTGCAGCATTTGCTCCGACGCCTACACCTTCTCTCACATCTAATTGGCTTTAGCGCGTATTGCCTCAACAATTTTAGGCAAACTGTCGTAGAACGTGGTGCTCGGCTCAAAGCCCAGCCCAGCCCTTGCCTCGCTGTTCGAAAACAGATTGTCGGAGGTAAGATTCCTATAGGTTCTGCCACTAATTGAGCCTCCAGTCATTCTGGATACCAAGCCTGCCATCATGGCCGCGCAGTATAGTAGCATAGCTGGCGTGCGCCAACGGGGCATTGGTCTGCCAAGATTCCGGTAAATAGCGCTTTCTATTTCGGTGATGCAATACTGCTGGCCGTCTGTCACCGTAATCACTAAATCGCTAGGCACTTTGGCGTCCAGAGCTAGCAATAGCGCCTGTGCCAGGTCAGCCGCGGAGATCAGTGAAATTTGATTGTTGATTTCAGGCAAAGGCGGCATCCGTCCCTTGTCGATCATGGCTATCATGCGGGCGATATTACCCTTCATACTAGGGCCATAGACGTTAACAGAGCGTACAATCACCACTTCGATCTGTCGGTCTTTTGCTGCCTGCTGCAATAATTGCTCCGCGGCTAATTTTGACTCACCGTATGCGGTTACGTCACCATTGCCAATAGCAGCTGCTTCCGCCAACGAGCTGCTCAAAAACACCAATCGGCCTACTTTGGCCTTAATGGCGGCGGCCACTAGATTTTGGGTTCCATCCAGGTTTGTGGCTACTGCCTGTTTAGCTTTTCTTTTGCCTGCATGTGCCATCCCAGCAAGATGAAGGATTTGATTGCAGCCATCACAGGCTACGGCAAGGGCGCTTTCATTGTCCAGTGACCCTAGAACTATGCTGGCGCCAAGTTTGAGGGGTATCTTGCCTAGACCGGATGGATCGCGCAGTAGAATCTGCACATCAAAACCTCGATCAATCAGGCGCTGGCAGACAGATTGACCGACAAACCCCGTGGCCCCGGTGATGAGTATTTTACGTTTGGCTGCACCCACCGCTGTAATCACTGCCTTAACCAACGCCAACCGTGGCTGTTAAAGAAGCGAATCCCAGAGCGCGCAAATATAAGGATATGGTTGAGGCCTTTTTTGGCGGCATGGCCACCGCCGTGGGTTATTCGCATAGCGGGAACATAGGCGATTTTGCCTTGCCCGGCCATTCTTAACGACAGATCAAAATCTTCAAAATAGAGGAAGTAGTGCTTATCAAACCCGTTAATCGCAGCAAGCGCGCTAGTGCGGCACATCATAAAACAGCCGCTTATGATGGAAACTTCTGGCTCGGCTGACTGTTCTAGCCTCTTGGAGGCTACTTCGCGCATTTCATAAATGGCGAGTCGCTTTGCGAACGGCTTTTGAAGCCAGGGGGTAAGAAACCCCCTTACAAACAAGGTTAAAACTGATGGATAGCGTTTGCAGAGATACTGCCTTTCTCCGTTCTCATGAAATGCCATGGGCGCTGCCATAACTGTAGTGTCGTGTTCTGCAAGATAGGTGATCCCTTCAGCCAGACACTGCTTACTAAGCACGACATCAGCATTAAGCATAAGGTGGAAAGCTGAATCGAGGCGATCCAATATTAGGTTGTGACCACGACCGTAGCCAATATTGCCGTGGCCGCTGACCAACTTTAACTCTACTTCCTGAGCCCGCATCTGCGCGTGCAAGTCATCAAAGGTTGCCAAAGTGAGCACTGGCGCCCCTTTCTTATCAATTTCTGGGCTATTGTTCTCTAATTTGAGAATTTCTAAGGGTGCGGTTTCTAAGGAATCCGTTTCGGAATTATCAATTAACCATACAATAACGGGCTTGGTTTCAACCACTTTTTTGAGCTGGCTAACCGCATCAAGCAAAGACGTAATAAGCCGCCGCAACTCCAAGGAGTCCGAGTGATAGCACACGACTGCGATTGAGAATGAAATAGAGGGATTGATAGACACGGTCGCAAGTTTACACAGGCTACTAGGGATTGTTCAACTGAGGGATAAGGGTGATGTCCTTGAAGAGGAAAAAAAACGGGCCAGGTAAAAGGGCCAACTCGGCCCGCTAGCAGCCTAGGGGGCTTTAAATTTAATTGCCTCTAGGCGCATTCATTTTTTATTCTTTGGGTTACTGTATTTTTACACTGAGTGCTATTTCCACCAAGCTGTTTTGCATTAGACCCGTTTTCTATTGCCGCGATTCGCTTACTCCTCAACCAGCCTATCACCAAAAGGGGTAA
>Ga0075119_1000439_pt1 | contig 22254 bp, 17 predicted proteins | sample AntAceMetag02UK9_FD_69791 | JGI IMG/M metagenome (GOLD analysis project Ga0075119, IMG submission 69791) | Saline lake microbial communities from Ace Lake, Antarctica - Antarctic Ace Lake Metagenome 02UK9 | ecosystem: Environmental > Aquatic > Non-marine Saline and Alkaline > Saline | place... | reverse complement strand
CATGGTGGCGAGAAGTTTCATTGTTTCCACATGTTGCTCGAGTGTCCCCGAAGCCGGATTCCACCAGTCGAATTGTTCGGCGGTCCGCGCGAGACCTACCTCTGATCGCATGCCCGACATGAGTGGCGGGTGCGGTCGCTGAATTGGTTTGGGATCAACATCAGATGCGGGAATGGAAAAAAACTCACCCTGATGATTTACCGGGTCAGGGCCCCAGCAAGCTTTCATCGCGTCGATGAATTCACCGGCACGACGACCCCGCGTACGCGGATCAACGTCGTACTGCGCGTGCTCTTCGTCTGACCACCCGACACTGAAGCCAAAAACCGTTCGACCACCCGAAAGAATATCGAGTGTTGTAATGCGTTGGGCTAAGTCAACCGGCCGGTTGTAGCCCGCCACGAGAATGCTGGTGCCCAAGATTATTTCCGTTGTCCAGCCCGCGACAACCGACAACAATTCAAGTGGTTGCAGTACCGAGCGGTACGCCTCGGGGACCGCAAGACCTGGACGCGCGGAATAACCCGACAGAACTTCGTGCGGGTAAAACAGATGCTGTTGCACAAATAGATGCCCGAACCCGAGCTCCTCTGCCCGCTGGGCGAATCCGCGCACTGCGATGGCATCGGCATGAGGACCCAATTGGGGAAGTGCCAAGCCAACGCGCATGCGATTGGTCACGGCCAAAGACCGCCTCCAACGGTAACGACCTCACCGTGCATGTAGGGAACTTCGTCGCTTAGTAGCCACGCTGCGGTTGCGGCAATCTCTTCTGGCTCGGCGTACCTGCCAAGGGGAACGGCAGCACTCATCGCGCCTTTAAATGTTTCAACATCAATGCCGGCAAGACCTGCAAGGCCTTCCTCCAATGGACGCATCATGCGGGTATCCACCACACCCGGCGCCACTACGTTCACGCGGATTCCTTGCGGACCAGCTTCTTTCATGAGGGACTTCGACATTCCGATCACCGCATGCTTGCTTGCAACGTAGGTGGCAACACCAGCATCGCCTTTCAGACCAGCGATGGAAGCGGTGAACACGATCTTGCCGCGATCAGGTTGGGTCGCCATTTGTCGCATCGCGGCAGATGCTCCCAAGAACGCACCGAGAACGTTGACTGCAAAAACTTTTTCGAAGTCGTCAGGATCAAAATCAGCAACGGTGCCTACTTTGCTTTCAACCCCGGCGTTCGCGTAGAACATGTCGACGCTGCCAAACTTCTCGACCGTGGTCGCGAAAAACTTAGCGGTGTCTTCCTCACTCGTGACGTCAGCGCAAACGGCGAGGACTCGATCGCCTAACTCTGCCTGCAGTGCATCAATTCCAGCTTGACTGATGTCAACGGCAACAACATTTGCCCCTTCAGCGTGCAGTCGCCTTACGGCAGCGGCGCCAATCCCTGCAGCAGCGCCAGTCACTATCGCAGTTTTTCCAGAAATTCCTTTTAACATCAATTCTCCTTTATAGTGACCAGCAAACGTCCTGCGCTTTTTTGATTGTTACTCACGAACACCTCCTAATTTACCCGCAGTGAGCATTCCTGTCAGGCAAAATAAATGTGCGTAACCTCACTTCGCTTAACCGGCGATATTACGATCCCCATCCCAATAAGGACGGCGCAATAATTTCTTGTCGACCTTCTGCATCTCATTGCGCGGCAACTCTTCGATGTACTCAAAACGGCGCGGGATTTTGTAAGCCGCCAGACGCTCCCGACAAAAATACTGCAGGCCCTCGGCTGACGGTGGGTCCAACGGATTAGCCAGGACAACAAATGCGAGAAGTTGCTCGCCAAGATCAGTTGACGGAATTCCAATAATTGCGACCTCAGTCACACCTGGGTGTTCGCGTAATACGTTCTCACTTTCGGATGGGTAGAGGTTGACTCCACCGGAGACAACCATGTCCGAGAGTCGGTCGGTAATAAAAATAAAACCGTGTTCGTCAACGTGGCCCATGTCGCCCAGGGTGAATGCTCCCGGTCGCACGTACGCCTTTGCTGTTTTTTCCGGATCTTGGTGGTAAGTCGGACCGAAACCATCAGGTGCTTGGAATGCCAGGATCCCGGTCTCAGCTATTGGTAGTTCGTTCCCAGCCTCGTCAACCACAATTACCGTGAATGGCTCAACCGTTCGACCGACCGATCCTGGGTGTTCCAACCACTCAGGTGAAGTGATGCGACACAAGGTTCCGGTTTCACTGCCACCGTAGGACTCCAACAGAACGGGTCCAAACCAATTGATCATTTCCCGCTTAACCTCTGGTGGGCAGGCGGAACCGGTATGCGCAATGAGTTGCACGCAACTGACGTCGAAGCCAGCACGCACCTCGGGGTCAACTGCCAGCAGTCTTTGGAAATGCGTAGGCACCATGACCGATGAACTGACACGGTACGTGTCGATCAGGCCTAATACCGCCTCTGCATCAAATTTTCCAACAACAATGACCGGGCGTCCGAGTAAAAGGTGACGCACCGCGGTGAGAGGACCGTTGTGTTGCAAGGGTCCAACAACAATATGAGCGCCCTCGGGGAACTGTGCACGTTCTCGCAATTTATCTAGATACTGCTGGTGATTCTCGACCTGCACGAGCACCCAGCGAGTCGAAGTTCCGCGAGCACGGCCAGTCGTGCCTGACGTGTACACCATGGTGGGGCAGGCAGGTCTTTCCTGGAAGTCAACGTTAACGGGTGCACCTGCCAGCCAATCACTCCAGTTAATTATTCCGGAGTGATTCGATGAAGAAGTAGCCCCTGAGTGCAGAACGACCGTGTTCACCAGCCCAGCTTCAAGTGCCAACACGGCGGTTGCGGCTCCGCCCGGACCGGTAATCAGGCCAACCATGTGTGAATCTTCAATTTGATCTTGCAATTCCGGAAGTGTGAGTTGGCGTGACACTGCAACCGAGCCAACACCGGCCATGAGCCCCGCAGCATGAGCCAGCAACGTGGGTGAAGCGTTGTCACCGAGAATGCCCCAACGCTCCTGCGGATCGGGTGCTCCGGCAAGCATTGCGGAGGCAACACTTCGAAGTTCCACGGCAGTTTCAGCCCATGTACGGGTGGACAAGGCGTCAACGAGTGCAACGCTTTCGGGTTCCGTTGTGGCGATCTCGGCAATCGGCCCAAGATTTAATTCAGCCACAGCACGCCCTCTTTGTCGGTCACCTATTTTGATCATTTAGAAATCACATGTTGTGCCACAAAGAGCACAGGCGAGAGATTACTCCCTCTGATAGTGTCTGAAAACTGTCCCACCACACATTACGGATTAATCGGAGTAAACATGGACTTCCAACCCAGCGAGAAAGCCCAGGAGCTCTCAGCCCTGATGTGGGCATTCCTTAATGACAGAGTGCTACCCGCCGAAGCGGAATATGACGCCTACCGCGCTTCCGTTGGACAAGATGACTTCACCCTCCCGCCCGTTGTTGAGGAATTGAAAAATAAAGCTCGAGAGTTAGGGCTGTGGAATCTTTTCTTACCTGAATTTAGCGGCCTGACCAACGTTGAATACGCGCAGCTCGCCGAAATCTCAGGGTGGAGCGTTGACATATTCCCTGAGGCAATCAACTGCCAAGCCCCTGACACGGGCAACATGGAAACCATTCACCGCTTCGGTACCGAAGAGCAAAAAAAGCAATGGTTGGAGCCGCTTTTAGATGGAACGATGCGTTCCGGTTTCGCAATGACCGAACCGGATGTGGCCAGTAGTGACGCCACCAATATCCAATGCTCTATCATGCGCGACGGTGACGATTACGTAATTAACGGCACAAAGTGGTGGACCAGCGGTGCAATGGATCCCCGTTGCAAAATCCTGATCGTGATGGGCAAGACCGACCCTGACGGCCCAGCCCACCGCCAGCAATCAATGGTGCTGGTCCCCACCGACACCCCAGGCGTTCGCATCGTGCGCTCTCTCACCGTGTTCGGTCGTCAAGATCAGCACGGCCACGCGTGGGTCGAGTTTGACAATGTTCGGGTGCCGGTCAGCAACATTCTTGCAACAGAAGGTGACGGGTTCATGATCGCTCAAGCTCGACTTGGGCCTGGGCGCATCCATCACTGCATGCGTTCAATTGGCCAAGCCGAGCGTGCCTTACAAATGATGATCGAACGCGCCAATTCGCGTGTCGCATTTGGTGGGCCACTTGCCGACCAAGGTTCCATTCAAGAGTGGATTGCCGAGTCACGAATCGAGATTGAGCAAGCACGCCTGCTGACCTTGAAGGCCGCTTGGATGATTGACCAAGGTGGAGCCAAGTCCGCTAAGACCGAGATCGCCGCGATCAAGGTTATTGCTCCACGAGTTGCCTGCAATGTGATTGACCGGGCCATCCAGGTCCATGGTGGACTCGGTATCTGTGACGATATCCCGCTGGCCAGGATGTATGGCTGGCAGCGCGCCCTCAAAATTTTCGATGGACCCGATCAGGTGCACCTGCGATCAATTTCGCGCTGGGAGCTCAAGAAGCCTCAGCCGGTGAAACTGCCAACCTGATCCCGCACACATCCGGGCGGACAACTTCTTGGAAAGCTTTTCTTCGAAATCCCTCTGTTTGCCCTATAGTTTTGTGGATTAGGGATTGCGGAGATGCTAGAACGCGAAGTATATTGATGTCCTATAGTTTGAATTCCACAGGACAATCCGGTGTTGTGCCGGCATGCAATTGATTGGGAGCCTTCGTGAGCGACACAAATACCGTGAATCCTGACCGACCGACGATCAATCCGGTTCGTTTTGTCACGGCCGCCAGTTTGTTTGATGGGCATGACGCCGCAATCAACATTATGCGCCGGATCTTGCAGTCACAAGGCTGCGAAGTAATCCACCTTGGACATGACCGAAGTGTTGAAACAATTGTTCGGGCTGCAATCCAAGAAGACGTTCAAGGCATCGCAATTTCGTCGTATCAAGGTGGACACGTCGAGTACTTCACTTACCTTCGTGACCTGCTCGACAGTAGGGGCGCAGAGCACATTCGCATTTACGGTGGTGGTGGTGGAGTAATTGTTCCTGAAGAAATTGCGATTCTTGCGAAAAAGCGAGTTCGCATTTTTTCCCCCGAAGACGGTCAGCGCCTGGGACTCGTTGGCATGATCGCCTCGATGGTGCAGGAGTGTGACGTCGCGCTCACCGAAAATATCCCCCCACTTGACGCGGTGCTCGCAGGACACGATCGCGAATTGGCCCGAGCGATCACCCTTCTCGAAGAAGGAAGCGCACCAGCAGGCTGGTTGGAAAAAATACGAACTGCCGCTGCTCAAGTTTCCACGCCCGTCCTCGGCATCACCGGCACTGGTGGTTCAGGAAAATCTACTTTGACCGACGAACTCCTGCGACGCTTTCGCACCGATCAAGAAGGCAAACTCCGAATCGCCGTCATTGCAGTTGACCCTACAAAGCGCAAGGGAGGTGGCGCACTCCTTGGTGACCGAATCCGCATGAACACCATTGACCTTGGATCTGTTACTTTCCGCTCCCTCGCAACCCGAGGTGCCGGCTCGGTAATCCCGGAAAACCTTGCAGACGTGATCACTTTATATCGAGCCACCCACGATCTCGTGGTTGTTGAGACTCCCGGAATCGGCCAAGGCGACTCTGGCATTGTTCCCTTTGTCGACACGTCGCTCTACGTAATGACACCTGAGTTTGGCGCCGCTTCGCAACTTGAAAAAATTGACATGCTCGACTACGCAGACGTAGTAGCGATCAATAAGTTCGAGCGACGTGGCGCTGAAGACGCCCGTCGTGACGTAGCCCGCCAACTCGTGCGCAACCGCCAAGCGTTCACTTCCACATGGGAAGACATGCCGGTCTTTGGCACCTCAGCGGCCCGGTTCTCAGACGACGGAGTAACCCACCTCTACCACTACATCTACGACCTGCTTGTGTCGAAAGGTTTGGTCAGCAATCCAGGCGTTCTTCCACGCCTTGACGGAATGGAGCCCACTGGACTCACCACGATCGTTCCAGCCGGCCGCGCCCGCTACCTGGCGGAAATCGCCGAAACCGTGCGTGGTTACCACGCCACCACCGAAGATCAAGCCAGCATTGCCCGACGTGTTCAACACCTTGGCACAGCTGCTGAAATGCTCGCAGCGCAAGGAGCGGACACCACGGAGGTTCTTGCGTTGCGGGAATCACAGGAACTTGAATTGCAGCGGGAGGTTGCCTCACTTCTCCAGGCATGGCCAGACGTCCGCGAACAATACACTCAAGAAGAGCTTGTAGTCACTGTCCGAGACACAGAACTGCACACGAACCTCTGGAAAGACACACTTTCCGGCTCCCGTATCCCCCGCGTTGCACTCCCTCGCACCGAAGACTCCGGAGAATTGGTGCGTTACCTGCGGGAAGAGAACTTACCGGGCAGCTATCCATTTACCTCAGGAGTCTTCCCCTTCAAACGTGATGGTGAAGCACCTGCTCGAATGTTCGCTGGTGAAGGGGACGCGTTCCGTACCAACCGTAGATTCCACCTGCTTTCCTCGGGCCAACCGGCGACACGACTCTCGACCGCATTTGACTCCGTGACCCTGTACGGCCGCAACCCAAATGAAGAGCCGGACGTGTACGGCAAGGTCGGCACCTCTGGGGTGTCAATCGCCACCCTTGACGACATGAAAGTTCTTTACTCCGGCTTCGACCTGTGTGACCCCATGACTTCTGTCTCAATGACAATTAACGGTCCCGCTCCCACAATTCTCGCCATGTTCATGAACACCGCGATCGACCAGCGCCTCGACGCATTTACCGAGCGTGAAAACCGAGAGCCCACCGACCAGGAAGCAGCCGAAATTAAAGCTTGGGTGCTCAACAATGTTCGTGGGACCGTTCAAGCCGATATTCTCAAAGAAGATCAGGGACAAAACACCTGCATCTTTTCAACCGAGTTTGCACTGCGTTGCATGGGCGATGTTCAGCAGTGGTTCATCGAAAATAATGCGCGGAACTTCTATTCCGTGTCCATCTCGGGCTACCACATCGCTGAAGCTGGGGCGAATCCGATTTCGCAACTGGCATTCACCCTCGCCAATGGTTTCACCTATGTCGAGGCATACCTGGCTCGCGGAATGAAGGTCGAGGACTTCGCTCCTAACTTCTCATTCTTTTTCTCAAACGGTATTGATGCCGAGTACACGGTTCTGGGTCGAGTCGCCCGACGAATCTGGGCAATCGCAATGCGTGAGCTTTACGGAGCCGACGAGCGCAGCCAGAAACTCAAATACCACGTGCAAACTTCAGGGCGGTCCCTGCACGCACAAGAAATGGACTTCAACGATATCCGGACGACACTTCAAGCATTGTGCGCGATCAATGACAACTGCAACTCACTGCACACGAATGCGTATGACGAAGCAGTGACAACCCCCAGCGCGCAGTCAGTCCGCCGCGCACTCGCAATACAAATGATTATTGACCAAGAGTGGGGTCTGTCCAAGAACGAGAATCCGCTCCAGGGTTCCTACATCGTGGACGAGTTGACCAACCTTGTTGAAGAAGCCGTACTCATTGAATTCGAGCGGATCTCCGACCGCGGTGGTGTCCTTGGCGCCATGGAAACCGGCTACCAACGCGGACGAATCCAAGACGAATCGATGCTATACGAACATAAGAAGCACGATGGATCTCTGCCCATTATTGGCGTCAATACCTTTCTCAATACCCATGACTCCGGTGAGGTGCAGGCGGTAGAACTAGCACGCGCCAGTGAAGAGGAAAAACGTTCACAGGTTGATCGACTAGCGGCCTTCCATGAAAAGCACCGCATTGAATCCGAGCCCGCCCTCATGAAATTAAAGGAAGCTGCCTCAACGGGAGAAAATACGTTTTCCTCCTTGATGGATGCGGTTCGGGTATGCTCAATGGGTCAAATTACCTCAGCATTTTTCGAGGTGGGCGGCCAATACCGTCGCAATGTTTGATAAGCCCATGCAGTACCTCAACCACCTAACCGGGGGAATTTGTGACAATGAGTCGGACACTAGACAGCGATCCAATAGAAGAAGCTCGGCGCCAATGGTTGAATCACGACTGGGCGCAAGCTGCAGACGGTATGGCGGCCGTGACTTCCATAGTGCGGGTGCAGCAGATCATGTTGCAGAGAATCGACGCTGTACTTCGACCGCTAGACCTTACATTCGCGCGCTACGAAATCCTGACACTCCTGTCTTTCACAAAATACGGCTCCCTTCCCATGACACGCATGGGAACCCTTCTTCAGGTGCACCCAACCAGTGTCACCAGTGCTGTCGACCGGTTAGAGGCGCAGGGTTTTGCCGAACGACTACCCCACCCTTCGGATCGACGTGCAGTCCTAGCATCCATTACAAAATTGGGGCTCAAGCAATCTGCGAAAGCAACGACCGCTCTGAATGCAGAAGTATTCGAACAACTCGGACTCAGACCCGAACAGATCGAGTCACTTCTTGGCATTCTGCGCACAATGCGCACAAACGCGGGCGACTTCTCAACAAAATAATTTCCCATTTGTCACATCGTAATTATTGCGTTCCCTTTGGAAACGCCACTTACATGAAGAAAGAGAAAATATGTTGAATCGTCTTGGTGTCGTCGGTTGCGGCGTTATGGGTGCAGGAATTGCGGAGATTGGTGCAAAGGGTGGCTGTGACGTAATTGTCGTTGACGCATTCCCGGAAGCACTCGAGAACGCAAAGACAAGAATGGCTGCCTCGCTCGCTAAAGCTGAGACTGCAGGCAAGCTCTCCGAGTCAGCCGATGCAATCATGACTCGTATCCGGTGGACCACCGACATCAGCGCACTCGCCGACCGGGAGATCGTTACCGAAGCAATCCGCGAGACTCTGGCTGACAAGGTTGCCCTGATAGGTCAACTCGACGCAGTCCTTGCACCTGATGCGATTATCACGACCAATACCTCTTCAATTCCCGTAGCTCAAATTGCAGCAGCGAGCACACACCCCGAGCGCGTACTCGGCACCCACTACTTCAACCCGGTCCCCGTGATGCAACTGGTGGAAGTGATCTCCTGCCTTCAAACAGATCCCGCGATCGCGGATGCTACCCACGAATTCTGCGCAGGCGTATTGGGGAAAAAGGTTATCCGGGCCAAGGACCGCTCCGGTTTTGTTGTCAACGCCATTCTGGTGCCCTATCTCCTCGATGCAATCCGATCACTCGAGAACGATGTTGCCTCGAAAGAGGACATCGACGAAGGAATGGTCGCTGGATGCGGAATGCCCATGGGGCCACTCAAGTTGTGCGACATGATCGGTTTGGACACGATGCTGCTTGTCTCTCAAAGTTTGTACGCCGAGCACCTCGAACTACGTTTTGCTCCCCCTGCATTGCTCAAGCGTCACGTCGAAGCGGGAATGTACGGCCGTAAGAGTGGTCGCGGGTTTTACGACTACTCGAAGTGAATCAGGCGCGAGCTCGATTCGCGGCGTCGTGACCGGCAAGCCAACCAAATGTGATTGCTGGACCGAGCGTTCCTCCGTGACCGCCATAGGTCATTCCCATAGCTGATGCCATGACATTCCCGGCGGCGTAAAGGCCAGGAATTACATCTCCATCAACGTTGAGTACTCGCGCTGAAGTATCGGTTCGCGGTCCACCTTTTGTACCCAGGCAACCAGAGTTAACTTGCACAGCAAAATACGGAGCCGTGTCCAGTGGACCAAGAGTTGTTTGCGGTTGCATGCCAAATGCTGCGTCGCCCCAGAATCGATCATGCACGCTTACTCCGCGAGAAAAGTCAGGGTCGTGGCCCTCTGACACATTCGTGTTCCAGCGGGCAACCGTTGCTTCAAGTTCACTCGCGGGCACATCGATCTTCTCGGCAAGTTCAGCAAGTGTTAGCGCTGAAGTGAGCCAAGTAGGAACATTGATCGGATCCTTGTGTTGCGCGAGTCCGTACGTGGTCAGGTAGTGAGCGTCAAACACCATCCAGGCTGGGTGGTTAACGTATTCAAAGCGTGCAACGTCGACAACGTGGAAAGCACTACCAAATGCGTTGTAGTTTGCGGCTTCGTCGGTGAAGCGGTGTCCATCGCGGTTCACCATGATGCAGTGCGGGCGAGAACGTTCCCCGTTTACCTGCCAAGTGACACTTCCCCAGCCTTCAACTTCGACGTCAATTGTGGGAACCCACCAGGCTTCACGCATATTTCCTAATGAGGCACCGAGCCGCATAGCCATAACGAGACCGTCCCCCGTATTCGTTGGCACAGCCACGGTACGAGTGAGTGGACCGCGGATGAACGAGCGTTTGAGATCCTCATTCCACTCAAAACCACCGGTAGCCAAAATAACTCCGCCGCGCGCTCGAGCTTGGAATGTAGTTCCGTCAGCTTTTTCGATAACCACACCGACAACCGCGTCATTTTCCTCGATCAGGCGAACCGCACGGGCGCCCGTTACCGGGACAACGCCTAGATCCAAACACGCCTTCAGTAGGTAGCCTGCAAATGCTTGTCCAGCACCGCGTTCATCGCGGATACCGCGCCTTTCATACTCTTCCACGCCGACGCCGCCATTGGGTTTATTGCGAGCCATTGATGACTCCGTCATCATGTACGCACCAGAGATCTGGTAGCCACGAGTTACCTTGGTTCCCCATTCACCAATTTCGTCAAACGGCAAAAGGGGACACTCAACCGCACGTCCACCTTCGGGCAGTCCACCCGGATGCTCAGGGTGGTAGTCGGGGAAACCGAGGCACGGTTGGTACCGAAAGCACGTGTTCTCTTCCAACCAGTCCAACACCTTCGGACCGTTGTCGACATAACACTCGATAAGTTCACTATTCATCATGCCGTGGGAAAGGCCATTCAGATAAGTCAGAACCTGCTCACGCGAATCTGAGACACCTGCAGCCAGAGCCTTAGAGTTGAGTGGGATCCAGGCCATGCCACCGGACCACGCTGTTGTTCCACCGACGGTGTCGGCTTTCTCGAATAACCCGACCGAAGCGCCGTCTGATGCAGCACGAATTGCAGCAGCCATACCGGCAGCTCCAGTACCTAAAACAATGACATCAAATTTCTGCTGCTCCATACTTCTTCCTTTAATGAATTCTCAGAGTGATGTTGAAGACATGTACTTAACGCGAGAGGTAGCCGCCATCAACTGCCAACGCGTGGCCAATGGTGAATCCGGAAGCACTCGAACACAGCCACAACGTTGCCGCTGCAATTTCATCTGCTGTACCAAAACGGCCAAGCAAGGAGAGCCTGCTGGCAACCTCTTGGGGATCACGGCCACGCTTTTCAATCGCATTGCGCAACATGGGAGTTTCTATAGACCCGGGGCAGATTGCGTTGATCCGAATACCCTGCGCTGCATAGTCGACCGCGGCGGATTTTGTTAATCCGAGAACACCGAACTTGCTTGCCGTGTAAGCGGATTGGTGGGGCTGTGGCCGATACGAACTTGTGGAGGCGATATTGACAATTGCGCCGCCTGCTCCAGCCGCGAGCATCGCGCGTATTTCATATTTCATACATAGGAAGACAGATTTGAGGTTCACGTCGAGCATGCGGTCCCAATCTTCGTCCGCTAGGTCAGCGAGGTTGTCGATCTCAAATTCGATCGCCGCAGCGTTTACGGCGAAGTCCAGACCACCATATGAATTAACGCAAGCGTTAACCATGGCTTGTACGTCTTCACTTTGAGAAACGTCGGTGTGGATGAACTGTGCCTCACCACCGGCCGCGCAAATGAGCTCAACAGTTTCCTCACCGCCGGCGTCCGCGACATCGCTAACGATGACGCGGACGCCGGCGGAAGAGAAAGCCAGCGCAATTGCCCGTCCCATCCCTGCCGAGCCACCGGTGACGATCGCGCTGCGACCTTCAAAGGATTTGTCTACGGCTGAGAAGTAGGACATGCATCCGCCTTTATGTTGTTGTTGGGAAAGAGCTTTAGCGTGTGTAGCTGTGTGCTAATCGCCGATTAGTAAGGCGATGCGCCACCATCCACGTTAAATGCGCCACCGGTCATGCCAGCGCCCTCTTTAGATGCAAGCAACGTACACATAGCAGCGACTTCTTCGACCGTGTTGGGGCGCTTGATTGCAGTCGGGTTGTACATGATTGCTGCAAGTGCATCTAGATCTGGGAGTCCCATAGCAGCGACGGTTGCAGGTCCCGTCTCAAAGAACATGTCGGTCTCGACGAAACCGGGACACACGGCATTGACGGTGATTCCTACGGCGCCGACTTCGTGAGCGGCAGCCTTGGAGAAACCGATGATCGCGTGTTTGTTGGTGATGTAACCGGCGACACCGACAGTTGTGATCTTGCCGAACATCGATGACATGTTAATGATCCGACCAAAACCTTGTGGGGCCATGTACTTGATTGCCCGACGGGTTCCCCAGAAGCAGTGGTTGAGGTTGAAGTCCAGTTCGTACTGCCATTCCTCGTCACTGAAGTCTGCGAGCATTGAAGTGTTCGCCACGCCACCAGCATTGAATACCGCTATATCGACGCGACCGAAGTGCTCAACGGTTCCATCGATGAGACCCTCGACGTCTGCCTGCTTTGTGGCATCGCATGCGATGAAGTGGACGTTTTCGCCGCCACCCAATTCGGCTACCGCAGCCGCACCCTTTTCCGCATTTCGGCCGCTCAATACAACCTTTGCGCCCTCATCCAAATATGCCTTTGCCACGCCAAGACCGATGCTTCGAGTACTGGCAGTGGCAACTGCGACCATTCCATCAAGCTTTCCCATTTAATTGCTCCTTTGATTGGGGGATTCCGGCTGTAGTGCACCGAAAATCAACTCTTCCCACTTTAGTCTGACCACACTCAGTTGTCTGGATTTTTCCCAACTCGATCGCTTAGGATCCCGTGAAAATTGCGCTGCGTTTTGCCTGAAATGCCGCCATTCCTTCGACGAAATCAGAGCTCTCCAGCAAAGGCTCCTGACCGTCTCGCTCAGCCTGAAGAACCTCCCCGAGCAATGAGATTGTTGCGGCATTGAGCACCTTTTTGGTAGCAGCAAAGGCAAGTGGTGGCCCAACTGCCAGTGACTCAACAATTGCTTCCACAGCTGCTGGGAACTCTGTTTCGGGCACAACTTGGGCGATTAAACCCCAATCCGCAGCGGATTTTGCATTGATCTTCTCGGCGAGCAAAGCCATTCGCATTGCCCTTGCCCGACCGATTGCAGCCGGCACGAACATGGATGCTCCGCCGTCCGGCATAAGTCCGATTTTAGTGAAGGCGAGCATGAACCCAGCCGACTCCGATGCGATTGCAAGGTCGACGGACAATGCGATGGAACAGCCCAAACCTGCAGCAATTCCGTTCACGGCGGCCACCACAGGGACAGGGCTGTGAGTGATCGAAGTCACTAACCGATTTCCCGCATCAAGTGTGTCCAACCCGGGAGGAGCACCGTCTGCACCGACATCCGCGCCAGAGCTGAAAGCCCGACCGGCACCTGTCAGCACAATCACCCTGACACCATTTTTTGGTGCCGCATCTATTGAGTCAGCAACAGCGTGCACGATTTGCGCAGACAAGGAATTCATGCGATCGGGTCGGTTAAATGTGATGCGAAGAATGTCGTCTTGTATTTCAACTAAAAGACCTTCGATGGACACGGCCACTCCTTTTCGTTTGAATCAAAACCATGGTGAACAAGATCACTCGGTGAGGCTACGACTCTAACGGTAGATTCTTCCTATGGGATCTGTAGTCGAGAAAGACGTTGTTGTCCTGGGCGCGGGAGGTGCGGGCTTGGCGGCCGCACTCAGTGCCGCACTCGCAGGCGCCGACGTTGGTCTCTACGAAAAGGCTGACGTTCTCGGGGGCTCCACCGCAATCTCCGGCGGGGTGACGTGGGTTCCCCAGAACCACCACCAAGATGCGGCAGGAATTGTTGACAGTCGCAAAGATGCTTTGAACTATTTGAACTCACTCTCATTGGGCCGCATGGATCCTTCCCTCGCGCAGACATTTGTCGACAATGGCCGCGCCACTATCGAGTGGCTCGAAGAAGTAACCGAACTCCGCTTCACCCTTCTGCCCAACTACCCCGACTACCACCCAGAAAACTCCGGTGGAAAACCTGACGGCGGTCGCTCCCTTGACCCCGGTCTTTTTAGTTACGCGAGTCTTGGTTCATGGCAAGAAAAAGTAGGTCGCAGCAAACGCGGTGCGCACCTCAAGATCACCGACACCACACTCGGCGGTGGTGCCGGATTCCTGGAAGAGGACGAACTTCAGCGCAGAGTAGACAACGACCTGCGTGGTTGCGGCAGTGCGCTTATCGGCCCAATTATTAAAGCGTTACTTGACCTCGGAGTCGAGCCGGTTGTCGGGGCGAGCGCAACTGATCTCATTATTGAAAATGGTCGGGTTGCCGGGGTGAAAATACTGACTGACGGTGTCGAACAAAGTGTGCTCGCTCGACGCGGAGTTATCTTGGCCACCGGTGGCTTCGAGTGGAACAGTGAACTTGTCAGTGAGTTTCTGCGTGGTCCAATGACCGCACCAACATCAGTTCCCACCAACACCGGCGACGGACTTCTCATGGCGATGCGGGCCGGCGCGCGGTTAGCCAACATGGGGCAGGCATGGTGGGTTCCTGCCGTCAAAATTCCCGGTGACACCGCCTTCGGTGCAGAAAGATCCAACTTGGTTAACCGCGAACGGACACTGCCTGGCTCGATCATGGTCAACAGAAACGGAAAGCGTTTCACCAATGGATCCACCAACTACAACGCTCTCGGTGGCGCATTCCACCACATGGACCCGGTGGCATTCGGCTATGCCAATCTTCCGGCCTGGTTGATCTTTGACGGTAGAAATGCGGAACTGTACGGCTCATTTGGCACACCGGCCGGGGAGCCAATTGCCGACTGGATCACCCGTGCCGATTCACTGCGTTCACTCGCCGAACAGGTTGGTATTGATCCTGATGGACTTGAGTCGGGTGTGGATCGTTGGAATGCTTTCGTTGATGAGCAATCCGATCAAGACTTCGGCCGCGGCGACAGCGCCTACGACCGTTGGAGTGGTGACGGTGATTTCCGTTTCACCAAAGCCTCAACATTAGGCCGGATCGATCAAGCACCTTTTTATGCAGTCTCGATCGAGTCCGGCACTCTCGGCACAAGTGGTGGTCCACGCACCGATGCAACCGGACGCGTACTAGATACACGCTCGCAACCCATTCCTGGCCTGTACGCGGTGGGCAATGTTGCTGCAGCACCAACGGCCATGGCCTACGGCGGTGCTGGTGGAACCCTGGGCCCGATCTTGGTATTCGGTCGCTTGGCGGGACTTGCCGCAGCAACCAATGAAGCAACGAACTAAGTACCCAGCAATCGGTCACCACGCGGCCGGTCAACTTCACCGGTCCGAAACTTCGACATGTCACCGGCAATAGGTGCATGCTCGATTGTTGTTGTGGCTTCATGCACGCACGTGCGGTGCGCAATTCGCCACTCGCCATCACGCTGCTCATACCGATCCAAATAGCGTCCGAGCCACACCGACCATGCACTCCCATCACGTGGGATGAGGTAGGTCATGTTGTAGATCTCGCCGCGAGCATGATCCGCGTCGTCGAACTCAATTGAATGCCCCGTATTGAAATGCATGGATGCTTGCCACCGGTCGTGCGTGCCAACAACACGTTCGGCAAATTCCCAGCCGTTACCAATAAAACGCCCGTGGTCATCGGTTGCATCTGGCCAATAAGCACTTTTCATCAGATCAACATCAAGTCGGTCGACACCGCGCGCATACCGAAAAGCGCACTCACGGATCGCTTCACGCGAAACAAGTTCACTGAGATCGACAGCGGTCATGAAAGGGCCTCCTTTTCATTGTGCACACATCCAACTATTGAATTTACTGGGTAGGTGGAGCAAAAATACCGGCATTGGCTGTAATACCGCCGTCACACATCAGCACCGCGCCCGTGATAAAACTTGCAGCCGGTGAAGCGAGGAAACAAATTGCTTCGGCCTGTTCTTCCGGTGCAGCAAGGCGCTGCAAGGGAATATTGCGAGTAAGTTCGGCAAGATGCTCAGGAGTGAGCTTTCCTCCCTGAATAATTGACGTCATGGTGGGACCTGGAGCCATTACATTGACACGCACCCCGCGCACACCCCAGTCGAGTGCCGCCGCGCGAGCCAGATTGATCGCTGCTGCTTTTGAAGCGTTGTATGCGAAACGCTCGGGGTCAGCGCGAACACCGGAAGTGGATGCAACAACAACTATTGAACCGCCACCGCGCTCTGCCATTTTCGGTGCAGCGTGCCGAATGCCGAGAACAACACCGCGCGCATTCACCGACATAATCCGGTCGTAGGCATCCACTGCGTCTTCTGCTTCCCAGTGTGTGCGCCGCGCAATGCCAGCATTGAGAACAAGCACATCGAGGCCACCAAATGTTTCAAGGGCTGCAGCAACCATTGCTTCGTTGTCTGACTCAACGCTTACGTCAGCTACAACCCCCAACAAGCCTTCGACACCGACTGTCCACGCAAGTGCCTCAGTGTTGAGATCAACCACAACAACTTGGTAACCACGCTCATGTAGCATTTTTGCGGTCGCTTGACCAATTCCCGCTCCCGCACCGGTCACGATTGCGACGTGCGACATCAGCGAACCTCAAACATTGAGTAAAGGATGTCCTCGCCGTCACTTCGTCCTTGGCCGACCGCCTGTATCACGTTGAGCCACGCATAGCGTTCGTCATCTGTTTCAAAAGTTGGTGCAACCGTGTACGTTCCGCGTTCTCGATCACAGCGACCCTTGTAGGTGACGTAGACCAAAGCTCCGTCATCGGTGCGAACCAATTGCCGGACGTCGAGCAGCATTACTTTGCCATCGGTTGAAGGGATTGCCCAGTCGCCACCGGGCGCGATAATTTCTCCACTGAACCGTTCACCTTCCCAGCGACCGTTGGCAATGCTCCCAATTACACGCTTATTGAACGCCGTTTGTCCAAGTCGGTAGACGTCACCGCGGGTAACGCGGACAGTTGCGAGAGGAACGAGTTCAAGTGCGGGTTGGTCGGTCATTTCACTCCTACAGATGAGGTTTTATTTCGGACACGAACGGGATCTGTAACACCATCCCAATTATGGTGCGCTTCACGGATCTCGGTGAAAAGTTCTTCAACGTCTTCATTGAGTCCATGCAACTCAACAAAAAATCCAAGTGTGCTTCGACAGTCAATGTAAGCAACGGGCACATATGAATGAAGTGTTGATGCAACTTCGTAGCCGGCGTCAACGAAGCGCGCGACCTCTGCCGGCATGTCAGCTGCCGGAACGAGGCAGGCAACGTGATGAAACCCCTCAACACCGGGGGCAAACATGTCTCGGTACACCGACGGACTGTCATCCATGCATTGGATCAACTGAATCTGTGCCGGGCCGGCTTGCCCGAATGCGTAGGAGAACACCGCTTGATCCTGTGTTCCCCGGTACGTGTGGTCGCGACCTCGGTGATTGCGGCTGACAAAAAATGGGCCCGCGCCCATCACTTCAATCCAATGTTGAATACCCAGATCGAGATCTTCAACAACGTAGGCGTACTGAATAATCGGGTACCGAATCAGTGGCTCGCGCATAAGTCGACGTTACTGGTCTCGTTGGTTGAGTGGGTTTCCAACTTCGGGGGATCCATCGCGCAAGCGAACAGGGTCGGTGTAGCCATCCCAGTTCACATGGGTCTGTGCCACCATTGCGAAAAAACCTTCAGTTCTCTCGGTGCGTCCGTAGAGTTCAACGAAATGCCCTAGGTCTTCGCGGCAATCGAAGTAAACGGCAGGCACGGTTGTTGTTAGCGTTGACGCACACTCGTAACCAGCTTGTGTGAAGCGTTTTATCTGCGCATCCCATTCATCGAGCGGTACGAGTGCACACACGTGATGTAAACCGCCTTCTCCTGGGGCGTACATGTCCCGGTAGATCGATGGTCCGGGATCATCTTGTGAAATCAGTTGAATCTGTACTGGACCGCTCTGCCCAAACGCGTAACTAACACGAGTCGAACTCGGTGCTCCCCGATATGTGAGTTCATTGCCAACGAAGTCGCGAACAACAAAGAACGGTCCAGCCCCCATTGTCCGCGTCCAGTGCCGCATTCCTTCATCGAGATTGTCGACCACGAATGCGTACTGCATAACAGGGTAGGCCAACAATGGCTGACGCATATCCAAACTCTTGTTTTCGATGATCTATTTAGGCAAGTGAGTCGATGGTGACGGTGCCGGTGGAACCGTCAACGGTGATGATCGCACCTTCAGGGATTTTGTAGGTCGCCCCTTCAAGGCTGGCAACGCAGGGAATACCCAACTCGCGGCTAACAATCATCGCGTGACTATTCGGGGCGCCAACACCAACAACAACAGCGCTAGCAACCACGAATAGGGGTGTCCAGGACGGATCCGTTTGCGGGGCAACCAAAACATCCCCTGGTTCAAAAGCAGTGATCTCAGAAGTATCAGTAATGATCCGGGCCCGACCCGTTGCCTTACCCGCAGCAGCACCAGTACCGGTCAACGTGTCACCCACCGAAGCAACAGTGAACTTCTCACTGGACATCCGCTTAAGGTCTGCGATCGGAACACGCGGTAATCGCGCATCAAGGAACAAGGGAACATCAAGATCGGCGTACTGCTTCCAATCCGCTTCACGCTGGGCAATAGCTTCGGTAACAAGATCCGGCTGCAGAACAAGACGATCCAACTCACCATCGAGTGCCATGAAAATCTGTCGCGGGTGAGTGAAATGACCTTCGCTGGTCAGGCGGCGACCCATTTCCAGCAAAGCAACGCGTGCCTCGTTAATAATCTTGATGCAGTTACTTTTACCCAACTCGCGCCAACCAGCAAACCTGCGAGCCGAATCAAGACCCATCCGTAGCGTGCCCAATGCTTCATCGTTACCAGCTAAACCCTCAACGATGCTGGCAACCAACACTTCAGCTGCTGAAGTTGCCTCACTGCGGCGTGCCGCTGGTGACTGGTCGTCACTGAGTTGACGCATGCGGTCAATCAGTCCCAACGGCAACTCAGGACGAGTCTCCCACGAGTCCGCGCCCAAGTCCCACTCTGAAGGTCCTCGATAACCAAACTCACGCAAAAATACCTGCAACTTCTGGTGAAAATCAGGATGCTTGTCTTTGAGAACAGAAACAATCCCAGCAATCCCCGAATCAAAAAGCGCATTGAGTTCTGCGTCATTACGAACAAGACGCGACAAATCCCATAAGGCATAAGAAGGTGCCGCCGAAACAACGTCGCCAGCAGGTCCAACTAAATCAAATGGTGAGATTCCTGAATCGGGGGGCAAAACCGAACCGATAACAGCCGGTCCAATTGCTGCTTGCGCTCCAGCAACGAGTTCACCGCGCCAGGTCATGCGCTCATAGGGAGCCAAGCTGCGGGCATAGGCAACCAGTGCCGCATTCGACATTTCGTCAAAGTCCGGCCGCTGCGAACGCAACCGGTCAGCAATCCGGGTGTCTTCTTCTAAATCGGGATAGGAGGTGGTGGTGAGTGTCCAGCCTGTGCGTGCAGCTAATCGCTCTGACGTCTCGGGGTCACCGTCGGTTGGGTGGGTTTCATGCGGTGGCGCATCAGGGTGACTTCCGAAGAAGGAAACATCTATTGCTTCCCAACCCAGGCCGCTACGAATTCCGGTGAGACGGGCGGTCGTGACGTTGACGTACATGTGGCCGTACCGAAATGCTGCCGCAGGAAATGCTTCCGGGTCAAGGTTTGCTTCAGCAACTGAGATCGCTCCCATGTCGGCATAGGCATTGGAAAAGCCCGGTAAAACCTGTGGGTTCCAAATCAGGTCAGCGCCCAATGGTGAGATTGGATCGGGCAGGACGTCATTTGCGTTGAACCGAGTGTAGATCGGGAAGCGCTCATTGAGCTTCGCGCTATCGATACACCATTCGTCACTGAGTTGGCCTACAGGCGTCGTGTTAGTCATAGAGGAAACTTAGACCATTAGTTCGAATGGCACCACGTAAACCTAGGAAATCCTTGTATATTTCGGTCAGCAAAAACGCCACTACGGCAACGAGTCGATTGTTACCGTTCCTGCGGCACCGTCAACGGTGACAATTGCGCCTTCGGGGATCTTGTGGGTTGCTCCTTCAAGACCGGCCACGCATGGAATTCCCAACTCACGGCTGACTATCATCGCGTGACTATTCGGAGCACCAACGCCAACAACAACTGCACTGGCTACGACGAACAATGGTGTCCAGGACGGATCCGTTTGGGGTGCAATGAGTACATCTCCTGGCTCGAAGGCCGCTATCTGCCCGGTGTCAGTAATGATTCGGGCTCGGCCAGTTGCTATTCCAGCAGCCGCACCGATTGCGGTAAGCGTCTCACCCACCGAAGCGACGGTGAATTTTTCACCGGACAACCGCTTGAGTTGTGCGACGGGCACTCGAGGAACACGACTGTCAAGGAACAACGGAATGTCGAGGTCTGCATATTCCTTCCAGTCCGCTTCCCGTTGAATAATCGCTGCGGTAACAAGATCGGGTTGGAGGACAAGTCGATCTAGCTCACCATCGAGTGCCATAAAAATCTGTCGCGGGTGGCTGAAGTGACCTTCACTATTCAGGCGCCGACCCATCTCTATCAGTGCGACTCGGGCTTCATTGATCACCTTGATGCAGTTGCTTTTGCCCATCTCACGCCAACCGGCAAACCGGCGGGCCGAATCCATACCCATGCGCAAAGTTCCCAAGGCCTCTTCATTACCAGCAAGGCTTGCCACCACACCGGCGATCACCTGGTCAGAGGCAGCCGTTGCCTCACTGCGTCGCGTCGCTGGTGACTTCTCATCATCGAGTTGGCGCATCCGGTCTACCAGACCCAGCGGCAACTCCGGACGCGTCTCCCACGAGTCCGCGCCTAGGTCCCACTCTGACGGCCCCCGGTAACCAAACTCCCGCAAGAACACCTGCAACTTCTGGTGAAATTCGGGGTGCTTTTCTTTGAGCGCAGGAACAATCCCAGCGATTCCGGAGTCAAAGAGTGAAGTGAGTGCTGTGTCGCTGCGAACGATTCGCGACAGATCCCAGAGCGCATAAGCGGGCTCCGCCGAAATAACGTCGCCCGGCGGTCCTACCAACTGGAATGGGGAAATATCCGAGTCCGCTGGTAACACGGAACCGATAACGGCTGGACCTACAGCGGACTGTGCACCAGCAATAACTTCGCCGCGCCACATCATGCGTTCATAGGGAGCCAAACTGCGCGCATAAGCAACCAATGCCGCATTCGACATTTCGGCAAAATCCGGGCGTTGTGAACGCAACCGATCAGCAATGCGGGTGTCTTCTTCCAACTCCGTAAACGAAGTGGTTGTCAAAGTCCAGCCGGTACGAACCTGCTGAATCGCAGTCATTGCCGGGTCGTCGTCGGTTGGGTGTGGCTCGTGCAGCGGCGCATCAGGGTGACTGCCAAAGAATGCAGCGTCAATTGCCTCCCAGCCAATCCCAGCACGGATGCCAAGTAAGCGCGGGACCGTAACGTTGACGTACATGTGGCCGTATCGAAATGTTGCGGCCGGAAATGCATCCTGTTCTAAGTTCGCTTCGGCAACGGAGATCGCACCCAGCTCTGCATAGCCGTTCGAGTAACCCTGCACGATCTGCTGTTTCCAAATTAGATCGGCTCCAAGTGGTGAAATTGGGTCAGGCAGCACGTCATTGGCATTGAACCGCGTATAAATCGGAAACCGCTGATTGAGTTTCGCGCTGTCAATACACCAATCGTCGCTGAGTTGCCCCTTGGGCGTTGCATGAGCCATGCCAGAAACTTAGGCCATTAACACTCACAGCACGTGAAGAATGAAAATAATTCCTGATGATCTCTTAGGAAAGACCGCCACCGGAAAACCACCGATTCATGCGTTCTTCATTCGCTTCTGCAACAGGTTCCAATAAAAAACCAGATGGCGAACGTACATAAGAAAAGGATCCGAATCCTTCATCGGGTGAAACTTGACTGCACACCAAAGTCCAACCACGCGAGATCAAATCCGCTGTAAGACTGGGAACGTCTGCCCAAACACCAGCATGGTGATTATTCTCCGGATCCCCATGCCACCAAGGAGTTCCCTTGGGACCTTGAATCAACTCAACATGCTGCGGCCCTTGGGTTGAGTAACAAAACTTCAATGGCACCAGTCGTTGCCCGTCTTCGGGTGTCCAGATCCGCTGGTCTTCGCGAGAGACAACATCGGTCCATTCCA
>Ga0075119_1000430_pt1 | contig 22420 bp, 20 predicted proteins | sample AntAceMetag02UK9_FD_69791 | JGI IMG/M metagenome (GOLD analysis project Ga0075119, IMG submission 69791) | Saline lake microbial communities from Ace Lake, Antarctica - Antarctic Ace Lake Metagenome 02UK9 | ecosystem: Environmental > Aquatic > Non-marine Saline and Alkaline > Saline | place... | reverse complement strand
AGGGCTTTAGGAGGTAACTCCTCAGTCAATAATTCTACGAGTAAGATCGCCATATGTGTTGTCAGGTCCTGGTGGAGTTGCTTTTTCGAATATCAAGAACCTCATCAACCTCATCTTGAGGCATAAACGCTTTGATCATGTCATCAGATGCTCGCTCAAACCCGAGTGCTTTACGCGATGTTCGATACGCTTGTGCCGCCATCCGCGATAGTTTGCGCACACGTCCAATATAGTTTGCTCTTTCAGTAACTGATATTGCACCTCGAGCATCAAGGAGGTTAAACGCATGGGAGCATTTCATGACCAGCTCATACCCAGGTAGCGGCAATTGGGCGTTAAACATAGCAGTGGCTTCTTTTTCAAACGCTGAGAAGTTGGTGAATAGTAAGTCGATGTTCGCTTTTTCAAAGTTGTAAGTCGATTGTTCCACTTCATTTTGGTGGTACACATCTCGATAGGTGATTCCTGGTGCCCAATCAAGATCGAAAACGCTATCTTTTGCTTGAAGATACATAGCTAACCTTTCAAGCCCGTAGGTGATCTCCCCCATCACAGGTTTGCAACTGATGCCGCCAACTTCTTGAAAATAGGTGAACTGCGTAATTTCCATGCCGTTAAGCCAAACCTCCCACCCTAAGCCCCAAGCCCCAAGCGTTGGCGACTCCCAGTCGTCCTCAACAAATCTAATATCGTGCTCGAGAGGGTTGATCCCAATTGCCTTAAGTGAGTCCAGGTACAGTTCGAGAATGTTGGACGGAGATGGTTTGAGAACAACTTGAAATTGGTAGTAATGTTGCAGTCGATTAGGGTTTGCGCCGTATCGACCGTCTTTGGGTCTGCGAGATGGTTGCACATAAGCCGCTTTCCATGGTTCTGGGCCAATAGCCCTGAGGAATGTGGCGGTATGAAAAGTACCGGCACCCACTTCTAGATCATAAGGTTGTAGTAGGGCGCAACCGTTCGAACTCCAATATTTCTGAAGCTCTAAAATCATATCTTGAAAGTAGTTCATCTATAAACCTAGGATGTGGGTGACAACAAATAATGTCCCTACATTTTACCTTTTTTAACTTTTTAGCCGAGCTGATGTTGATTTAACGCATAACGTCAGTATAACGAGGCAGAGAATGACAAATGGAAGGTTGCCCCAGCGACTGTATGGCGTTGAGCCTTTTCGGCCATGAATTTCAGCACGTAATACTGTTTTTGAAAATTGGGGCGCCTGAGTAACGATATAACCTCGATGATCGATGACGGCAGTCACGCCTGTGTTGGTTACTCGCAATAGCTCTCTACCAGTCTCGATGGATCTTGCTTGGGCAATTTGTAGATGCTGTTGAGGTCCCAGAGATTCGCCCCACCACGCATCATTTGTAAAGTTGGCCAGAACCGTTGCATCGGGCAGTTGACGAATGATTTCCTCGCCAAAAACATCTTCGTAACAAATGTCGACCCCGAGAACTTGTCTCCCCAAAATAAATGGTGCTTGGTTGTTCGGCCCGTGAGAGAAGTTTGACATGGGGATCTTCAGGTAATTAAGTACGCCTGCGGTGATCGATCGCATTGGAAAGTAATCGCCGAACGGCACGAGATGGTGCTTTCGATAGCGTTGCGCATCCTGCCCGCCTACCTGTATGACACTGTTATAAAATTGTCCCTCGTCTGACTTTTCAGGGATGCCCAATAGAATGTCCAGATTATTCGTTTTTGCATGATTTTTTAATGCATCCCAATACCAATTCGGAACATTGTTTTCCAGTAACGGAATGGCAGTTTCGGGTAGAAGGATGAGATCACTTTTTTCCTGAACGATCATATCCAGGTATGTCATCATTGTTTTTTCAAGCCACTCAGGGCTCCACTTAATATCTTGAGAGATGTTTCCTTGAAGTAAGGACACTGACGTGGTTTTGTTGCTTATTTGCTGAGTCCATTCTGGAATACCTAGCGCGATTGATAGCACGATGACTAGGGCTGGTAACGTGGCACCTCGTTTTAATGTGGTTTTTAGAGGTAATTTTTGTTGAGTCGCATATAAGTTTTTAAAAAGATAAGCCAAGCCGCCTGAACAGAATGTGCATGCGAGCGTGACTCCGTAAATGCCTAGCACTGATGCGTAGTTTGAAAAAGGGCTCACAGGTATTTGTGAGTATCCGATGGATAACCAAGGAAAGCCAGTTAAAAACCATCCGCGACACCAGTCTGATAAGGCGAGGCCAACCGGGAATATGGCTAGTAGTCGAAGTGTTTCCGAATGAGCGAATCTGGCGAGTAGTGCTTGAATAATTGCAGGCGGTAGCGCAAAGGTTGCGCTAAGGATAACTGTGGCTAGTGTGGCTAGTGCCGGATGCATCCCTCCGAAGTCGTGAAGGCTGACGTATATCCAACTGGTCCCAGTTATTAGAAGACCAAATGAGAACGCAAATGAGGTTGTGAATACTTTTTTTGCGGTTTGTGCCTGCAAAATGTAGAACAAAAACGCGCAGGTGACGATCGGAACAAAAAAGAGCGAGAATGGAGCAAAGCCTAGAACCGTTGCGGCCCCGAGGATGAAAGCCCAAGGCGCAGATTTGTTATGTAGTGTCTGTGCCAGAAGACGAAAAATTTTAGGAGCTTCGGCCAATCTCAATTTTTTCTACTAATAGTGCGTGAATTCTTCTTCTGTCGGATCGAGTCACCGTGATGCTGAGCTCCCCAATCTTAAATTCTTCTCCAATTTCGGGTAGTTTTCCCAGGTGGGCTAAGACTAAACCACCTATTGTGTCAAAATCTGTATCTGGAAAATTTGTGCCAAAATGTTCATTGATGTCCGAAATTTCCGTCACGGCCTTAATTCTGAATAGACCGGATTTATCTTCCAGGATGTTTGCTTCCGATTCGTCAAAGTCGTATTCGTCTTCGATTTCGCCCACAATTTGTTCCAAAACATCTTCGATAGTGATCAGCCCGGCTACGCCACTATATTCGTCTACGACAATCGCCATATGATTTCTGTTACTTCGAAAGTCTTTGAGTAGAACATTAAGGGGCTTTGATTCTGGTATGAACACGGCAGGCCTTAGCATGTCTTTTAGGTCAAATGAATCAGGGTCTTTATAGTAGCGCAGCAGATCCTTCGCTAGCAAAATGCCTAGAACTTCATCTTTACTGTCTTCGAAAACTGGAAAGCGTGAATGATTGGTTTCAACCGCAAGAGAAATGATGTCTTGCATGGGGGATTTAATATCTGCCATGTAGCATTGCGATCGAGGAATCATGATATCTCGAGCGGTCATTTCCGAGACCTGCAATACGCCCTCAAGCATTGAAAGCGCATCAGAATCAAGAAGATTCTTTTCAAAGGATCCATGCAATAGGTCAATGAGTTGTTCCTTATCCTCGGGCTCTCGAAGAAGCCGGTGCGCAAGTTTTTTTAACCAACTCGAATTTTTAATAAATGTAGTCATATCAGACGCTAGGCGGTTGTTTATTCGTAAGGGTTTGGAATCCCCATCTTCTCAAGGATATCAATTTCTAAGTTTTCCATGAATTCTCTATCAATTTTATTTTGATGGTCAAAATCTTGGAAGTGCAGTGCCGCATGGACACAGAGGTGCGCAAAATGGTTATATGAGGATTTGTGCTGAGTTTTCGCTTCCTGCGCAATCACGGGGACGCAAAGCGCTATATCTGCCGATAATGGCAATGTGTCTGGATAAGGGAAGGTGAGAACATTGGTTGCGTAATTTCGATTGCGGAAGTAGCGGTTTAGCTCCCTGCCTTCATCTACATTGATCAGTCGCACGGTCACTTGTGCATCCTCTAGTAGCGACCCCTTAATCCATCGGCGGATGTCATTTTTGGTCGGGAGTTCCTGCCAAATTTCTGATTTTTGAACAGTTAAGACTAAATTTGGCTTACTCATTCAGGATTTTTAATCATCAGATCTTGCTGCCGCGTATGCGTTAACGATCCGTTGCACTAGAGGGTGTCTGACAACGTCCTCTGATTCGAAGTGTGTGAAAGCAATGCCCTTAACATTGTTAAGAATTTTTGCAGCCTCATCTAATCCGCTTTTTTGCCCTTTAGGTAAATCAGTTTGGGTGCTGTCCCCGGTTACAACAGCTCGGCTACCAAACCCCATTCTCGTCAAAAACATTTTCATTTGCTCTGGGGTTGTATTTTGGGCCTCATCGAGAATGATGAATGCATCATTTAATGTTCTACCTCGCATATAAGCAAGGGGGGCAATTTCAATTGCGCTACGTTCGAATACTTTTCCGACCTTCTCATATCCCATCAGGTCATAAAGGGCGTCGTACAGTGGACGAAGGTAAGGGTCGACTTTCTGTGCCATATCCCCAGGGAGGAATCCGAGCCTCTCGCCTGCTTCTACTGCAGGTCTGACTAAAACGATTCGTTTGACGTTTCCACGTTCAAATGCATCAACAGCTGAAGCAACGGCTAAGTAGGTTTTCCCCGTACCGGCTGGACCAATGCCGAAGGTGATGTCATGGGACTGAATTTGACTTAGGTATTGAGTTTGGCGTGGCGTTCTGCCGCGCAGGTCATGACGCCTTGTCCGTAAGGTAACGTTGTCTTTGCCTTCCGAATTAGTACTTCGGCTTATTTCAACGATCCCAAGTTGCAAGTCTTCCGTGTCGAGGGGTCGTCGGGACGACTTGTACAGTAACGCCAGCGTGTCCACCCCGATTTTAATATTGGCGCTGTCTCCGATCAGCGAGAATGTTTCACCACGTCGGATGATTTTGATGTTGAGTTCTTGACCTATTTCCTTAAGGTTGATGTCCAGTGCGCCACACATGTTCGCAAGCCTGACGTTATCAACCGGTACAAACGCTGTTTCTGTGGTGTCCAATCTAGAATAACCCTGTATTAAGCTGACTGATGAGTATATCTGAAGACCGCTATGCTCTGGTAACAACAATGCCTCGAAGTGAATTGGGTAGCGCTTCGGTCACCTGAATCTTGATGGTATGGCCTATAAGGCGCTCTTGGCCTTCGAAATTGACAACTTTATTGTTATTTGTCCTGCCGGAGAGTTTTGATGGGTCTTTTTTAGAGATGCCCTCAACGAGCACATCAAACTCACCGCCAATCATGAGTTGGCTGTAGCGGGATGCATTCTGACTTAATTTATTTTGCAGGCGGCTTAAGCGCTCTTTTTTGATGTTTAAAGGCACGTGTTCAGTTAGGCCAGCAGCTGGTGTCCCTGGTCTCGGGCTGTACATGAAGCTGTAGCTGCCATCAAAGTCCACTTCGTCCACCAGGCTCATTGTGTCCTCAAAGTCGGCGTCCGTCTCGCCTGGGAAACCAACGATAAAATCAGAACTGATAGAGACCGAACCGCGTGCCGCTTTAAGGTCTTTGATGATGTTTAAATACTCTTCTCGGGTATAGCCCCGTTTCATTGCCTCTAGGATTTTGTTCGATCCGGACTGAACGGGCAGGTGCACATGGTCCACCAATTTAGGTAGTTTACGGTAACTGGCGATCAGCGCAGCTGAGAATTCTTTGGGATGTGAGGTAGAGAATCTGATTCGTTCTAAGCCTGGGATGTCTGACACATGGTCTAGAAGGGTTGCAAATTCGATGACTTCCGATTCCTGCTCATAGCGGTAAGCGTTGACATTTTGCCCCAGCAAAGTGATCTCTTTGACACCTTGCGCTGCCAGCGTCGCCACTTCTACTAAAACGTCCTGAAAAGGCCTAGAAATCTCCTCCCCCCGGGTGTAGGGGACTACGCAGAACGTGCAGTACTTACTGCACCCTTCCATAATGGAAACCATAGCTGACTGGCTGGTTGTTATGGGCGTAGGTAGGTTATCGAACTTTTCAACTTCGGGAAACGAGATGTCCACTTGAGCCTTACCCACCTTTCGGCGCTCTTTTATAAGTGAAGGCAGACGATGTATCGTTTGAGGTCCAAAGACGATGTCAACATAAGGCGCCCTGGATATGATGACTTTTCCCTCTTGTGAGGCGACGCAGCCACCAACACCAATCATCACATTGGGGTTTGCCTCCTTGAGGTGTCGAACACGACCTAGGTCACTGAACACTTTTTCTTGGGCTTTTTCTCGGACCGAACACGTGTTGAAAAGTATCAAATCAGCTTCTTTGACATCTTCGGTTCTTTCGTAACCGTCATTCGCGCGCAGTACGTCAACCATTTTGTCTGAGTCGTACTCATTCATTTGGCATCCAAAAGTTCGGACATAAACTTTTTTCATAAGTTTTTTACTCTACCGTGTTAGGTTTCAGGCGCACCATGATTTTACAATGAAGCAGTAGGAGCGGTGTTAAACAAATGCGACGTGTGACGTGAATGTTAGCGTTCGCGACCTAGGGCTTTTTCGCAATCGTCAAGAAATCGAGCATTTCGTTTTTTAAACGCACGTTGATATAGACTTGTAACTGACCAATGTGATCGGATTGGATTGCCGAGCATGAACAATGAGACCCAAATATTTTGATGGACTTTAGACGGATTATACAATTTGCCGCCATGTTGAGACGAGCGTTCTTGTCGCCGACCAAAGCGAAGCGTTCTTATTCGCAGTGCGCGGAAGACTTAATCGTAAAGATGTTTTTGCAAATTGATGGATCTTTGAAGCCAGGTTTTTATGTCGATGTAGGCTGCCATCACCCTCGACGCGGCTCTAATACCTACGGGTTTTATAAATCGGGTTGGCGGGGCGTATTGATTGACATGGAGGACGACAAAGTGCGCGCTGCTAAATTGGCGCGTAGGCGGGATATGGTCGTGCAAGCCGCCGTCAGTGATCGAGTCGAAAACGTGGATATATACAGCCCAGGAGATTTTTCTACTAATGCGACCATCGACGTGGAGGCTGCAGCTCATCATCCGGAATATCGACGCTTACATCAGGTCAAGACAGAAACCCTCACCGAGATCTTGGAGCGCTGTGATTGTCCGTCGCAATTTGACTTTCTAAATATAGATTGTGAGGGCAATGATTTTCGGGTGCTCAAAGGTTTAGCTTTGGATCGATATGCTCCTAAGGTAATCTACATTGAAATTTGGGAGTCAAAACAAGGTCTTGATGGGCTGATGACCAGCGATATTCATCTGTATCTGCAGGCTCACGAGTATGAGTTGAGGAGTTGGGCTATTTTTTCGGCTATTTACGTCAGAAGAGCTTCTTTGTAAGGCATTCTGTTTGAAATTTTTTTGATTCGACAATTCATGCCATAGCCAACTATGGCAAGGCTCCTTCAATTAGACGCGTCAATCCGTTGTTTATTGAGGTTTATCAACAGTTTGAGGCGTTAATGGTGGCGATTCAGGGATTCGAACCCCGGACCTGCGGATTATGATTCCGTCGCTCTAACCGGCTGAGCTAAATCGCCACATGTCTTACTTAGAGTAGGGCGGGCAGATTACTGTCAAGCCTGTGAATTGTCAAGAAAGGCATCTCAAGCATGAAGGCCGGATGGCCGGTAAACTAAAGTTATGGTCAATTATGATGTTTTAGTTGCGGGTGCCGGCACCGTGGGTTGTGCGACGGCTGTTGCCTTGTCGAGGTTAGGCCTCCGAGTGGCCGTAATTGCGCCCAAGACCACTAACGATGATGTTTTGTTCGAGCCGTCACAGGGGAAGCCTTACGGTAATCGGGTATATGCGATACGGCCATCAACTAAACGATTCTTGATGGATTCTCATTTTTGGGATGATATTTCAAAAGAAAGAGTCCAGCCCGTCAGACGGATGCATATAGACGGCCCCTCCCGTCCAAGCCTCGTCTTGGACGCGCATGATGCGGGCGTTCTTGAGTTGGCGAGTATCGTGGAGAGCGACAATCTACAGCGATCTATCGACATGCACCTGCGTCGTGATCAGTCCGTAGAGCTTATCTATGGTGAGGTTCTCTCGATTGAGCCGATGTCGGGCATCGTAAGGGTGCTCGCGTCTTCGGGCGACATGACCTGTAAGTTGTTAGTGGCGGCCGATGGGAGTGGCTCATTGGTCCGGCAAATGTCTGGATTGAGCGTGTCGACGCGAGACTATGCGTGCACGGGTTTGGTGGCAAATTTTTCGATTGGGCGGGCGCATCAAAATGCGGCCTACCAGTGGATGGGGCATGACGGTGTGATTGCTTACTTACCGTTACCAGGAAACTTAGTGTCGATGGTTTGGTCTCTAAAAGATGAGCTTGCACAAGACATTGATGAGCACGTATTGTGCGATTTCTTGGCGGAGCGTTATAACCCGCTTGAGATAGGCGGGCTGAAGAGCGCCATTGGACGTTTTCCGCTGCGACGCGTATTGCCTCAAAGTGTCGCGTCAGGGAGAGTGGTATTGGTCGGCGATGCCGCGCATCAATTTTTACCTTTAGCAGGACAAGGGTTAAATGTAGGCTTGAGTGATACGGCGCAGTTGTGTTCATTAATCAAAGAGTACGGGTTGATTGACCCTGGGAGTTTGTCTGTGATCAATCGTTATCGTCGAGCGAGAAAAGAAGAGATTGAAAGTTTGACGTGGTTCACAGAAGCGATACACGATATGGCCATTGATGGAACTGAGTGGTGCCATTCGTTTCAAAATATCGGGTTTAATTCGGTTCGGCGATCAAATATTTTGAGGCAGTTTTTTATTGATAAAGCGATGGGTTAATTTAAGTCGAGCGAGGGGCAAGAGAATGTATAAGTGTTTGATGTTGTTTTTGATTTGCGTGATGGGCAGCGCTAATGCGGATGAGACAGCTTTGGAGGATCAAATTCGAGATCGATTTCCAAGCGCATCCATCGATTCAATTTCAGAGACGGAAATTATGGGGCTCTACGAGATTGTTATCAGTGGTGCCATATATTACGTCGATGCGGATTTTACGTATTTGTTCGATGGCAACTTAATTGAACTGACTTCTATGCGTAATGTGACGTCTGAGAGAGCCTCGGAAATTGAGAGGGCAGAACTACAAAAAGTTGCCATCCCTTTCCATGAATTACCTCTAGAGATGGCGATCAAGCGTGTTTATGGCACGGGCGAGAGAGAGTTCGCCTATTTTGCAGACCCCAACTGTGGGTACTGTCGTAAGTTTGATAAAGAAACTTTAGGAAATATATCGGATGCGACGCTGTATCTTTTTTTGTATCCGGTAATTACTGAACAGTCGATCCCGATTTCCAAATCAATTTGGTGCTCTGCTGATGCTTCAGTGGCTTGGGATGATTACATATTTGACGGCGTTGTTCCTGGGGCTCAAGGCGATTGTGATAACCCCATCGATCAGGTTTTGGCCTTTGGTAAAAAGATGTCGGTGAGAGCGACGCCAACACTTTTTTTCAGTGATGGATCACGGGCAAGTGGTGCGCTGAGCTTAGAGCAATTAGAAGCTCGACTAACGCCTGTTCAATAGGCGGTTTGAGAGGTATTTTTTTGGCGATGTTTATTTGTTTTGGGTTGCGAGGAAAGTTTTGGGTATGAGTACCCACATCAAGCCCGCTTGTTTCATTTTCCCCGCATTGGTGGCGGCCGATTCACCAAAGCCCCAAAAATAGTCCGCACGGACAGCGCCTTTGATCGCGCCACCCTTGTCTTGAGCGAACATCAGTTGATTCAAGGGGTCGGATGAGTTGGGCCATGATGTGGCTAAATACACAGGAAAGCCAGCAGGGATATAGGTGTCATCGACCGCTATACTGCGGTTAGCCGTGAGTGGAACGCCCAGCGATCCGATGGGTCCGCTGAGGTTTGCTGGCAACGTTCTAAAAAACACATACGACGGATTTTCCTGCAGCAGCGCATCAATCTTGTCCGGATTGCGCGCTCCCCAGCGTTTGATGCCTTGCATAGAGGCTTGACTCAGTTTGAGCTCGCCTTTTGACACCAACGATTTTCCGATAGATCGATAGGGGTGGCCATTGGACTTCGCAAACCCGAGCCTAATTGTTTGGCCATCTTCCAGTTGAACGCGACCAGAGCCTTGGATTTGCAGGAAAAATAATTCGACTTTATCTTTGACCCATAGAATTTCTTTGCCGTTTAGGTTCACTGAGCCTTGTTCGATTTCTTCGCGCGTGAAGTAAGGTATTAGGTCTGCCCCGACTCTCCGCCCAACGCCTCGAAATTCTTTGAATAAAGGATATTGTTTGACGTCAATCGAGATTAAATCATCAGGCACGCCATAGGCTGGGTAGGGATACTCACGTGAGCGAGTTAAACTTCCTTGAAGGAGTGGTTCGTAGTATCCCGTTACGAGTCCCGATGGGGCTCCATCCTGATTGTTCACTTTGAATGGTGCAAAATGAGTTTCATAGAATTGCCGTTGATTTGCTTCGGACGTGTTTATTAAGGATTGAGCCTTTTGGCACAGGAGCGCCCATTCGGTAAATTTATCGAGCACCCTGCAGGATTGTAAGAGGGCCGACGCGCCATCAGAAATCCGGTCAGCGTGCCATCCTGGCAGTTCTGCCCATCCGGAGGGGGTTAAGTGAGTCTTAGATTTCAGTCCAAATGAGCTGAATAACGTCGGTCGGATCGCTGCCGAAGTATCGCGTGTGGCGGAATTTTTTGACGCTTCAATGATCGGTGCGGATATCTCTTCGGGAGGGGGAGGGGCTTTTTTAAGTGGTGGGGAGGAGCAGGCGCTCAGGAGCATGATCATGCAGGCCTGAATCCAAATGTTTGCGTTCGTGGCTGGTGTAGAATTCATGTGTGTCAATCAATCGGTATTTGCGCCATGCTTTGGGCTATTTTTGAGATTTTGTTAGGCCTCGGCTTATTCATTTTTATTATTTGGTGGACCGTACCTAAAAATAAAAACAAGTAAGCAATGAGTATGGTGACATTGAGATCAGTGTAATACCCTTGGAACGCTGAGCGTGAACTGTGAGATTTCGGCGTCAAATTCAACGCCATCAGAAGCCCGCATTTTGTAGGAGCCCTCCATCAGTCCAACTGGAGTCTCGATCGACGCTGCGCTCGTGTATTCGAAGTATTCCCCCGGGTTTAGGTTTGGGAACTCTCCCACCACCCCTTCGCCGCGCACTTGCTCCACTTTTTCATTGGCATCAGTGATCACCCAATGGCGGCTCAGTAATTGCGCTCTGATGGTGCCCGTATTTTGAATGCGAATGCGATAGGCAAAAAAGTATCGTGATTGTTCGGTGTTGGATTGCTCGGGAATAAAAAAGGATTCCGTGGTTACGGTGACTTCATATTTTGGTTTTTCAGACATGTTGGTTATTGTATCGGCAAATCGATCAAACTTAGTATCGGTTTGGTCTTGTCGAGGTTATATTTTTTTGGGCGGCTCGGCGTTTCGGTTTAAAATGAACGCAAAGGATCCACTAACATTATGAAAAACATCCGAATAGCGCCAAGTATTTTATCTGCTGACTTCTCACGGCTCGGGGAAGAGGTGCGTGCGGTTGACGCCGCTGGCGCTGACCTCATTCACTTTGACGTGATGGATAATCACTACGTGCCCAACTTGACCTTCGGCCCTATTGTGTGTGCGGCAATCAGACCGCACACAACATTGCCTATTGATGTGCATTTAATGGTTGAGCCCGTAGACGCCTTGGCTGCTGAGTTCGCCAAAGCGGGCGCTGACTTGATCAGCTTCCATCCGGAGGCCACACGGCATGTGGACAGGACGATCAATCTGATCAAGGATTCTGGCTGCAAGGTCGGGTTGGCATTCAATCCGGCAAGCCCACTTCATGTGTTGGATTGGACGCTCGATAAGATTGACCTGGTCCTTATCATGTCTGTAAACCCGGGCTTTGGGGGGCAAAGCTTTATTGAGTATTCTCTGGATAAAATCGCTGAGGTCCGTGATTTGATCGATCTGTCTGGCTGCGATGTGTGGCTTGAGGTCGATGGGGGGATTAAAGTCGATAACATTGCTTCAGTTTCCGAGGCGGGGGCGGACACCTTTGTGGCAGGCTCGGCTATTTTTGGTGGGACCGACTATAAAGACGTCATCGGTCAGATGAAGAAGCAGATTTCTTAATAGCGCTGATAGTGAATACTTTCAGCACCACATCGAAGTAACTGACGTGTCCACTCAGTCGGTAGCCCCCACAGCTTTTTTTGAGGTCAGTGTCGTGGCGTTTGACCTAGACGGCACCTTAGTCGACACGCTCCCCGACTTACATACGGCAACCAACTTGACGCTGAATGATCTTGGGTATGGGGCGGTTAGTCCTCATACTGTGCGTCAGTATATTGGGCAGGGGATTGAGTATCTCTTGCAAGCGCTTTTTGCTGAATTAAACATCAGCCAGGCGACGATCGATTTTGATGAGGCCGCCCAACAGTTCAGGGATCATTATCTGCGACATGTGTGTGAGCAATCGGCACTGTTCCCTGGGGTTGCGAGCGCACTAGAAGGTCTTAAGCGTTCGGGCCTAGGCCTGGCCTGCCTCACCAATAAAAGTGAGCTATTTACGTTGCCAATCTTGAAAAAGTTAGAGGTCTTGGATTATTTTCAAGAGGTGGTGTGTGGGGATACGTTCGCCAAACGAAAGCCGGACCCTTTGCCGCTGCGTGAGCTTGCGGCCCGTTTTGGTGTGGAGCCGGCTCATGTGTTGATGGTGGGGGACTCTAAGACGGATACAGCGTGTGCGCGCAATGCGGGTGCTCCAGTGGTGTGTGTCCCTTACGGGTATCGCTCAGGAATGGCGCTGGCGGAGCTTGATTGTGACATGGTCCTCAGTGACCCTATTGATCTGCTCAGGCTTGTCAGGAAAGTATGAGCATAAACAGCGTCTATAATGGATAATGCGTATCCAAATGGTACAGTTTAAGTTGACGGTACTGACACCCAGATTATTGAGCTCACTGTGAATAAAGAAGACTTTGAGAGTTTGGCGGACCAAGGTTTCAACCATGTGCCGCTGGTGGTGGAATCGTTTGCTGATCTCGATACCCCACTATCCATCTATTTAAAATTTGCAAATAAACCGTTTTCCTACTTGCTGGAGTCGGTGCAGGGCGGTGAGCGCTTTGGTCGTTACTCGTTTATTGGGTTGCCATCTAGGATTCGTTATGAGGTGCGTGGGCACACGTGCAGCGAGATTCACGATGACGTTGTTGTTTCAGAGATTGAAAGTGCTGATCCTATTGGTTGGATTTCGGAGCTGCAAAAACGGACCAAGGCCTATTATCGAGACGATTTGCCCCGATTTCTGGGTGGCTTGGTCGGCTACTTTGGCTACGAGACGGTTCATTTAATCGAGGAGCGTGTCGGCGGACGTGATCAAAAGTTAGATCCGATTGATTGTCCGGATATTCTTCTGCTTCATTCGGACGAGGTGATCGTCTATGACAATTTAGCTGCGAAGCTCTACTTTGTCGTGTTCGCCAACCCGCAGGAGCCGGACTCTTACGAACGCGGCCAAAAACGTCTGGCCGAGTTGTTCGCTGCGTTGCGTGAGCCTGTGCCCGAGACGGCCGAGGTGACGCGTGATTTAGAGGTGCCTCACGAGGAAACTCCGGAGGAGGTTTTCACTGAGAGTGTCTTGAGGGCAAAACAGTACATCCATGAAGGGGACATCATGCAGGTTGTGTTGTCGCAACGCATGTCGGTGCCCTTCCAGTCTCCGCCTTTGTCGCTGTATCGCGCCCTGCGTGCGTTGAACCCATCGCCTTATATGTTCTATTTCAATTTGAGGGATTTTCATATTGTCGGCGCCTCACCGGAAATTTTGGTGCGTTTAGAAAAAGGTATGGTGACGTTAAGACCGATTGCAGGGACGCGGCCGCGCGGGGCCACGAGAAAAGAAGATTTGGCGCATGAGCAGGACCTTTTGTCGGACCCCAAAGAGATTGCAGAGCATGTGATGCTCATGGACCTTGGACGCAATGATTTAGGTCGGGTGGCCGAGGTGGGGACGGTTAAGGTCACCGATCAAATGATCGTTGAGCGCTACTCTCACGTCATGCACATTGTATCGAACGTCGAGGGCGCCTTATTGGAGGGTTTGTCTGCGATTGATGTGTTGCGGGCCAGCTTCCCAGCTGGAACGGTGTCCGGTGCGCCTAAGGTGCGCGCGATGGAAATCATTGATGAGTTGGAGCCGAGTAAGCGGGGAGTCTATGCAGGCGCTGTCGGTTATTTGGGGTTTAATGGTGATATGGATTTGGCGATTGCCATTCGAACGGCGGTGATTAAGGACGGCACGCTGTACGTGCAGGCGGGCGCCGGAATCGTGGCGGACTCCCAGCCGACGAGCGAGTGGATTGAGACCAAAAACAAAGCCAAAGCGATTCTTAGGGCGGCGGAAATTGCCGAAGCAGGGCTGAATCGTTAGTGTCGTGCGCTGACACTGGCGCTGACCGCGTTTAGCTACAATGTTCCATTGAGACGTTAATGAGATAAAGACCATGTTGTTGATGATCGATAACTATGATTCGTTTACATTCAATCTCGTCCAGTATTTTGGTGAGTTGGGTGTCGCGGTTAAGGTGCTGCGTAATGACCAGGCCCATATCGACGAGATCGAATCGCTGTCCCCGGAGTGGATCGTGATATCCCCGGGACCGTGTTCGCCGAAGCAGGCAGGAATATCGGTGGATGTCATTCGAGCGTTTGCCGGTAAGGTGCCGCTTTTTGGTGTGTGCTTGGGTCACCAATGCATCGGTCACGCTTTTGGTGGTGTTGTGACGTACGCGAAGCGTCTCATGCACGGAAAGACGTCCCCCATTTTGCATGAGTCGCAAGGTGTTTTTCGCGCATTGCCGACGCCTTTTACGGCGACTCGGTACCATTCTTTGGCGGTTCAAAGAGAGACGTTGCCTGACTGTCTTGAGGTTACTGCCGAGACTGAGGACGGCGAAATTATGGGGTTGCGGCATCGCTCGATGCCCATCGAGGGGGTTCAGTTTCACCCTGAGTCCATCCTGAGTGAGCATGGGCACCGGTTATTGAAAAATTTTATCGATCAGGTCAGCTCATGATCATTAAAGACGCCATTGAATGTTTTTATCGGCGGGTCGATTTATCTCACGATGACATGACGCAACTCATGCGCGCGATCATGTCCGGCGAGGTCCCGCCGGTATCCATAGCGGCGTTCTTGGTGGGGATTCAGGTGAAGGGCCCTACCGTTGAGGAGGTGGCTGCTGCTGCTGGCGTGATGCGAGAGTTCTCGACCACCGTGCCCGTGGATGGGCCTGAGCGGCTGATTGATACGTGCGGCACAGGGGGGGATGGCACTAAAACATTTAATATCTCGACCGCATCGGCCTTTGTGGTTGCGGCCGGGGGCGGGGCTGTGGCGAAACACGGGGGGCGATCGGTGTCGAGTTCTTCGGGTAGTGCCGATGTGCTCGAAGCCCTTGGGGCGCGTCTTGATCTATCTCCCGAGTCGGTTGCTTCGTGTATTGAAGAGGTGGGGATCGGTTTTATGTTTGCACCAGCGCACCACTCTGCGATGAAATTCGCGGCACCGGTGAGGCGTGAATTGGGCGTTAAGACGCTGTTTAATGTGTTGGGCCCCTTGACGAACCCAGCCGGAGCCAAGCGGCAGGTCATGGGTGTCTTTGATCGACGTTTGTTGGTGCAGCAAGCCCGCGTCTTACAGCGCTTAGGCAGCACGCGCGCGATGATTGTTCACGGGGAGAACGGCTTAGACGAGATGTCTCCAAGCGGCTTGACGCATGTGGCTGAGCTTCGAGACGATGAGGTGCGTGAGTACCAGGTGTCGTTGGAGGCGTTGGGCGTCACGCCAATTAATCTGGATGATATTAAGGTGGCTGACCTGGGGTCGGCGGTGCGTGTTTTTAGGGGTGCCTTGTCTGGTGCGCATCGTTCAGGTAAGACGGCCGTCGTGCTCAACGCTGCGGCCTCGTTTTATACGCTGGGCATGGTTGAGAACCTCGATGGGGGGGTGGCTCTTGCGGCCGCAACGATTGAGTCCGGGGGCGCGGAAGCTAAATTGAACGAATTTATTGCATTCACCCATCGTGATTAGTGGGTCGCGATTTTAAATAAAGAGGTCTGACCATGAGTTCTGGAACATCCAATATTCTCGATAAAATTCTTGAGACCAAGCGCGAAGAAATTCGATTGACCTCGGGATTTCGTTCGCTCGCGGAGTTAGAGCGTGAGTCCGATTGGGCGCCACCAGTGCGTGACTTTGAGGCGGCAATCCGAGCAAAGATAGCCGCCGGCGGCCCTGCGGTCATCGCGGAAATTAAGAAGGCGAGCCCCAGCAAGGGAGTCATTAGAGAACATTTCGATCCCATCGAGATTGCTCAGTCGTATGAGCAACACGGTGCGGCATGCCTGTCGATCTTAACCGATAGGGATTATTTTATGGGTGCTGCAGAGTATTTGGTGGCCGCGCGTTCCGCCACGCGACTGCCCGTGCTGCGTAAGGATTTCATCATCGATCCATATCAAATATTTGAGGCGCGTTGCATGGGGGCCGACTGCATTTTGCTGATCGTGGCGGCTTTGAGTCAGACCCAGTTGGAGGAGTTGGAGCGTGTGGCGGTTCAGTTGGGGATGTCGGTGTTGGTTGAGGCGCACTCAGAAGAGGAGTTTGGGCGTGCGACTCGGCTGCATACGCCACTTATCGGCATCAATAACCGTGACCTCAGGACGTTTGAGACGTCGCTACACACCACATTGGACCTGATCAGCCGGTTGCCGCAGGATCGAATCTTAATCACGGAGAGTGGTATCCATACGCGTGAGGACGTGATTTTAATGCGGGACCGTGGCGTGTCCGCGTTCTTGGTCGGCGAGGCTTTTATGCGACAAGAGGATCCTGGGCTGGCTTTGACGTCACTCTTCAGCTGAAATTGTGGCTGGGTTTCCGCGACATAAACAAAAAATAACCTGGGTAACTCTTAAAATAATTAAACAAAATCAATAGTTTAAATCATAATTCACGGGCCTTTTGTCCTTGTTACGCCACAAGTGTTGTATTTTTACAACCCGAAACGTCGTTTCCTACGATGTTCCTATACTTATGTGTTCCCATTAATGCATGATTCAAACAACCAAAGGATGCGCAAGCTTTTTTGGGGTAGACGAGTAATCAGAGGACATCGTAGATCGTACGAGCGATTTGCTCTGCTTACACATTAATTTAATAGGAGATACTATGAAAAAAGCACTAATAGCTGCAGCAGTTGCTGGCGCCTTTGCGGCCCCATCAGTTATGGCAGCAGAATTGAGTACAAACGTATATTGGTCCACCGCGATTACAATGGGTGAAACCACCACAACCGCAGCTGATGGCACATCCACCGCAGAGGATAGGGGCGAAGTTCAGGACGGTGGTGGTAACCGCCTCATGTTCACATGGACCGACACACTGGATAACGGTATTGGTGTGAACGCTGTCTTGTCATTTGGTAGCTTAGATACAGCTGGTCTAGGTGCTGTTAACGTTCGTAACGCGAACATCGGTTTCTCCGGTGACTTCGGTAAGATTCAAGTAGGTACCAACGAGCACTTCACAGAAACCGATTTGATTTTTGATCCTTCTTATGCTGACTTTGGCAATGGCGGTGGTTCGATTTATAGCATCAACATGGGTCAAAGTGGATTTAACTTCTTGCGTCGTGATGGAGAGTCTGTCTGGTTCACCAGTAACGACATGAATGGCGTTCAACTTCGTGCTGCGTATATCTTCGGATCACAGAATCAAACCGCAGCTGCTGACCCAGAAGGCACACAAATAGGCTTGAGCTATACATCAGGTGCCTTAAGATTGGGTATCAATCAAGCGACCTACAACGACTACAGCGCCAACGGTGGTGGTAATGACGGTGTGTCTTCCGACGCTATAAAAAATAAAGCTGCTTCTGCGGCAGTTCAGGGAAGCGAAGCTCAGATGACAACCTTGCTCGCTTCTTATGACTTGGGTGTGGTGAACGTTAAGGCGGCACAGTGGACTATTGACCAGAGTGGCGTAGCGGTTACTACAAGTACGGCTGACACCGCTACAGCTTTTGAAGTTACCGGCCGTTCGCTCTTCATTGGCATGCCAGTTGGTGGTGGTACCCTCTGGGTAGAAACATCTAGCCTGAGTGATCAAGATGCAACTGTTGCTGGGGTAACTAGTGCGATTAATCAATCTGGAAAAAGCGGCTGGGACGTTGGCTATCACCACGCGATGAACTCGCAAGTTAACTTCTTCGTGCGTTATGGCGTGAGCGAGACCGAGATTAACTTCAACAATGACTTCGATGCGGATGGAAATGATGGTGCTAATACCGCGACAGAGATCAGTGAGTTCTTGGTTGGTTGGCAGTTGATGTACTAATCAGTCAGATACATTAGTACTGTAGTGTTATGGAAGAGGGGACTTAGTCCCCTCTTTTTTTGTGCTCGATTTATTGTGTTGCGGTTACCCTGAGAGTTTTGATTGGGGGCTTAAAATTTTTCGAGTTGTCTTTCGAATTGTTTGAGCTTCATTTGGTTTCGTTCGACCTGTTCCCGCACTTGCTGCACTACCTTGGCGGGTGCTTTTTGCACAAATTTCTCGTTCTCGAGTTTTTGTTGATCTCGTTCGAGTTCGCCGTTCAGTCGTTCTATCTCGCCCAGTATTTTTTTGCGTTCTTGCTCTGGGTCAATCTCCACGTGCACCATTAAGGTGTAACCATCCACATTGGCTGTTGGGCTATCTTGCTCGGGCAGTTGATCTCCGGTTAAACGTACTTCACGAGACTTTGTGAGCGCTTGAATGACGGCTTGCCACTTCTGAAGGAACTCGCCGTCACCTGCAATCCAAAGCGGCAAACGTTCCGAGGGACCGATGCCCAGTTCGGCTTTGAGTGCACGACAGGAGGTGACGATGTTTTTGAGTGTCTCAAGTTCCTGATCAGCCTGAGCATCAATTGATTTAGTTGCTTTCGGGTAAGCGCTCACCATCACGCTCTTCCCAGGCAGCCCTGCCACAGGGGCAACCTTTTGCCACAGCTCCTCGGTGATGAACGGGATAATGGGGTGCGCCATCCGGAGCGATTTCTCAAGTGTGCGGATGAGCGTTCTGCGTGTTGCCCTTTGTTGCGCGGCGTCTCCTGTTTGTATTTGAATTTTTGCGATTTCTAGATACCAGTCGCAGAATTCATCCCATACGAATTGATAAATGGCGCTGGCTGCGGTATCGAAGCGATAGTTTTCAAAGCCTTTATTGACTTTAATGAGTGTCCGTTCAAATTCATTTGATATCCATCGGTCCGCCGCTGAGAAGTTGAGGTACTCCCCCGACGCGCACACCTCAGGCCCGTGCGGGTCTAATCCGCAGTCTTTCCCTTCGGTATTCATGAGCACGAACCGGGACGCATTCCACAGCTTGTTACAAAAGTTACGATAGCCTTCGCAACGGCCCATATCAAAATTGAGGGTTCTAGCGAAGGTCGCCAGCGACGCAAATGTAAATCGCAGCGAGTCGGCACCAAACGATGGAATTCCTTTTGGAAAGTTTTTGCGTAGGTACTTTTCAATTTTGTCTTGGTGCTCCGCAAGCATCAGGCTTTGCGTTGATTTTTTGACGAGTGACTCTAAGTCGATGCCATCCAATAGGTCTAACGGATCGATGGTGTTGCCCTTGGACTTCGACATTTTTTGTCCGTCGGCATCCCGCACCAAGGCATTGATGTACACGTCCTTGAATGGAACGTGTCCGGTGAAGTGTAACGTCATCATGATCATTCGGGCGACCCAAAAGAAAATGATATCAAAGCCAGTCACCAAGACATTCGAGGGTAGGTAACGTGCTAAATCGTCGGTTTGTTGAGGCCACCCCAGAGAGCTAAACGGCACGAGTGCAGAGGAGAACCAGGTGTCGAGCACGTCCTCATCACGACGCAGTGCGCCAGAGTAGCCGTTTTTTTTCGCTTGCGTCATCGCTTCTGTCTCATTGCGTGCGACATAAGCGTTACCATCTGAGTCGTACCATGCCGGTATCTGATGTCCCCACCACAGCTGTCGCGAGATACACCAATCCTGAATATTCTCTAGCCAGTGGTTGTAGGTGGAGGTCCAGTGGTCAGGGTGGAATCGAATGTCTCCATCATGAACGGCCTTGAGTGCTTGATCGGCTAAACCTTTAGTGTTGACGAACCATTGGTCTGTGAGCATCGGCTCGACGATTTCTCCCGTACGGCCCGACTTCGGCACGTTCAGTGTGTGATTTTTTTCGCCGACGAGCTGTCCGGTGTCTCTGAGTTCTTGGAGTATTAATTGGCGCGCTTCTAGACGGTCTATATTTTGGAACCGTTGAGGCACGTGTTCGTTCATTGTGCCGTCTAGGTTAAGTATATTGATCGGTGTGAGCTCATGCCGCTCGCCAACGCTGAAGTCATTAAAGTCATGAGCGGGGGTGATCTTCACGCAACCCGTTCCGAATGCCGCGTCAACATAGTCGTCAGCAATGATCGGAATGTGCCTGCCGCAAAGTGGAACAATCACTTCTTTTCCAATCAGAGCGGTATATCGATCGTCTGATGGGTTTACAGCAATGGCAACATCGCCGAGCATGGTTTCTGGTCGAGTGGTCGCCACGACAATACTAAACGTTCCATCTTGACTGGGGTACTCGATCTCCCATATCTTGCCGTTCGTCTCTATGCTATCGACCTCAAGGTCGGAGACAGCTGTTTGGAGTTTAGGGTCCCAATTGACCAGGCGATTGCCCTTATATATGAGTCCTTCTTCGTGCAGTCGAACGAACACCTCAACGACCGCTTCGGACATGTGTGTGTCCATGGTGAAGTAGCCTGACTTCAGCCCATCCGAGTCGGCATATTCCCAGTTTGCCGATGAGCCCAGCCGACGCATTTGATTGGTGATGGTTGAGCCAGACTGTTTTTTCCATCGCCAGACTTCTTCTAGAAATGCCTCTCGTCCGAGGTCTGCACGCTTTTTACCCGTGAGCGCTAGTTGTCGTTCGACAACGAGTTGGGTGGCTATTCCTGCATGATCGGTGCCGACAACCCAGTTTGTTTTTTTACCATTCATTCGGTGGTAACGAATGAGGCTATCCATCAGCGTTTGTTGGAACGCATGTCCCATGTGCAAGGTTCCCGTCACGTTCGGGGGCGGAAGCTGTATGCAGTAGGCCGGCGCATCAGCGTCGTCACCTAAGAACGAATCATCCTTGAAGAATCCATGCTGTTCCCAAGTGTTGTACCAATAGTCTTCGATGGACTTTGGGTCAAAAGTTTTTGCGAGCTCACTTGGGGTAACTTCGGGATTGGATTTGGTCGACATGGCTAAAGCTTTTTTACGTATCGGGTTGCTTAAATTCAGGCAACCATCGTACCACTAATTTTAGGAGGATCCATACCCTCTAGTCGGGTGCAGTACGTACTCAAAAACATATGGATGCGTCTTTTTTATCGACCTCAATGCGTTTGTTTTCGGCGTGCTAACCGTTACAGTTATTTTGATATCAAACTACATTTTATGTACTTTGATATCGTATCCGCGATCTCGGTACCACTTGAATCGCGCTCGCGCGCCCTCGATAGAAGGGGTTTGTTTGGTGACGATTTCCACTAAACGCTCAAAGGAGCTGAACTGAATGGGTGTGTCCGCAGTCAGGTTGATCAAAATGTCCAGATGTGCGCTGTCGTTGTCGTGTCGTAACTCGAGCGATGTGAACTCTTTGGTCACGTCGTCATTGCCCTGTGTGTGCGGAATAAATTGAGTGGGCTGATGCGACCAAAGATACTCAGATACCATTTTTGAATGGGCTGTATCTCGTGTCGCAATGCAGGCCTTTCGTTTTACCTTCAGTGTCTTTTCCGCAAGCTTTGTGAGAAATGATAATTCGTCAGACACTTCTGTATAAAATATGATTTCAGTCATTAGCGCACAAGCTTGTATCGACTCATTGCGATGGCGTGCGGTTTAAAAGAAACTCACACAGTAGGGGTACAGGCCGACCTGTTGAGCCCTTCTCTTTGCCAGACACCCAAGCCGTTCCAGCAATGTCAAGGTGAGCCCATGGGTAACTGGTTGCAAATTCCGCCAAGAAACATGCCGCTGTGATGCTGCCCGCTGCTCTGCCGCCAATATTTGCTAGATCTGCAAAATTACTACTCAGCAACTTGGTGTAGTCATCCCATATCGGCATGCGCCATACGCGATCCCAAGACGTAGTGCCTGCCTGGGTGATTTCATCAGCCAGTTCATCGTTGTTGCTGAAAAGCCCCGACGCGACTTTACCGAGTGAGACGATGCATGCGCCGGTTAAGGTCGCCACGTCAATGGCAGCCGCAGGGCGGAGTTTTTCTGCGTAGGTTAATGCGTCACACAACACGAGCCGGCCCTCGGCATCGGTGTTGAGTATCTCTATTGTTTTCCCCGACATGGTGGTGACCACATCCCCAGGACGCGTCGCAGTGCTGCTTGGCATATTCTCCGCGGCGGCGATGAGCCCAACAACGTTAATCGGTAATTTCATTTCTGAAATAGCGAGC
>Ga0075119_1000425_pt1 | contig 22560 bp, 20 predicted proteins | sample AntAceMetag02UK9_FD_69791 | JGI IMG/M metagenome (GOLD analysis project Ga0075119, IMG submission 69791) | Saline lake microbial communities from Ace Lake, Antarctica - Antarctic Ace Lake Metagenome 02UK9 | ecosystem: Environmental > Aquatic > Non-marine Saline and Alkaline > Saline | place... | reverse complement strand
CATGACCCAAGCTCGGCGCCCGCCATTGTCTTAGCAGACGCTGGAGTGACTTTGGATAAGAACTATCCACGCGCCATGCTGGATTTAAAACAAACTCGAGAGCGCGCACTAACAGCTTACGCAACCATCCGAAAACCAAAAGGCAGTTAACGGATGACTCATTATCTCATCTCTTCACAATGGTATTTAAACGTGGCTTCAGTGTCGCCCATGATTCGGACATTTTGTGAGAATGTAAACGTTTTTCTTGCCATCAGCTTCTTTCGCGAGACATTCAAACTCTCATAAAACTTGAGCTTTTGTTCTGGATTAGCTTCTAGCTTCATTGAACTAAGCACGTTCTGCACTGCTCGCGCTACGTCTGGTTTGCCAGCGTCAATACGGTAATCGAATGCTGCCAACGTAGCGTCGGTTTATCCCCTCTATATTGAGAGAAGAAGAGTTCCAAACCACGCACATTTCGTCTAGCGCACAAGTCTGCTCGTCAAGAACAACCTGTCTAAAGATCGCCAACTTATTTTTCAGAGACTCAATTTGAACGTCAGGGAAATATGTCACAGCCTAAAGGACTCTGACGACGATTGAAGCCTCTGATACAACACTTGAAGTGATAGACGATTTAAATCATCGGTATCTAAATGGCTGGGGAAATGCGAGGCCTTTCTTCGGCTCGATCTATTGGAGTCGTTTCTATTGGTTCTAATTCTTCGGGGGTGGAACCATAAGAAATCGAACTTGAATCACCACCTCGTACTATGGCCAATGGTCGATAAGTCTGCGCGACTGACGTAATGGAGCCATAAGACAAGAAACCAACCGTTAATACTGCTATCAGTTTCATATCGAGATCTCTTTTATTTGATTTGCCTTTATAGAGATTTTTAGTGTGCAACCGCATCAAGCGCAGCGCTGCATGTTAACCACCATCAAACACCGCTGGACTATCCAAGACAAGTAGATATTAATAGAAAAAGAACAATAGAAAATGCGCTAGGCTAGTAGAGATATGCGTAATGAATCACTAAATTATTATTGCCAATCGAGTGCAGGACTGAAAGCTCGAGTACTGGTAATGCGCAGAGAGGGTTATTGAATCGTGCCGCAAAGCTAGCCACTGCCCGAGATTCCAGACCGGTCGACTGACCGGGTTTACCTAGGCCGGTAGAAAAGTAGTTAACGCTAGTCGATCGTCAGTTTGTTCTGTGCCATTTGTAATGCCCGAATCAGAGCTTTAGCTTTGCTGAGAGTCTCTTCCCATTCTGAATCCGGGTCCGAGTCTGCCACAATGCCAGCACCAGCTTGAACATGCAGTTGACCGCCTTTTACCAGGGCAGTTCGAATGGCAATAGCCATATCCATTGAATTATTCCAACCAAGATAGCCCATGGCTCCGCCATAAACCCCGCGCTTAACCGGTTCTAACTCATCAATTATTTGCATCGCTCTTACTTTTGGTGCTCCGCTGAGAGTCCCTACCGGCAAAGTCGATTTGAGTACATCTAATGCCGTTTTATCATCTCGAATTTCGCTCTCGACAATTGAGGCGATATGCATAACATGAGAATACCGCTCCACGAACATTGTTCTAGTCACCTCAACCGTTCCTATTTTTGAAACTCTGCCAGAATCATTTCGACTCAGATCTATCAGCATCAAGTGCTCGGCAAGCTCTTTACTGTCAGCAAGAAGCTCTGTCTCAAGGGCGATATCTTCTTGTTCGGTCTTACCTCGCTTACGTGTGCCGGCCAATGGTCTTACGGTAATTTTGCCGTCTTCCACTCTCGCCAAAATTTCAGGCGAGGCACTTACAACTGTGTGATCACCCATATCGAAATACACCATATAAGGCGATGGGTTCAAGTAACGAAGCGCGCGATAAACATTGAGCGGGTCGCCAACAAAATCAACCGACATGCGCTGAGCTAACACTACCTGCATCACATCACCGGCAATAATATAGTCTTTAATTTTTGCGACAGCGTTCTTGTAATCGGCTTGCTGAAAATTAAAACTGATGTCGCTCTCTTTCATTACCGGACCGGGCAGCTGTTCAGGCAATACCGCCGGCTCATTCATTTTTTCCTGCAATTGATCAAGGCGACGTTGCGATTTTTGATAAACATCAGGCACAGAAGGATCAACATTAATAACAAATGCCAAGGTGCCGCGTAGGTTATCAAATACCACGACTTCTTCCGAAACCATTAACAAGATATCCGGCGTGCCTATTTTATCTGCGCCAGTACAAGGTCCTATGCTGGTTTCTACATAGCGCACGCTGTCATAGCCAAAATAACCTACCAAGCCTCCCGTATAGGCTGAGTATGCTTGGCTGTCTTCGGTGTCAGCAACCTTGTACCGCGCTTTAAACTCCTCAATAAAAGCAAAGGGATCCGCGGCAGTGATTTGATCAATAACGCTGCCATTTTCCTCAACGGTAATAGAATCACCAACGATTCTGATAATTGTCGAACACGGTAAACCAATCACTGAGAAACGCCCCCACTTCTCACCGCCCTGAATTGATTCAAAAAAGTAGCTATGAGCGCCTTTGCCTAGTTTTAAATAAATGCTAAGCGGGGTTTCGGTGTCCGCTAATACTTCACGCACCACCGGGACTCGATTAAAACCTTTACTCGCGCAGTCTTTTAATAGTTTTTCATTCATTCGCTGGCTGTTCTTTTGCTATTCATAAATAAGTTGCTAGGTAAATTGATAGATAAGTTGCTAAAGGCCTTTATTCGTACTCTGGCTCAATTGGGCTCTCATAGCCGCAATCGTTTCTGCATAGTCATTGCTGTTGAAGATGGCAGAACCGGCAACAAACATGTCGGCACCTGCATCGGCAATTTCTCGAATATTGCCAACACCCACACCACCATCAATTTCTAGGCGAATGGCGTGCGGGCTTTCATCAATGAGCTTGCGAGCCTCTTGGAGTTTGTTTAATGTTCCTGGAATAAATTTCTGTCCACCGAATCCTGGATTAACAGACATCAGTAAGATGACATCCACCTTGTCCATCAAATACTCTAAACAGGTCAATGGCGTACCTGGGTTAAACACCAAGCCCGATTTACAGCCTTGATCGCGGATCAACTGCAACGATCTATCAACGTGTGAGGTGGCCTCCGGATGAAAGCTGATGTAGCTTGCCCCGGCTTTAGCAAAATCCAATATCAACTGATCCACCGGGCTAACCATTAGATGGACATCAATGGGCGCGGTAATCTTATGCTTACGAAGCGCTTCACAAACCATTGGACCAATAGTCAGGTTCGGCACATAGTGGTTATCCATAACATCAAAATGTACAACATCGGCACCAGCGTTTAGGACCGCATTGACTTCATCGCCAAGGCGGGCAAAGTCTGCTGACAAAATAGAGGGGGCAATCAAAAAATCTTTCATAAGCTTTTGGCTTCCAATCTGCGAATGAGATTATTTTACAGATTGCTGGCTTGTTTGTCTTAACGAGATTTTGGCTAACTGTTGGGGCTATTTCGAGACTGTTTCAAAGCTTTCTCAAAGCCACCTAGGCTTCATGAACGGATTTTACGGAATCCGCATAGCGCTTCGTAGGCATCTCGGATTGCGGTGGATTTCTCTTGTGCCTGCTTGAGGGTTTCTTCGCAAAGGTTATCTCGAACCAGCTTATCTGGATGATAGCGAGACATCATTCTCAGATAGGCCTGGCGAATCTCACCATCCTCAGCATTGGGCTCCAACTGCAGGATGCTGTAGGCATTGTGAATATGGCGGCGGGCTTTGTCCTGTTTATAGTCTGCGTGGCCTTGCATCTGTGCGCATATATCAAGAAATTCAGCCACTGAAAAGCCTAATATCTCAGCGGCATCTCGAAGGAGCAGCTTCTCTTTGAGTCTAATGTCTCCCTTGATATAGGCCATGCGGCATTGAATCTTTAAAAACAAATCAGCTAATGGGCTGTTAACGCCAATCATCTTTACCATGTTTTGCACGCAGCTAAGCACATCCGATTCTGGCAGTTTGCCTTGCTCAAAGTAATTAATAGCCTGCATTCGGCACTTATGCTTCAGGCCCATAAGCTGCATAATGGCTGTCGCGTATTTTACCTCGCCCTGAGTAACTCTCCCGTCTAGCTTGGCAATTCGCCCCAACGAAGCAAACATAGCTAGGGTAAAAACAAGCTCCGTGTGCCCGCCATCAGGTACTTGCGCATTAGGCTCGCTGCCATTCAACCTTGCGGTCATAGCACGCTTGTAATCTTTGTTAAAAAACAAGCCCAGCATGATCTAGGATTACGCTTCCATTTGTAGTGAATTAACGTCCTGCAACCGCTCCGGCGTCCCTACATCGACCCATAAGCCTGAGAAGAACTCGCCACTGACTTTATTCCGCTCCATTGCCCCTTTCAGTAAAGGCACCATGGATAATGGGCTTATCGGCAGAGTATCGAACAACTTTTTATGCATTACGCTGATACCGCAAAAAGTTCGGCAATTGTCTGTAGAGTCACCGTTTTCATGCACCCGCCCAGATTCATCAAGGTAAAAATCTCCTTCCGGGTTATGCTCGCGATTTTCCGCCAGCACTAAATGGGCTAGCTCATTCTCGCCATCGAGGGCTTTCAGAGTGGAAAAATCAAAATCCGTCCAGACGTCTGCATTAACAACAATAAAGGAGTCATCTTTAAGTTTAGGCAAAGATTTGATAATACCGCCGGCAGTTTCAAGTCGAATTGGTTCGCGGGAGTAGCTGATATCTATCCCAAAACGCGAGCCGTTGCCCAACGCTTCCTCAATCATGGCGCCTAAATAGAAATGATTGATAACGACACCAGTAATCCCTCCTGCTATCAAGCGAAGAATCTGGTGTTCAATCAGAGACTTATCTCCCACTTTAAGAAGTGGCTTAGGCATATCTGCGGTCAGGGGCTGCATGCGCTTGCCCATGCCCGCAGCAAGAATCATCGCTCGCATTAGGGTTCCAGCTGTAATTTGGCCTTGGCCTGAGGCAATACCTCCGTTATAAACCAAGCTCTAAACTGCGCCATTTCCTCGAATTGTGCGCTGATATCGAGAAAGTAACTGACAACCAGAGGGATATCGGCCAGATACTGAGATTTATTATCTCTAATACTGAGCCTTGCAAATATCCCAATCACCTTAAGGTTTCGCTGCAGGCCAGCTAAATTCATGTCTCGAATCAATTGTGCCTCGGTGTATCCAGCTAATAGGCCAGCGGCCTGTGCTTTGACCAGATACAAACAAGCCCAATCTTCAACTTGCTGCTTTGGCCAAGAGATGTAGCAATCTCGGAGTAAAGACACCAGATCATAAGTATAAGAACCGCTGACAGCGTCTTGAAAGTCGATCACTCCAGGGCCGCGGTCAACACCAAACTTCGAGGTGTCCAGCACTAACAGATTCCTTGAGTGGTAGTCTCGATGAACGGCAACCTGATGCTGATCGCTAATTTGCCCAGCCAGCCAGCGAAAAGTAGAGTTACACAGGGCTGTGCCCGCCTCATCTAATTTGAAAGACAGAAAGCTCTCGCAGAACCAGGTAGGAAAAAGCTGCATTTCCTCAAGCATTTTTTCAACCGTGTATGCCGGCAGTGGACTCTTGTCCAGTCCTGACTGAATTAGCACCAACGCATCTATAGCTTGGCTATAAAGCGCCTCGGACGAGGCCATATCATTATTACGCTGATAATGAAGTAGCGCCGGCAAATACAAATCATCACCAAAATCAACCAGCAGCATAAAGCCCTGATCATAATTTACCGAATAGACCTTGGGCGCAGAAACTCCTGAGGCAAGCAACAAATTAGAGAGATGAACAAAGGTTTGGTTGTCCTCATGTTCTGGGGGCGCATCCACTGCTATATAGGAATCATCTCCAACTCTTGCCCTAAAATAACGGCGAAAGCTTGCATCGCCGCTAACCGGCTCCAATTCAACCGCTCTCTGTTTATCGGCTAGCAATTGATCCAATAACTCATTAGTCCAAGAAGTTAGCTCTTGTAGACGGGGGTCCGTCATATTTTCTCCTGTCATTTAAGTAATCACACCAGTAATTAGCGCATGCAAAAGCCATTAGATTTGCAACTGGCAATGCACTATTATGCCATGTCGTAGGCATCGTTAAATCTATGGCCTCACAAATCGATAAATTTATCAGCTTCGTAACAACATAATCGACGAAAAACGAGAAATCAGCAGACAGTAACTAGCTGATTCATTAATAGCTCACATCCCGCCAAACGCGGAAAAAAATACATGCCTCTCAAAAAACACTATCTATCGACTGAGATCGCCCTCATTTTGTCAGCGGGAGTATTCCTAGGATTAAATTCTGAGACAGCTCAGGCCCAGCCCCCCCAATATAACTGCCGTCCAAATGCCCAAAACGATGGCTGGGTGTGCGCTGCCCCGGATAGAGCCCCTGCAATGCCAGCTCCAAACGCAAGCCAGCGCTATCGACCCAGCTCAGAGCCTAATGTTTTTGTGCCTGTTCCTGAGCTTGAATCAGAGCCAGAATCTGTATCAGGGCTAATAGCAGTAGAACTAAAAGACAGCCGAACCAGCACCGCAGACTCAGGGGCCAGCAGTAATGTTGAAACGCCTCACAGCGTAATCCCAGCAAAACAATATCCATTGGACTGGGTGCCACGCGCCGAACTGAGCCGGGCACAAATCGCGGTATTGTCAGCTAATTGCTGCGGCGCTTTTATCGATCCGAACTTAGTACTGAAAACACCCGAAAACGATCCAGCGCTGGCTCCAACAACATTCAATGCGGTATCGGGGTTGAGTCAGCTCAGTGGCAGCGTTTATGATATCGAAGGCGACGTCGTCATTGCTCAAGGTTACCGAACAGTCCAAAACGATCGCAGCACCACAGTTAATCGCGAAGAAAATACTATATTAATGCAAGGCAACGTAAAATTTCGCGAACCGGGCATGTTAATTCTTGGTCAGTCAGCATTCATAGATACCGATGGCAGCTCCAACAAAATTGAAACAGCCCAATATGTAATTCATGATTTTGGCGCACATGGCACTGCTGCCAATATCACTTACAACAGCGATACCGGTTTTGTCGTTATCGAAAATGGCGAGTTCAGCCGCTGCGAGCCTGAAAACCCTTTTTGGAAACTAAGTGCAAGCAGCATAGTTTTAGACCAAGTTGAAGGCCGCGGTTATGCAACGGACGTGAGTCTACGCGTCAAAGATGTGCCACTTTTTTATTACCCTTTTACCATGCCCTTTCCGCTGGGCGAGCAACGCTCATCAGGTTTTTTAGCGCCAAGCACCGGCTCTACCCGCAGCGGCGGGTTTGACTTCGAACTGCCTTATTACTTCAATTTAGCACCAAACTACGATGCCACTTTTTCACCACGAATTTTATCCGATAGGGGCGTAATGGCCACCGCTGAATTTCGCTATTTGGCAGAATCGTCCATGAACACCTTGAACATGTCACACCTAGCCGACGATCAACTCTTCGACGCGAACACAGCAGGTATGCTCGGCAGTCTTTCCCCGCCAACTGAAAATCGCTGGTTTCTCGGCTACAAACATCAAGGCGTTTTTGGAAAACATTGGAGTACTTTCGTTGACTACAATGCGGTTAGCGATGAAGACTACTTCTTTGATTTGGGCAACAACGGTTTGAATGTTTTTAGCAGATCTCACTTAAACAGACAGGGTCAACTAAACTTCAATTCCGAGTACCTGCGTGCGGGGATCAATGTGCAGCGAGTTCAAGTAATCGACCCATTCATTAGCGCAGTCAACATCAACACTCCGTATGACATATTGCCTCAACTTCATTTTGAAACAGACAAATCTTTACCATTGGGCTTTGCGGCAAGACTGCGCGGTGAATTTACCTCGTTCGATAGAAGTCTTGACGAAGCAGCATTATCGCCCGCCCTCGTTAACAATGGCGCCTTAGTTACTGGCGAGCGAATTAACCTTGAACCAGAAATCAGCTGGTCAGCGGATACGCCGGGGTGGTTTGTAAGAGCCAATGCAAAATATAAATACGCTCAATATCAATTAGAAAATCAAGCTGTGGCGACGATGGATAATCCAGATATTGGAGTAGGGATTTTTAACGTTGATGCAGGATTAGTGTTTGAACGAACACTGGCTAAAGACTCGATGACGCAAACTCTTGAGCCTAGAATTTACTATCTCTACAGCGAATTTGAAGATCAAAGTATGCTGCCATTGTTTGACACCGCTGAGCTCAACTTTAGTTTTAATCAGCTTTTCCGCGATGATCGCTTCAGTGGTGGAGACAGAATAGCCGACGCCAATCAGGTTACCGCCGCCCTCACCTCTAAAATTCTTGATAAAAACGGCAAAGAACGTGCTAGAGCGAGCATCGGCCAAATCACCTATTTTGAGGATCGTCAGGTCAGCCTGCGCAATCCGCTGATAAGTTTTGTGCCACGCTACTCTCCACTATCAAGCACATCGTCTCTAATTGGAGAATTTGCACTGTCAGCCGGACAGAACTGGCAGCTCAATACCGACGTACAATGGAATCAAGAGGCTAAAGACGTGGATGAAGGTAGCGTCCAGCTGCGCTATCAGCGAGACAACAGCCACATATTTAATCTGTCTTATCGAATTCGGAACTTAGTAAATACACCAACCTTTGTAATGCCTACGGGAATTAGCCCTCAAATCAAGCAAACCGATGTCTCTGGGGTGTGGCCATTGACTACAAATTGGAAGGTATTAGGTCGATGGAACTATGATCACTCCAATGCGCGAAACATAGACGCGTTTGCTGGGGTAGAATGGAGCAATTGCTGCGCAACCATTCGTGTGATTGGCAGAGAATGGGTTGACCAAGACGAATTGTTTGTTCCTAATGTTGAACCGAATCAGGCAATTTTTGTCCAATTCACACTGAACGGCTTAGGCAACCTCACCGGTGGGGGCTTAACTAACCTGCTCAGCGACGGCATCTGGGGCTTTAGAGACACTGAATATGAATAGATTACACACGGTTTTCCAACCACTTGGCAGACACTTAACTGGTTTTGGCGCTGGCTTGTGCCTTGTTCTTGCTATAGCCGGCAGTACTAGCTCTGCTCAGCGGGTCCTACTGGACAAAATTGTCGCCATTGTTGACAGCGATGTTGTGCTACAAAGTGAGTTGGACAGAAGATTAATAGAAACGCGAGAAAATGCACAGCGAGCAGGCCAGCCACTTCCTCCCGAAGAGCAATTTCGCGCCGAGATCCTAGAGATGCTCGTTGTAGAAAACCTGCAAATGCAGTTTGCTGAAAGGGTAAGCATTCGTTTTGACGATGACACTATCAACCGCGTTCTGAACAACATGGCTCAAAATAACAACATGTCCTTTGAGGAGTATGTGAAAACTTTGGAGGACAATGGGGTCTATCTGCAAACACGCATCGAAGTTAGAAAACAGATGACTATCCAAGAGCTGCAGCGCGGCATGGTCAATCGCCGAATTACGATTACCGACCAGGAAATAGAAAACTTTCTTAATTCTGAAACTGGCCGGGAAGTTATGTCGGAGGATTATATGCTGCAAGATATACGAGTCGTTACCAGTGCCGCAGATACGCCGGCAGATAAGGAAGCTAAACGCAGATTTGCTGCTGACCTAACTGCCAGATTTCAAGACGGCGAACCACTTACCTCTGCCGAGCCTCTGGCCCGAAATGCAGGCATGGAGCTTAGTGGCTCAAATTTAGGCTGGCGCAAAGCTGACGCATTGCCAACTATATTCACAAATGTTGTGGCAGATATGGCTGTGAATGATGTTGAAGGCCCCATTGAGGCAGGGAATGGTTTCCATATTATTAAACTCGTCGACAAGCGCGGCGGCACTGAACAGATGGTTAACCAAACCAACTTTCGTCATATCATGCTTACACCCAACGAAATTCGCAACGAAGAACAAACCATAGCGGCCATTGGGCAGCTGCGAGAGCGCATTCGTGCTGGTGAAGAGTTTGCCTCACTTGCCAGGCAAAATTCTGACGATGCTTCTTCGGTTGTCGGCGGAGGCGACCTAGACTGGATCAACGAAGGCGGCATGCCGCAGGAAATGGCGGCAGTCATAGACACACTAGAAGTCGGTGAACTTAGCGAAGTGTTTCAGTCAGAAACCGGCTGGCATATAGCTGAAGTTTTGGGCCGAAGAGAAGCTGATTTAAGTTCACAGTTTAGCCGTTCGCAAGCAGAGAATGCTCTGCGCAATAGGAAATTTGAACTAGAACTACAAAATTGGTTAATAGAGATTCGCGAAGAAGCATTTGTTGATGTTGTCGAATAATACGAGCGGCGGCGAAAGTTTAAATTGCTAAATACAATTGCTATTACACCCGGCGAGCCCGCAGGCATCGGACCAGATCTTTGCATTGAGTTAGCGCAGCGCCCACCTGCCAATACTCAATGTGTAGTTGTGGCAGATCCGAATCTTCTACAAGAACGCGCCGCACTGTTATCAAAACCTTTGACCCTAACCGAATTTGACCCCAAAGCGGCCGCGCAAGCTAATGCGCCAGGCGAGCTTTTTATCGCCCCGGTAACTCTAACGGCAAAAGCTATTGCCGGAGAATTGTCTGCTGCCAACGGTGGCTACGTATTAGAGACCCTGCGCACAGCATCCGACCTTGTCTTGAACAAAACCCTTGATGCGCTGGTTACAGGGCCGGTTCACAAGGGAATTATCAACGACGCAGGCATAAGCTTTACCGGTCATACTGAATTTTTAGCACAGTACTGCGGTGTGAAACTCACCGTTATGATGTTGGCAACCGAGGGTTTAAGAGTCGCACTAGTTACGACACATATGCCGTTATCAAAGGTTCCTGGTGCAATTACCAAGACCCTGCTTCACGACATTTTGACTATTTTACATAAAGACTTAATTGGTAAGTTTGGTATCAAGAACCCAACCATTTTAGTTTGTGGCCTAAACCCTCACGCGGGCGAAGGCGGCCACCTAGGCCGAGAAGAAATTGAAATTATTGAACCGGTATTACAAAAAATGCAAATCCAGGGCCTGGATCTCATAGGACCACTGCCTGCTGACACTCTATTTACCGCTAAATATTTAGATCAAGCCGACGCTGTTTTAGCAATGTATCACGACCAAGGCTTGCCTGTTTTAAAATTTAAAGGCTTTGGCGATTCTTGCAATATCACGCTTGGCTTGCCTATGATTCGGACATCGGTTGATCATGGCACAGCAATCGATCTTGCAGGTAAGGGCCTTGCTAATACCGGTAGCTTGTTCAATGCAATAAACACTGCTGTCTCCATGGCTAGCCACTGGAAAGCAATATGACTCCACCGATTGATGACAGGCCCCGCATGGGCAATGGCATGCACCACCAAGCTCGCAAACGCTTTGGCCAAAATTTTCTTCATGATCAAAATATAATCGACAGGATTGTATACTCAATTAATCCTCAGATATCTGATCATTTAGTGGAAATTGGACCGGGGCAAGGCGCCATTACCAATCCGCTGGCAAGCGTGGGAGCACGTTTTGACTGTATCGAATTGGACCGTGACCTTAGCAAATATTTGGAGGTGAACTTTAAACTTGTTGACCATGTAACCATCCATCAGCAAGACATATTGAAGTTTGAAATAGCACAGCTTAATAACGCTGATCATTCATTAAGAGTGATAGGCAATCTTCCCTACAATATTTCGACACCCGTTCTATTTCACCTGATTAAAAGCCAACACCTCATTAGCGATATGACGTTCATGTTGCAGCTAGAAGTCGTAAAGAGAATGTCAGCGAGTGTAGGCGACAAAAATTACGGCCGTTTAGGTATAATGTTGCAGTACTACTGCACCGTGGAGCATCTGTTTAACGTGCCTGCCACTGCCTTTAAACCTCAGCCTAAAGTTAACTCAGCGATCGTGCGCCTAACCCCGCACAGAAAAAAACCAATTATTGCCAAAGATATAAAAATGCTGGAGCTGGTGGTTCGTAGTGCCTTTAATCAGCGGCGTAAGACCTTGAGAAATAGCCTCAAGGTCCTCATCTTAGAGTCTGGTTTAACAGACCTATCCGTAGACTTAAGCCTGCGGCCCGAAAATTTGTCTCTCACAGACTATGTAAATATAAGTGATGCATTAAGCCATGCGCCCCATAACAAGTAGAGTTATCTTTTAATGAGTTCATCAAACCCGATTCAGATCGACGTCACGACCCGCTATCTCAAAGAGCAGTCCGAACCCACCTCAATGCGCTTCGCCTTTGCCTACACAATTACTATCACTAACAATGGCACTAGTACCGCACAGCTTCTCAATAGACACTGGCAAATTAGTGATGATAATAATCGAGTGGAAGAAGTTAAAGGGGAAGGGGTTATTGGCAAACAACCAAAGATTGCGCCAGGTGAATCCTTCACCTACACCAGTGGCGCCGTCATCAAGACCACGGTGGGCACGATGCAAGGTAGTTACGGAATGTGCTGGGCGGATGGTGTTAAGTTCAATGCGTCCATCGCCCCCTTTCTGCTTGCTATACCTCACACGGTTCACTAACAGGCATTCCCGCCCTTAGCTTGCGTTGCTATACTCCGGCCAAACGGCTGTCGAGGTTATTCCTGTTACTATGCTTATTAACTGGCATGCGTAACTTTTTTCTTGGCCTAAACACTTTGTTCCTAATATGAGTACACACAATATTATGCGCACATACACAATATTATGAGCACATACGCAATTGGTGATATCCAGGGTTGTTATAAGCAGCTGCGTAAACTGCTTAACAAAGTTAAGTTTGTCGCAAGTACCGATATTCTATGGTGCGTCGGCGACCTTATAAACAGGGGGCCTAGATCTCTAGACACGCTTAAATTCTTGCAAGATATTGATGATTCCACGAGAATCGTTTTAGGCAATCATGACCTTCACTTCATCGCGCTTTATGAAGGTTGCGCGCCAATTCGCGGCAAGGACACCGTGGGACAGATACTCGAGGCAAGCGAGTGCGGCGCATTAAGTGACTGGCTGCGCAGCAAGCCATTGGCTTATTACGACAGCATCGACACCAACGACGGCCCTGAAAACTTTCTCATGCTTCACGCCGGGGTCGCTCCACAATGGACAACACAAACGACGCTGAACTTAGCCGCCGAAGTTGAATACGCCCTGCAAGACAAGGATTATCGAGCCTTTCTTAAACACATGTACGGTGATGTGCCGGTACGCTGGCACGACAAATTGCTGGGCCTGGACAGGCTGCGGGTAATCACCAACTATCTAACCCGGGTACGTTTTTGTGACGATATCGGCACTCTTAGATTAGACGTAAAACAGGGAATCAGTGCGGCGCCACCGGGTTTCAAGCCTTGGTTCGAATACGAGAGAATCACTAGCGAGGCATCTATTGTATTTGGCCACTGGGCGTCACTGGAAGGAAAAACAGATAGAGCAAAAGTCTACGCGCTGGATACAGGCTGCGTGTGGGGCCGCGATCTTACCCTGATGCGCTTAGAAGATCAGCAGCGGTTCTCGGTAAACTGATTTCGCTTATTGCATTTACTACAATATACTAAAGACATACCAAAGACGTTTCATATGAAGACATACCTTGTAGGTGGCGCGGTTAGAGACCAACTTTTAAAATTACCGGTCAAGGATAGAGACTGGGTAGTTGTTGGTGCGTCTCCTGATGAGCTAATTCAAAAAGGTTATTCTCAAGTTGGCAGCGACTTCCCCGTTTTCTTGCATCCGCAAAGCAAAGAAGAATATGCACTAGCAAGAACCGAACGCAAATCAGCTGCCGGTCACAAAGGGTTTGAGGTGCACTACTCAAAAGACGTGACTCTTGAAGATGATCTAATGCGCCGCGACCTAACCATCAACGCGATCGCTCAATCACCCGATGGTGATTTAATAGACCCCTACAATGGCCTTGCCGATATTGAAAATAAAGTTCTGCGCCATGTCTCCGACGCTTTCATTGAAGATCCTCTGCGTGTGCTTCGTGTCGCCCGTTTTGCGGCAAGATTTGCGCATCTGGGTTTTGTAGTAGCGCCGGAAACATTGGCCCTCATGAAGGAGATAAGTCATTCTGGGGAATTGGAACTGCTTAGCGCTGAAAGGATTTGGCGAGAAATTAACTTGGCACTAAAAGCTGATACACCGGCGGAGCTTGTAAAGACGCTTCGAGACTGCAGCGCTCTGAAGATTATCCTGCCTGAAGTAGACGCCCTTTTTGGCGTGCCCCAACCCAAAAAATACCATCCAGAAATTGATACCGGCGCGCATGTTCTGCTTTGTCTAGAGCAGGCTGCGTTATTAACCGACGATCCCTCTATTCGATACGCTGTGCTTTTACATGATGTGGGAAAAGGGGTGACTGATCCAGAAAAATGGCCAAGCCACTCAGGCCATGAAAAGCTGGGAGTCGGTTTGTTAAAGACAATCACCGCTCGCCTCAAAGTACCCAATGAATATGCGCAATTAGCCGCGGTGGTTTGTGAGTATCACACGCTCCTGCACCGAGTAACGCAGCTTAGCCCTACAAGTCTGTTAACGCTACTCGAAGCAGTTGACGCTATAAGAAGGCCAGGGCGGTTTGATAAATTTATTGTAGCCTGTGAGGCCGACGCTCGAGGCAGGACTGGGTTAGAAAAACGAGATTATCCACAGCATCGTTATTTAAGCTTAGCGAAAGATGCCGTTGCCAAAGTTGATTCTCGAGCAGCCCTGGACGCAAACCCAAACCAACCACCCAAACAAGCTATTAGGCTAGCTCGACTAGAGGCAATTTCGACTTATATCGCCTCATCCAAAGAAAAGCGCTTAATCGATACAGAGAATTCAATGTGAGCAAAGTAGTCTTTATTACTGGCGCGGCAAAAAGGATTGGAGCCACAATCGCACGCACTTTCCATCGCCAAGGTTTCAAGGTAATTATTCATTATCACCGCTCAACAGATGAAGCTAATACATTAGTAGAGGAGCTAAACGGCAGCAAAGCTGATAGTGCGGCCGCGTTGCAAGCCGACCTTACAGACCGAGACGCTACGCTGGATATGGCAAAGAAAGTTGTTAATATTTTCGGCCGTGTGGATGTGTTGGTCAATAATGCCTCTTCATTTTATCCGACCAAACTTGGGGAAATCGAGCAACAAACTTGGGATGACCTAATTGACAGTAATCTTAGAGGCGCGTTTTTTATAAGCCAGCAACTAGCAGACGAATTGAAATCAAGAAAAGGTGCAATCGTCAATATTGTCGACACACACTCTGACCGCCCGCTGCAGGGATTTCCTACCTATAGCATAGCCAAAGCCGGCCTTAAGGCGATGACCAAATCATTAGCGATTGAACTCGCACCTGATGTTCGGGTAAATGGAGTTTCACCTGGCGCTATATTATGGCCGCCCTCTTTAGAGAACGACCAAGACCCAGGTGTGCTTGAAAAACGTGAAGGTACTTTGGCGAGAATTCCCCTCGCGCGCCTTGGCAAAACAAAAGATATTGCGGAGGCCGTTTTCTATCTGGCAATAGAGGCTAGTTACATCACCGGTTTTACCCTAAAAGTAGATGGCGGCAGAAGCTTAATTTAGAAATCTGCTACTACCGTCTAAGAGGATGTGTCCTCGGTGGTAGGCCATTGAAAATCTACGGCCCAAATTTTTTGAGAGGACTTGTCAAAGCCTCGCCAGAGCTCAGCATAAGTTTGCCCAGACTGCTTATGCAGTTCATCAGGCAGCATTTCTGCCAACGGTAATAGGACAAAGGCGTTGCGGGTTATCTCTGCCCGCGGCAAGGATAAACCACACTCAACACCCGATTCGTCCCCATAGGTCAGAATATCAATGTCCATCGAGCGTCCCGAAAATTTAGGCTGCTGACGATCTCTCCCCAGTTGATCTTCAATAAGTTTTAGGCGCTGGGAAATCTCGAGCAAGGATTTCTCCACTTCAGCGATAACCACTAGGTTCATAAAGTTATCGCCGTCAAAACCCACGGCTTCGCTTTCATAAACCTTGGATAAGGAAATGCTGCCAAATTCTTGCTCAAGCAGACGCAGAACCTTACGAATATTTATCGTCGGCTCAATATTTGATCCGATACTTAAAGAGAGTGTTGGCACTTAATCGCCTGTTTTAGCCTGAGTTAGGGGTCATGGGTTGTGTGCTATGAGTAATAATTAATTGAGCTAGATGCAAGCCTACTTGCTCCCACGTTCGATAATCACGCCAACTTCCTTAGAGCCGGTTACCGCCCCAGGTTTTCCAAGACGTAATCTTAGCCAGTTAACACCAAATTCATTTTGTACGATGGCTGCAATTTCCTCTGCCAGTTTCTCAACTAGAAAAAATTCAGATTTTTCGACGAAATCGATCAGTCGCTTTGCCACAGATTTATAGTCCAATGTTTTTTGAATATCATCATCCTTAGCCGCCGGGCGGATATCGGTGGCCATTTCCAGGTCAAGACTTACCACTTGACGCTGCTCTCTTTCCCAGTCGTAAATACCAATAATCGTTTCAATTTCTAGCTCTCGAATATAAACAATATCCATGAAAAACCTTTTGTGTGTGTAACTCTTCTTATAGTGTAAATAACCCTTCAGGCCATGAGCAAGCTAACCACCCTTATGCAGAAAAGTTAGCGGCTTAGTGGCTCTAGGGTCTCCAGTGACCAGCGAGGCTGCGCCCGAATGGCAAGATCATCGCGCTGTCCTGCTTGAATACGCTGGCAACCGGCATAGGCGATCATTGCGCCATTATCGGTGCAGTACTTGGGCTGGGCATAGAATAATTTGCTGTCTAATTTTTGAACAGCTATCTCCAATACTGACCTAAGGTGTAAGTTAGCACTAACCCCACCGGCGATAACTAAGGTTTTAAAGCCTGTTTGCTGCAACGCTCGCCGACATTTTATTGCCAATGTACTGGCGACAGCTTCTTCAAAAGCCCGTGCTATGTCAGCCTTTGTTTGTTCGTCTATCTCGGGTAGCTGTTCTTTGTGAGCTTCTTTCTCTTGGGCGCTGTGTGTTTCGCGCAGTTCTTCTTCAGCGCGCAGCCTACATGCAGCAATGGTATTGCGAACAGAAGTCTTCAGGCCACTGAAACTAAAATCCAGACCCGGTCTGTTGGTCATCGGCCGGGGAAAACTAAAACGACCAGAAATTCCTTTTTCAGCCAATTTCGCAAGGTTGGGGCCACCTGGATATTCCAAGCCCAGCATCTTACCCACCTTGTCGAATGCTTCACCGGCAGCGTCATCTAACGACTCGCCAAGCAAAGTATACTCGCCAATACCCAAAACCTTTACTAACTGAGTGTGGCCGCCTGATACTAACAGCGCCACGAAGGGGAAGTCTGGGGGGTTATCCTCCAGCATTGGCGCAAGCAGATGCCCTTCCATGTGATGCACCCCGAGCGTTGGAACTCCCCAGCCCATGCCAAGAGCCCGCCCAATAGAAGCCCCAACTAACAAAGCACCAACCAGGCCGGGTCCAGCCGTATAGGCAACGCCATCGATATCTTCGGGCTTAAGTTTTGCCTGAGTTAAAACCTGATTGATCAGCGGCAGCGCCTTTCGAATGTGATCGCGCGAGGCAAGCTCGGGAATTACGCCGCCGTACTTCGCATGGATTTCGACCTGACTATAAAGGGCATCTGCTAGCAAACCGGCGTCACTATCGTAGATAGCAATGCCCGTTTCATCACAAGAAGTTTCAATACCTAATACTTTCAATGGGTTAGTCTCTAGCGCTGGATGTTTCAGGGACGTAATCATGCCAAAAAAACGAGCAAACCCCAACTGGATTATACTCTTAGGTAATTACTAAGGATTTCTTAACAATCCAGCGACAATTCTCTTTGCATTTATCGAGGTTGGGCATTACACTTCACGCCCCTGAAATTAGATAGACAAAAGATTGACCGTTTTTCAGGACCCAAGCCGAATTCAAGTCATATAAAAATTTAAGGTAGGTGTTTTTTCCATGCCAATGGTAAAACTGAAAGAAAATGAACCTTTTGATGTAGCACTACGTCGTTTTAAGCGTTCATGTGAGAAAGCCGGAGTTTTAGCTGAAGTTCGTCGTCGCGAATTTTATGAAAAGCCAACGTCTGTGCGTAAGCGCAAAGCTGCCGCCGCCGTTAAGCGTCATCTTAAGAAGGTTTCTCGAGAAAGTCGTAAAAACGTTCGTCTGTACTAGAACGCTTAGCACTCGATAGTTCAGGGCCTGTGAATTGACTGATATTTAATTAATTAGTAGGCCCGCGGTTAGCAGCCTTGCTAATTGACGTTCTTAACGCTCTGAAATTGACTACCTTCCAGCTCATTCTGGTTGTCCGTCTCCTTTTCTGCTCCTCAACTAAAGAATTTCTCTGACTATTTCCGGGAGGTCATTTATGTCCGAAAGCCCATTGAAGCAAGAAATTACCGCAGCAATGAAAGACGCTATGCGCGCTAAAGATAAAGTGCGCTTAGGGACTATCAGGCTGGCTCTTTCTGAGATTAAGCGAGTTGAGGTTGACGAGCGCATCGATCCAGACGATACCCGTATTACTATTATCTTGGATAAGATGGTTAAACAGCGCCGTGAATCAATCAGGCAGTTTGAAGCTGGATCTAGGCAAGAATTAGCAGACATAGAGCAAGCCGAGATTGAAGTGCTGCAGGTTTTTATGCCCCAAGCCCTGACCGACGAAGAAGTCGAAACCATACTTTCAGCGGCTATAGCTGATTCTGGCGCCAAAACTATGCAAGACATGGGCAAGGTAATGGCATTGATCAAACCTCAGGTTATCGGTAAAGCCGATATGGGCGCGGTAAGTCAGAAAATCAAAGCCGCGCTAGACTAAGACGACGCTTGATTGAACTGACTTGGGCTTACACGCAGTTCAAGCAATCCTCTAACAGCCCGCCCTCACTCGCATCGCTGCCCTTGTGCTAATGTACCGCCGCCAACGAAGTGATTAGTCTCCGCCACTGATATGATCGACTTTTTGATAAGCATTTTGCGATATGATAAGGCTCGCTACGATAAGTTCTTAGCAATAAGTTTGCGAAAATACGATAAACACCAGCAAGGAATACTCGTCAAGCGATGGCAGGCTTAATCCCACAGGCATTTATTGACGATCTGCTGAGCCGCGCTGATATCATCGATGTAATTGATAAACGAGTGGCTTTAAAAAAATCCGGCAAAAACTATTCTGCCTGCTGCCCATTCCATACCGAAAAGACTCCCTCGTTTAGTGTGCAGCCAGAACGTCAGTTTTACTATTGCTTTGGCTGCGGCGCGGCGGGCAATGCAATTGGTTTTGTAATGAACTTTGATCAGCTGGATTTTCCACTAGCTGTTGAGGTGCTGGCAAAAGAAAATGGCCTAGAAGTTCCGCGCGAGGAATCAGAGGCAAGCCAGCGCAAACAGTCCGAGAACTCAAAACTGTTTGTGATTTTAGAGAAAGCCAATAAATTTTTCTGTCAGCAACTTCGGACCCACGAGAACAAACAAGCCGCGATTGACTATCTTGTCTCCCGCGGACTCAGTGGTGAAATAGCAAGAGACTTCAACATCGGCTATGCCCCGCCAGGCTGGGATAACTTGCTGGTAGCGTTGGGAGGCGATAACTCGGAAAAACGCTCCCTGGAAAAATCAGGAATGGTTATCGAGAAAGACCGAGATAACAAAGGCAACACTGAAAAATCAAAAAATCAAAGCCAAGAACCGGGATACTACGACCGCTTTAGACATCGAATCATGTTCCCCATCAGGGACACTAGAGGCAGAACTATCGCATTTGGCGGTCGAGTTCTTGGTGACGACAAACCCAAATACCTAAACTCGCCAGAGACGCCCGTGTTTCACAAAAGCGCTGAGCTGTATGGTTTATATGAATTTAAAAAATCCAGCCAGAAGTTTAGCCAGCTGTTGATAGTAGAGGGCTATATGGATGTCATTGCCCTCGCTCAGATGGGCATCAAAAATGCCGTCGCAACGCTGGGAACAGCGACCAGTAGCAGTCATTTAAGCCGGTTATTCCGCTTGGTCCCTGAAGTAATTTTCTGCTTTGACGGTGATAAAGCCGGCCGCACTGCTGCCTGGCGCGCACTGGAGGCTACCCTTGCGCAAATGGAAGATGGCAGGCAAGCAAAATTTCTATTCCTTCCCGAAGGCGAAGACCCCGACACGTTAGTTCGCAGAATTGGCCAAGAGAAATTTAATGAGGAGCTGCGCCATTCTACGCCCTTGGAGACGTTTTTCTTTGATAAACTATCAGCAGATATAGACGTTACCACGATGGAGGGAAAAGCTAGATTGAGCAACCTGGCTAAACCTCATCTTAAACAGCTGCCCCACGGGGTCTACGGCCAGCTTATGCAGGACCGACTGGCAGAGTTACTGGGGATATCCAGCGACGCTTTGAATAAGTTATTGGATAGCCCGGATGATAAAGGCCAAACCGCGCCGCCTGAGGCAGCTTATGACATGCCTTACGGTGTGCCAGCCTACGTTCCTGGCACAATCAATTCACAAAGCCGGCAGAAACCTCAGAGCAAACAGTCCAGCAATGGGCTTTCGATCTACAGGCGCCCCGCAGCTATCAAAGCTATTGAATTATTACTGCGCAATCCAGAAATAGCACTTAGTCTTGAAATAGACTTAGCACCAATGGGCAGTAGCGGTGACGAAAGTCGCAAACTCCTACTGTCACTCATTGAAATTGTTCAAAAAGACCCCACTACTAAGGTCTTCACCCTTTTAGGCTATTGTTATGGAACCACTTTAGGCAATCAGTTAACTCAGCTGCTAAAGGAAGAGAAAATTACGCCTACCGAAGGGGTTGAAGGAGAATTTCGACAGATAATTGACAGCATAATGTCAGATGTTAATAAGAAACTTTACCAGTTGAAGATTAACAATTTGCTGAAATCGAGGTTTGGTCGCCCGGAGCTCGAGCAACCAAACAGCGCTGAAGAACAGGAATAGGACTAAATAGACAATTCATTTGTCTAAAAAAGACGACTAACGATATACAAAATAGCTGGTGATCTTTATAATGCCCGGCTCCCTTTTATTCACCCATTTCCTGGCATTTGCGCCGGGCAAGACGAGAATTCATGGCCGATTTAATAGCTCCACAGTCCAGTCTTAAGGCATTGATTGCTAAAGGAAAGGAACAAAGTTACCTCACTTATGCTGAGGTAAACGATCACCTTCCACAGTCGATCTCAGACCCCGACCAAGTTGAAGACATCATTCAGATGATCAACGACATGGGTATTAAGGTGTTTGAAACTGCACCAGATACTGATTCTCTTTTATTAAATGAAGAGAGCGATACTGGCGCTGATGAACTTGCCGCTGCCGAAGCTGCCGCTGCCTTAGCGGCGGTGGAAAATGAGGCCGGACGCACAACCGACCCAGTGCGTATGTATATGCGCGAAATGGGCACGGTGGAACTACTGACTCGCGAAGGCGAGATAGTTATCGCTAAGCGTATTGAGGAAGGCCTGCGTGAGTTAATGAAAGCCATGGCCTATTTCCCGGGCACCGTGGAACATGTTTTAAACGAATACGCACTTACCAATACTGAAGAGCGTCGCTTAAACGAACTCATTACCGGTTACCTCGACACCACTGACGTGATTCCAGCGCCAGTGCAGGTCGTGGATAGCTCTGTAGCTAAATCAGCTGATGACGATGATGAAGAAGCACCAGTAGGTCCAGATCCTGAAGAAGCGAGAATTCGTTTTGGAGAACTGGCCGACCAATTCAAAAAAACCAGCACTGTGGTTAACAAGAATGGCCGAGAGCATCCCAAATCAGTCATTGAGCTTGAGAACTTAGGCGAAGTATTCAAAAGCTTCAAGCTGACTCCACGTCAATTTGACCCCCTGCTTAGCCATATTCGAGCAGTACTTGGCCGTCTGCGTCGTCACGAGAAATCAGTTATCAGCCTATGTGTTCTTGGTGCAAAAATGCCACGCAAAACTTTCATCGAAAGCTTTCCGGGCAGCGAGACTGATGAGAAGTGGATCGACAAGCATATAAAAGAAAAGAAAGGCTATTCTGAACTTTTGGTTAACGTGAAAATTGAAGTTTTACGGGCCCAAAAGAAGATTAGGCTGCTTGAAGAAGAAAGCGGGCTTTCGGTTTTAGAAATTAAAGATATCAACCGCCAGATGTCCATTGGCGAAGCAAAATCACGCCGCGCTAAAAAAGAAATGGTTGAAGCTAACCTGCGTTTGGTTATCTCTATTGCTAAAAAATACACCAACCGCGGCTTGCAGTTCTTGGATCTAATTCAAGAAGGCAACATCGGCTTAATGAAAGCGGTAGATAAGTTTGAATACCGCCGCGGTTACAAATTTTCGACCTATGCAACATGGTGGATACGCCAGGCAATTACTCGCTCTATTGCCGACCAAGCCAGAACGATTCGCATCCCAGTGCACATGATTGAAACGATCAACAAACTAAACCGTATCTCGCGTCAAATGGTTCACGAGAAAGGTCGCGAACCTACTCCTGAAGAGCTTGGCGAGCGCATGGAAATGTCAGAAGA
>Ga0075119_1000408_pt1 | contig 23092 bp, 24 predicted proteins | sample AntAceMetag02UK9_FD_69791 | JGI IMG/M metagenome (GOLD analysis project Ga0075119, IMG submission 69791) | Saline lake microbial communities from Ace Lake, Antarctica - Antarctic Ace Lake Metagenome 02UK9 | ecosystem: Environmental > Aquatic > Non-marine Saline and Alkaline > Saline | place... | reverse complement strand
CAAAGCCGCCACCGGGTTTCACACGATTTACCACAGGGCGTTCAAGATCGCTGCTGGTGAATATCGGGCACCATTGCGCATTGCGGCAATCGGTGTTGTGCTGTGGTACTTCGCAATCGCGGCTCTTGTGCTGGCTGGAATTACTGCCATCATGTAATGGTCCTTTCCATTTTCGAACTGATTGTTACCCAATCTGATACCTCCTAAGCGCATGCAAGCCGAGCGGGTGCCAGTATTCAATGGCACAATCCACTCCATGAGATCCCACGTTGAGCGCACTGAGGCTTGGCGTCAGTTGATCTGTGCTTGCGCATTAATTTTTGGGCTGATTGGAATGCACCACCTCATAGCAGCCGGATGTTTGACCGCGTCACCGAGTCACTCAGATCCTCAAATGACCCAATCCCATATGGGCACTACAGTTTCAGAGGTCAACCTAATTGACACCGAATTCGCCTCCGATAATTCAGCACACATTGGTGCCACGTGCATGGCAATACTCATGATTTTTTCCGTGATCATTCCTCACCTTCGGGCCCTAACCAATCGCGAGCGGATCAACTCGGCCCACAGTTTTAGCGGGTCCCAACGAACCACTGATCCGCCAAAGATAATTCTGCAGTCCATTCTTCGCATGTGAGTTTGGTACGAGAGTTTTACGTGCCAAAAACCCCACCACTTTAGAATTTTTAGGAGTTCAACATGCGTACAAACAAGTCCTTTAGTAAGAATTTAGTCTCGACAATCGCTCTGCTTTTGGCAGGTGGCCTTCTCCTGTCTGCTTGTACAACCGATAACAGCGCCAAGGAATTAGAAGCACGTGCCAACAATGCAAATTCAGTGGACGTCATGTTCGCACAGATGATGATCCCCCACCATGAGCAGGCCGTTGTGATGGCAGACTTTGCCCTCGAATTGGGCGGTGATCCTCAGATTATCGAACTGGCTCGGGAGATCAAAGGCGCTCAAGATCCTGAGATTGAACTCATGAAATCTTGGGCCGAATCTTGGGGCGTTGACATGTTGCCTGCCGACCAGGCAATGCAGGCGCATGGGTCTCACGGCATGGAAGGCATGCTCTCTCAAGACCAGCTTGACCAACTCGAGAATGCCCGGGGCGAGGAATTCGACCGACTGTTCGCAAGTTTTATGATCGAACACCATATCGGCGTTGTTGCAATGGCTCAGGATGTTCTGATAGGTGGCAAAGATCCTGAGGTCGCTGCACTTGCTCGCGAGATCATCGTTAATCAGGAAAAGGAGATAGTTCACCTGCAATCCTTCTTCAATGCAGCAGGGGAGAATCAATCGGTGACGATCTCCCCCGCACTTAGTCACTTACATGGGGGGATTATTGATTCTGAAGGCCTCCTACTTGGCACGCACGACGGTCTACATCGTGTTGAGCCCCAGACCGGAAGATCAACACGAGTTGGTAGATCAACTGATGACTTCATGGCTTTCGCTGGTTCAGCCAGCACCACATTTGTTGCCAGTGGGCATCCCGGTGTTGATTCAAATATGCCCAATCCTTTGGGGCTGATCCGCAGCAGTGACGGGGGTGTGAACTGGGAGTCGGTCAGTATGGCGGGTGTCGTCGACTTCCATTCTTTGGCTGTTCAGGGGACTAATGTTGTTGGCTGGGATACGCGCGGCCCGTTGCAGTATTCACAGGATGGCGGTTTGACTTGGACAGCTGGTCCCGATGCCACACCCACGTCAATGGCATGGTTCAACAATCAGGTGTGGCTGGCGACGCCAGACGCTGGTCTGCTTACCTGGGTTCCAGGCCGGAAAACCATGTCAGCAATGGATGTCCCTGCGGTTCTCTTGTCGGTCTCGCCAAACGGTGAATATCTATGGCGTATGGATCGAGATGGCACCGTGTACCGAACCAACGGTCAAAACGCGTGGAAGAAGATTAGTTCCGTAACTCGGGTTGAAGCATTCGTAGCTGATTCCGAGGTGGCATATGCGATCACGGGTTCAACCATCGAAGTTATCAGCGCACTTTAGAGATTGACCCAGATACTGAACTATCGCTCTCCTAAACGTGTTAGTACACATTCGGATATTGCCCAAAAACTTCCCGCAGGTGACTATCAGTCCTCGGCTGAGAATTGTGGCGCTCGTGCAAGCCGGCCTGATGGCCTAATGGCCATGGTGTAAACGGCCTTTTCTTTGTCGGGCTGACAGGAATTGAACCTGCGACCTTCCGACCCCCAGCCGGACGCGCTACCAAACTGCGCCACAGCCCGTGACACGACTCGCAACCCTATCTCATGAGTGCGAGGCTGTTTTACTACCTCTGCTTGTTCGGGTAGTGACCTGCTATCGCCGTGATCGCTTTTCACGCACACGCATGACAATCCGAATGGGTGTGCCATCGAATCCGAATTCCTCGCGTAGGCGACGCTCAATAAATCGGCGGTAGCCCGCTTCCAAGAATCCTGTGGTGAACAGCGCGAATGTGGGTGGGCAGGCTGACACCTGGGTACCGAAAAGGATGCGTGGCTGCTTTCCGCCGCGAAGTGGGTGCGGGTGAGCTGCCGTAAGTTCAGCAATAAACCTGTTAAGGGCACCTGTTGGGACACGTGAATCCCAGTTGTCCAATGCCAGTTCAAGTGCCGGTGCGAGTTTCTCTACGTGACGCTTGGTTTTAGCCGAGATATTGACCGTTGGCGCCCACGCGACCGATGCGAGATCCCGATCAATCTCCTTGGCCAAGTAACCCCGACGGTCTTCATCTGTGAGGTCCCATTTGTTGAAAGCGATCACAAGCGCTCGACCCGCCTCGATCACCATCGTGATGATTCTCTGGTCCTGCTCGCTCAGTGGTTCAGAAGCATCGATCAAGACGATTGCTACTTCAGCTCGGTCTAATGCTGCTTGGGTGCGTAGGGTCGCGTAGTACTCGTGACCCGATGCCTCCTTAGCCCGGCGTCTGATTCCCGCTGTGTCAACAAACCACCACAGGCGGTCCCTAATCTCCACGAGTTCGTCAACCGGGTCAACCGTTGTGCCCGCTACGTCGTCGACCACTACTCGCGTTGAGCCGGCCAGCGCATTAAGAAGTGAAGACTTACCGACATTGGGCTTTCCCAATAGAGCAACCCTGCGAGGTGCTCCTTCTTTCCTTTGACCCGAACCAGTTTCCGGCAACGCATTTACAACCGCGTCAAGCAGGTCACCAGAGCGGCGGCCGTGTAAACCTGACACGGGGTGCGGCTCACCCAGACCTAAACTCCACAACGCCGTTGCTTCGAGTTCGGCATTGTGGTCGTCGGCTTTATTTGCCACCAAGATCGAAGGCTTACCGGATCTGCGAATCACTTCAACGACGGCTTCGTCTGTTGTTGTCGCGCCCACCATCGCGTCAACTACGAAAACGACGACGTCCGCGTCACTGATTGCCCGTTCGGCCTGCTCGGCGATCTGGGCGTGGATTCCGCGGGAGTTGCGCTCCCAGCCGCCAGTGTCCATCACGAGGAACTTCTTGCCATTCCACTCAGCTTCGTAACTCACCCGGTCGCGAGTGACACCTGGAACGTCTTCGACAACAGCTTCGCGGCGGCCAATAATCCGGTTGACCAGGGTTGACTTACCCACATTTGGACGGCCAACGATTGCGACGACCGGCAGGTTCGCAGTGGATTCCAAGTCGGCCAAATCACCTGCGAAGTCACCAAATTCTTCACGAACGGCTTCAAGGGCTAGCTCAAGGAGTGCATCTTCATCCAATGGCCCGAAATCGGCGTCTTCCTCAAGTGGTCCAGTGGGGTCGATCGGATCTATCTCGTTGTCATCCATGTCGCTGCTCTATCTGCCCTTCACGTTTTCCGTGTTCTTAGTTGAATTCACGTTCCTGAGATCTGTGTAACTTGATCTGTCCTGGTGTGCGTACGTTTTTCAACCCACGCGCCATTGTGACGACTCCCCAACGTACACAGGTAGTTTCCCCTAATCTGCAGAGGGTTGTGATCACGTATAGGTATTTCTCACCAAATCAACGAGCTGCTCCACCACCGCTTCAAGGGTGAGGTCACTGGTGTCTAAAATTTGGGCGTCCAAAGCAGGTTTGAGCGGTGAGTATTCCCGGCCTGAGTCTTTAGTGTCGCGAATCTCAATTGATTCACGGGTACGAGCGATCTGCGCTTGATCGGCATCAGGATTGATCTCCCGACTACGCCTGGTAGCTCGAGCCTGCGGGGATGCTGTCAGGAACACTTTGAGCGCTGAATCGGGTAGGACAACGGTGCCAATATCTCGACCTTCAATCACAATTCCAAAGTCAGAATCTTCCACGGCCTTGCGTTGGAGCGACACGAGCAGTTCGCGAACTTCTGGCACTGCACTGACTTCACTGACGGCATCGGTCACTTCCTGCGATCGAATAGTTGAAGTGACGTCGTGGCCATTTGCACTAATCCGGAACTCCTGTGGATTGGTGGTGATCTCGATTGTGGTCCCAAGAGCATGGCGGGCAACTGCAGCGGAGTCAGAGAGCTCAATATTCGCTTTGAGAACTGACCACGTGATCGCGCGGTACATGGCGCCGGTATCCAGCATCACCCAATCAAGTTGCTTGGCCACCGCACGTGACACCGATGACTTTCCCGAACCCGCTGGCCCGTCCAAGGCCAAAGTTTTCGTTGTCACTGCCTGCCCCTCGTGTCGAAATTCATGTCTTGTAATCCAATTTCGAGTGCTTGCGACTCCCCCGCAGGAACATAAAGTTGAACGATCCCACTGGGACGACCCATGACGTGTTCAATGCGCACGTCTTCCAAGTTGATATCAAGCTTTCCCACTACGGCGAAAAGGTCGGCGAGGGATCCAGGTTTATCGGAAATCATGACGTTGACCGCTTCGAATTCATTTGCACGGCCTCCGTGCTTCCCGGGAATGCGCGCCTTTCCTTGGTTTCCTGCACGCAGGGTGAGTTCAACCCTGTTGCGGTCTTGGACCTCCAATGCGCTGGAAAGTTCGGCGAGTTCCTGGCTCACCTTGCGCAGGACTTGCGAGACCTCCTTCGCATTTCCTTGCAAGATATCTCCCCACAATTTCGGATCTGAACCAGCGATTCTGATCGTGTCCCCGAGTCCGGCACCCGAGATTGCCAAGTCCGAATTGGCTGCGTCTACCAGTTGGGCCGCTAGGGCACTGGACACCAACTGGGGTGCGTGGGAAACCAAGGCAACAGCGCGGTCATGGTCTTTCGGCTCCATTGAAACAACATTTCCACCCATGTCTGCGATAACCGCAGCGGCGATCTCCTGTGATTCTTGACTCCCGGAAGTCAGCACCCAAGTACGGTCTTGGAAAAGGTCCGCGCGGGCCGCGCCTGGTCCCGAGACCTCTCGCCCGGCCATTGGGTGCGCTCCCATGACTCTCCCACTTTCACACAGTGAACTCTCCAGGGAATCAAGGATTGATCCGCGCACTGAGCTGACATCAAGGAAAAGTGCCCCTGGGAATCTGGCAAACGAGTCGTTGAGTGTGCTCGCGGCAGCACTTGGTGGCACGCAGACGAAGACGAGATCAATTGATGCACCTTGGGTCGCCTCTATTCCCATATTTTCTGCTTGCTTAACGTGTTCGGGGTTAATGTCCTGCACGCTCACTCGGTAACCCGCCTCCTGCAATGCCAAAGCGATTGAGGTTCCAATCAGTCCGCAACCGATTACGTGGATGCTGAGCGGCTGCGAGCTCATGCGGTCAAGGAGTTTCTTGAGTGCTGGAAGTTTCCTGGGTGCTGGTGGCTGCGAGGTCGGCGCGGAGTACTTCGGCGCCGCGCAAGTATACGTGCGTGATGTCAGAGCGGCTGCTATCAGTTTCTACTTGAGCCAAGATTCGAACAACGCGTTCCAATGCTCCGTCGATATTCATTTCCTGAGCGCACATAAGTGGGACGTCGGTCAGACCGTGAATTCTGATCCCAGCCGCGGGGAACGCGCAGGTAAGATCAGGGGTTCCCGTGAGAAAAATGCTGATCACATCTTGTTGATCTACATGATTTCGGGCGAGCATGTTGTCGATCAGTTCGGCAACTGCCTCGTTCATCTCTTGCGCACTATTCGCCGAAAGACAGGTCGCACCTCGGATCGCTCGAATAGCCATTGTTAAAGTCTATTGCCTTGTTTTATAGCCCGGCAGCGGTGTAGAGGGAGCGAAGTTGTGCACCATTGATCACCCTGAGCACACCAGGCCGTTGCTGTCCGAGGTGAACGGGGCCAATTTTGGTTCGGACCAACCCTGTGACAGGTGATCCGACTGCGTCAAACATTCGCCGCACAATTCGATTTCGACCCTCGTGGATCACGACTTCCACCATCACGCGGTTCTTTGCCCGCTCCATAATCCGAGCCTTGGAAGCTTTCGCCATTCCATCGTCAAGTTCGACGCCTTTAGTCAAATCTAAAAGGGATTGTTTGGTGAGTTCCTTGACCGTAGCGACATATGTTTTCTCCACCCCGAAACTTGGGTGAATTAGCCGATTAGCGAGTTCTCCGTCGTTGGTAAGTAACAGCAGTCCTTCAGTGTCGGCGTCAAGTCGACCAACGTGAAAAACCCGTTGGTCTAGTTCGGTGACATAGTCGCCAACACACGGGCGACCTTGGTCGTCAATCATGGTCGTCAAAACGCCTTTTGGTTTATTCAATGCGTATACAACGATTGCCGCTTTTGTTTGAAGTCGTTCACCGTCAACATGAATTATGTCAACTTCAGGGTTGACCCGGCGACCTTGCTCTCGAACGAGGTCGCCGTTAATACTCACTCGGCCTTGATCGATCAAGATCTCACAAGAGCGACGACTCCCAATCCCGGCAGCCGCAAGAACTTTTTGCAGCCGAATCTCTGTGTCAGTCACCGGAGGCAACTGACTCCAACACGGCGTCAAGATCAGCTAGATCAGGGATGTGTTCCGCGAGTGGTGGCAGGTCCTCAAGGGATGAAATACCCAGTCGTTCGAGGAAGAAGGACGTTGTCTTATAGAAAATCGCGCCTGACTCGGTCTCAGTTCCCGCCTCTTGGATCAGACCACGAGTAAGCAGGGTCTTAATCACACCGTCGACATTGACACCACGAACCGCACTCACCCGACCGCGCGTTACTGGCTGGCGGTAGGCGATCACCGACAGTGTTTCCAGGGCAGCTTGAGTCAACTTGGCCTGCTGTCCGTCCACAACCCACCTTTCAATTAGCGGTGAGCATTCGCTACGGGTGTAAAAACGCCAGCCACCTGCAACCTCGCGCAGGTCAAAGCCCCTTACCTCTTGGGTGTACTCCGCAGACAACACTTCTAAGGTCTGCTGAATCTGCGGCAGTGGTGCCTTGGTGATCTGAGCAAGTTCAATGGCCGGCATGGGTTCGTCGGTGAGCAGTAGCAGCGCCTCAATTGCCGCTCTCAAACTTGGTGCGCCAATGCCGGCTTCATCGGTATGACCTTCTTGCGCGAACTGCTCAACTGTTTCGTCGGCCATCTCATGCGAATTCTCAGACATTCACTTCTCCTGGTTCTGAATCAACATCACGTTCCACGTCAAATTCGTCAGTAACGTCGATATCACCCTCGTTTTGTCCAACCCAACGAATTGTTAAATCCCCCAATGGTGAGATTTGCTCGAACAGCACCGCCTGCTCGCGGTAAAGCTCCAGCAAAGCCAGAAAACGACCCACGATCACAAGCGTGGTGTCACAGTCTTGGATGAGCGCTCGAAAAGTAGTGGTACCCACTCGACGAAGCCGCTCAACAATAATCGCAGCCTGCTCGCGAACGCTGACACGCTGGACGTGGATGTGACCAAGACCCACTTCTTCAACGGGTTTGGGGGCAAGCGCAGATGCGGCCATGGCGGCGAATTGATCAGGCCCAATTCCTAGCAGCACTTCGGGGAGCAGTTCCGCAAACTGCGGCTCAAGTCCGACCGTTCGAGGGAAAGATTTACTTGCGGAGCCCATCATTTCACTAAAGAGCACCGTGATTTCTTTGTACGCTCGATACTGCAAGATACGAGCGAACAGAAGATCCCTTGCTTCAAGCAACGCTAAGTCTTCTTCGTCTTCTACTTCACCACGTGGCAATAGTCTGGCGGCTTTCAAATCAAGCAGAGTTGCTGCGACTACGAGAAAGCTGCTGGTTTCGTCTAGATCCCAGTTCTCGCCCTGCCCACGAATATGAGCGATGAACTCATCAGTGACCGTATGCAACGCAAGCTCTGTTACTTCAAGTTTGTGTTTTGAAATCAGCGACAGGAGCAGGTCAAATGGTCCCTCGAAGTCTCCAACGCGAACCGAAAAACCTTCTTTGGCTGGAGCTACCTCTTCAACTACTTCTGTACTCACCTAACGGTTCACCTGGAGAGGACTTCGCGAGCCAACCGACGGTAAGCCTCTGCGCCACTGCTTGAGGGTGCGAAAACCGTAATAGGTTCACCGGCCACGGCCGAGTCTGGGAACTTAATGGTCCTGTTGATCGTGGTGGAAAAAACAATATCGCCAAATGCACCGGTGACCGACTCCAGGACTTCGCGGCTATGCAGGGTTCTGGGGTCATACATTGTGGGAAGAACACCAACGATTCGAAGATCCGGGTTCAACCGAGAGACAACCTTGTCAATGGTTTCCTTCAGCATGGCGACCCCGCGCAGCGCGAAGTACTCGGTCTCCATAGGAATAATGACTTCGGTACTCGCCGTCAGTGCATTGAGGGTCAGCAGACCCAGCGAAGGCTGGCAGTCAATCAACACAATGTCGTAGTCGTCGATCACCGGTGCCAGTGCCCGCTGCAACGCATATTCCCGACCCACTTCACTCACAAGTTGTACTTCGGCGGCAGAAAGGTCAATATTGCTCGGAACCAGGTCGAGCCCAGGTACGCGAGTGTGAACCACAACGTCGCCGATGTGGCAGTCCGTGTGTACGAGCAAATTGTAGATCGAGAGTGGCATCTCATTGGGGTTCATGCCCAACGCCACCGACAGGGCGCCCTGTGGATCAAAATCCACCAGGAGAACCTTGCGGCCGTAACCGGCTAAGGCTGCACCTAGGGAAACAGTCGACGTGGTTTTACCAACACCACCTTTTTGGTTCACCATTGAAATCACTCGAGCCGGTCCATGTTTTTCCAACACGGGAGGCTCAGGGATGATCGCCGTACGGGCGTCAGCCGGTGCGTTGACAGACTCTTCACTCATGATGCGTAGGAGCCTACTGTGTCACTCCAATTTTTCATGAGATTGGCACGATCTGGCGCCCCAAAGGTCCAAAATTGCATCATTTGGCTCTCGGGTGCGCAGCGGCGTAAATCTCACGCAGGGTGTCCACCGTGACCAGCGTGTACACCTGTGTCGTTGTGACCGAGGCGTGCCCGAGCAGTTCCTGAACGGTTCGCACGTCTGCCCCGCGCTCGAGCAGGTGGGTTGCGTAGCTGTGCCGCATGGTGTGTGGGCTCACACCGGTGACATCGGCGCGCTTTGCTGCCTGACTCACACACTCCCAGGCACTCTGTCGGGATAAGGATTTACCCCGTTTATTGAGAAACAACTTGCGGCTCCCCGCCCCCTTAACCACGAGTTCCAAGCGCTCACCACGAACATATTTTTCGATGGCTTCAAGTGCGTACGTCCCAACCGGGATCAAACGCTGCTTACTGCCCTTGCCCGTGACAACGACCGTTCCCGAATCGGAATAAATGTCGTCAAGATCAATATTGCTCAGTTCAGAAATTCGCATCCCCGTTCCATAGAGCAATTCAACGATCGCCCGATCACGTTCTGCGAGCTCACTTTGATCGGTTGCCTCGATGATTGACGTGATAGCTTCGTAGGACAATGCTTTTGGCAATCGACGTGGGATTGACACGGGGTGAACGTCGACCGCTGGATTAATCTGCGTCCAGTCTTCCGCGACGCAAAACTTGTGAAACCCTCGAACGGAAACGACTATTCGAGCAGCGCTTGATGCACTCACATCACCCGCCAGCGATGTGGCAAAGTCGTTGACTGAATTGGCGGTGATATCGCCAAGCTGAGCAAGTGATTTTTCAGTGCACCAATTTTCATAACGCGCGAGATCCCTGGTGTACGCACTTACGGTGTTGGCTGCGAGACCTCGTTCAATACAGACGTGATCGAGGTACCCGCGGATTGCCTGTTCGAGCTTCAGGCGAGAACCTTTGCCAACTCGACGAGGGGGTAGTCGAATGACTCCGCCACAGCGCCGTAGGTCACGCTGCCGTCATGCACGTTAAGGCCCAATGCCAGTGCGGAGTCTTCCTGCAACGCCTTCTTCCAACCATTATTGGCTAACGCAACGGCGTAGGGAAGCGTCACATTTGTGAGCGCGTACGTTGACGTGTGCGGGACAGCTCCTGGCATATTCGCAACACAGTAAAACACCGAGTTGTGAACTTCATAGGTGGGTTCGGCGTGTGTTGTTGGACGGGAGTCTTCGAAACAGCCACCCTGGTCAACGGCAATGTCCACGAGTACTGAACCAGGTTTCATGCGCGACACGAGCTCATTGGAAATCAGCTTCGGGGCTTTTGTTCCAGGAACGAGAACAGCGCCAATTACCATGTCTGCGTCAAGTACCGCCTGCTCGATCTCGAAAGAGTTTGAAGCGACCGTCTGCATGTGTCCTTGGTAGATCGCGTCCACCTGTCGCAAGCGGGTGATATTTCTATCAAGGAGAAGTACTTCGGCCTGCATTCCCAGCGCGATCGCAGCCGCGTTCATACCTGCAACTCCTGCACCAAGAACAACAACCTTGGCGGCGTACACACCAGAAACCCCGCCCATGAGAACACCGCGACCACCGTGTGCACGCATGAGCGAGTGCGCACCCACCTGTGGGGCTAACCTACCGGCAACTTCAGACATCGGAGCAAGCAGCGGAAGCGAACCGTCAGAGAGTTCAACCGTTTCATAGGCGATTGCTGTTGCACCGGACTTGACGAGTGCGTCGGTGCACTCTTGCGATGCTGCGAGGTGGAGGTAGGTGAAAATAACTTGGCCTGCGCGCATGCGGTGGTACTCCGCAGCAATGGGCTCCTTCACCTTGAGAATCATGTCGGCGCTCTCCCATACTGAATCAGCATTTGGAAGAATCCGTGCGCCAGCAGCAACGAAGTCTTCGTCTGGAATCGAGGAGCCAACACCGGCCCCAACCTCGATCACAACTTCATGACCGTTGGTAACGAGTTCGTGGACTCCGGCCGGTGTGATAGCAACGCGGTATTCGTGATTCTTGATTTCCTTGGGAATTCCAACGCGCACGGTGACCTCTACTCCTTGGTTGTTGACACTTGGTAGGCGATAAATTTCAGATTGCTCTTGGTAAACAAACGCCGTCCGACAATCTACACGGCCGGCAGTTTACCAAGGGCTTTCAGCCCTTCTCGCGCACTCCACACACAATTTGCTTCTCTTAAAACTGCCGTTGGGTGTGAGCGCCAAGCCCACGCTGCCAGGATGCCCAAAACTGCCGTTGGGTTTCCCAAGTCACCTGAGAGCACCAAATCAACAGCTTCTGCCAAAGGCACCCAGACTGTTGGTAGGTCCATTTCTTCGGCTTCCCCCGTCACGATTCGGCCGTGTGGCAGGTCGGTGATCTCCCGGGCTAGGTAGATCCGGATGGCTTCACTTGAGCCTCCGGGTGAGTTGTAAAAATCAACGAGCGTTTCCCAGCGCGCAGCACTCACACCAGCTTCTTCGGCCAACTCGCGTTGCGCTGCCACTAACGGGTCTTCATCACGTTTGTCGAGCAGCCCAGCGGGCGTCTCAAAAAGAAACATTCCCACTGCTTGACGGTATTGACGGATTAGGAGCACTTCATCGTGTTCATTGAGGACTAGCACCGCGACTGCTCCGGGATGAATCAGAACGTCACGTGTTACTTGATGCCCTGCAATCTCAACCTGTTCAACATCAACCCGCCATTTGCCGCCGACATGAACAGTTTCCTGTCTCAACAGTCGTGCCGGGTCCAAACTGTCACGAACAGGGCCGCTCCAAGTTCCATTCATTGTGTTGAAGTGCGCATTTGCCTAAGCATCTGCGGAGGAAAGGTCGAGTTGCGAGGCAGTCGAACGAGTGATGGCGGCCTCTATGAGTCCGCTAAAGAGCGGGTGAGCATGTGTTGGTCGGGATCGAAGTTCAGGGTGGGCTTGCGTCCCAATGTAATAGGGGTGAACGCTCTCAGTGAGTTCAACAAACTCAACTAACCGCCCGTCCGGTGAAGTACCAGAGAAACTCAAACCTGCTTGGGTGAGTTGATCCCGATACTCGTTCGCGACTTCAAACCGGTGTCGGTGACGCTCTTCAATGTAGGGCGTTCCGTATACGCGGAAGGCAACCGAACCTTCGGCAAGTTTCGCTGGGTAAAGCCCCAAACGCATGGTGCCTCCCATATCGCGGTCACCCGAAACAACATCTCGCTGATCTGCCATGGTCGACACGACAGGGTGAGGTGTTGATTCGTCAAACTCAACCGAGTTCGCGTTCTCAAGACCTGCAATCGTTCGGGAGTATTCGATCACCATGCATTGCAATCCTAGGCATAACCCAAGTGTGGGAATCAGGTTTTCACGAGCGAAAGTCAACGCACCGAGTTTGCCTTCAATCCCCCGGACACCAAATCCACCAGGGACACAGATCGCGTCTAAGTCACTCAAGTTTTTTGCAGCGCCTTCATGCGTTGCACAGTCATCACTGGATACCCAACGGATATTGACACGGGCATCGTTGTGGAAACCGCCAGCGCGCAATGCCTCCGTGACGGACAAATAAGCATCGGGTAAATCAATGTACTTGCCAACAAGTCCCACAGTCACCTCATGTTTTGGATGGTGGACTCGCTGCAGCAGGTTGTCCCAACGCTCCCAATTCACATCACGGAACGGCAGGTCAAGCCTTCTAATCACGTAAGCGTCAAGGCCTTCAGAGTGGAGCACCTTCGGAATGTCATAAATGCTCTTTGCGTCAACCGCCGCAACCACAGCCTCGGCGTCCACATCACACATCAGCGAAATTTTCTGTTTGATTGACTCTGGCACCGCTCGATCAGCACGCAACACAATTGCGTCGGGTTGAATACCAATATTGCGTAGCGCAGCAACCGAATGCTGGGTCGGTTTAGTTTTCAGTTCACCCGATGGACCGATATACGGCAGCAGTGACACATGCAGGAAAAACACGTTTTCCCGGCCAACTTCATGGCGAATCTGTCGAACAGATTCCAAAAAAGGCAAACTTTCGATGTCACCAACGGTGCCACCCACTTCGGTGATTACAACGTCCACATTGGGACCTGCCATGCGCCTGATCCGCGACTTAATTTCGTTCGTAATGTGTGGAATCACCTGCACGGTGTCTCCGAGGTATTCGCCACGCCGCTCTTTCGCAATTACTGTTGAGTACACCTGACCGGTTGTGACATTTGCTGAGCCATGCAAATTCGTGTCAAGGAAGCGTTCGTAGTGCCCGATATCAAGGTCGGTTTCAGCGCCGTCATCCGTGACGAACACTTCGCCGTGCTGGAAAGGATTCATAGTTCCGGGGTCGACATTCAGATACGGATCGAGTTTTTGCATTGTCACCCGCATTCCGCGAGCGGTCAGAAGATTCCCTAACGAAGATGCCGTAAGTCCCTTACCGAGTGAGGAGGCAACGCCTCCGGTGACGAATATGTGCTTGGTCCCAGTTTTCTCCACGGGAGTGAAGTGTATCAGGGTTTGACCACCCACCCCCACGACTCGCTAACGGCGCCGGCAGGAAGTCCTGGTCATCATGATCACCGCGCTGCTAAGTCGAGCAGTTCAAGAGCGTGCGCACCACCGTGCTCGGAGTCTGGTAACCCCGAAAGCATTCGGGTGATCTCCCGCACTCGCTCCTCACCCTGAACTCGTGCAACCGTTGTCTGGACCGACTTTGCTTGAGCCGTCTTCTCCACTACCAAGTGCCTGTCAGCAAAGGCTGCAACTTGTGGGAGATGCGTGACCACGATCACCTGCGTGTGTTCAGCCAGCGCGGCCAATCTCCGCCCCACTTCAACCGCCACCGCCCCACCGATTCCGGCGTCAACTTCGTCAAAAATCATGGTGGGCACTGGGTCTTCCCCCGCGAGTGCAACTTCAATCGCCAACATGACCCGACTGAGCTCCCCGCCAGAGGCCGATTTGGACAATGGGAGGAATTTGGCACCCTCATGAGCGGCCAACATAAACATTATTTGGTCTTTCCCCGACCTGGTCCACGAATCCGGATCCGCCAACGAATCAAGTTCAATTGCCACCTGGGCATAGGGCATGGCCAACGCCGACAACTCCGATTCGATACTTGCCTTGAGCTTCTTCGCCGTTTGCGCCCGCGCCTTTGACAATGCCTCCGCCTCCTTGGACATCACGGCCAGTGCTTCTTCGATCTCACCCTCGAGTTCTGACATTCTCGAGTCGCGATTCTGCAGGCTTTCGAGTTCGACAAGTGCCTGCGCATGCCAGTTGATTACATCGGTGAGCGAAGGCCCGTACTTCTTCTTGACACCGGACAGCTCTGAGATTCGCGTTTCCAATTGCGAGAGTTCCAGCGGGTCTGCTCCGAGACCAGTCACGTACTGACCCAGTTCTGAATCAAGGTCAGCCATCTCTGCGCTGGCAGACACCACCCGCGCCCGGTGGGTCTCCAGTTCCGGGTCCAGTTCACATGCATGCTCGAGGGATTTTAAAATCTCGGCCAGTTGGTCCAGCACGCTTTCGCTGAGAGAACCCTGGGCGAAATCTGCAGAACCGGCCAGCAACTCACGCGCCCTACCCACCGTATTGCTCAGGTCGTCGACATTGCGCATTACCGAAATTTTTTGAGTGATCTCGATGTCCTCGTCGGTGACTAGCTTCAGCTCGGAGATCTCACCGATACCTTGCTCAAGGGTGAAAATGCGAGAGCGCTGATCACTCTCACTTATCCGAAGCTGATCGTATTCCTTGCACAGTGAACGATAGGCACGTAGAGCCACCTGGTAGGCAGTCTTTGTGCTCACCACTAGCCCGGCACCTGCGCGATCCAGCAATTCAAGTTGCTTGGGTGGGTCTCGTAACAACACCTGATCGGATTGGCCGTGTAGAGCGATCAGATTTTCACTTACGTCCTTTAAGACAATGGCCGGTACCTGCCGACCGCCAAGAAAGATTTTTCCCCGGCCACTTTGGGAAATTTCCCGCGAAAGCAAGAGGGAATGCTCACCCGATCCTAGAATCTCCTCGCACTCTCCTCCACTTTCCTTAACCAGTTCGAGCACCCGAGCGCACGCGGTCGAATTGAATTTGGCTTCACAGTCGACTCGGGCTAAATCTGCTCCAGCAAGAATCAGCTCAGTGCTGCCTCTATTGCCCATCAGCAGCCCAATGCTTTGCAGAATCATGGACTTGCCTGCACCCGTCTCCCCCGTGAGAACAGTTAGTCCGGGATCAAGCTCAATGGACGCCTCGGAAATTATTCCCACATTCGAGATCGTCAAACTCTCGAGCATTACTCACCCCCTGCGCCCGTCGAACCACGCCAGCCATCGACCGGCAATTGGAACTTGGCCACTAACCGGTCGGTGAACGGTGAAGTAACCAGGCGCGCAAACCTCACCGGCTGAACATGTGCACGGACCTCGATACTTGAACCCGCGGCGATGGCGATCATTCGTCGACCGTCGGCCCACATCACGGCGTCGGATTCAGGAGAAAGATCAAGCCTGATCACACTCGTGGGCGCGATAACTGCTGGACGTGCGAAAAGTGAGTGGGCGCTAATGGGAAGCAAGAGAAGTGCACTAACTTCGGGCCACACGATTGGCCCGCCCGCAGAGAAAGCGTAGGCAGTTGACCCCGTTGGTGTGGCACAAATAACCCCGTCACAGCCCCAACGACTTAGCGGATGCTCGTCTACATGCGCCAGCACACTGATCATTTTTTCACGGGCATGCTTTTCAAGGCTTATTTCATTTAGAGCCCACGTGTGGTCAACCACTTTTCTACCGGCTGGACCGCTCCCCACAACGAGAACGTCGAGTGCGAGTCGCTCTTCCACACTCCAGCGCCCACCCGCTACCGAGTCGATGACAAATGCAAGATCTTCCTCTTCAGCTTCAGCAAGGAACCCAACGTGACCAAGGTTGACTCCCAGAATCGCTGCACCTGACTCGCGTCCAATCTCAGCCGCCCGCAACATGGTGCCGTCGCCACCGATCACCAGAATCAAATCCGTTGAGTTAAGTACGGGAACTTCGGTCGGTTGGGCTGTACCAAATGGCACGCTTTCAGAGTCATCAGATTCACGGCTCGTACCTATCCCATGACTGGCTAGCCCGGTTTCAACACTGTTTGCTATTCGAAGTGCCCTCTCAGATTGACTGTTGACCACTACGTGTACGCGCGATGGCGTTCTTCGGGAAGTTTCCCCACTTAAGTCGCTCATGCGGGACCTTCCTGGATTGCCGTATCGATCATGTCCGCTAAGTGTGCCGGATTCAAGTCCTGCTGCATAGCGATACTTTCCGACCTGTGGGTGAGCCAAAGGAAATATTCAACATTGCCTTTGGGTCCGGGCAGAGGGCTTGCCGTGACCCCGCCGACTTTCCAGCCGGCAGAGATACCAGCTTGCGCCACCCGATTCACAGCAAATCTGCGCACTTCTGGGTCGCGTACCACGCCGTGGGAGGCACTCACCGCTTCCCGTCCTGCCTCGAATTGGGGTTTGACCATTAATAACATCTGCCCCTGTGGGTCAATCAAGGAGGTGAGGGCTGGAATCACCGCTGTCAATGAAATAAATGATAAGTCCGCCACCACGATCTGCGGGATAAATGGCATTTGACCCGGTTCTAAATAACGAATGTTCTGGCGTTCCATCACGTGCACCCGCGGATCGGTGCGCAATGACCAAGCGATCTGTCCATATCCCACGTCAACGGCAAGTACGGCTTTCGCACCAGCCTCGAGCGCCACCTGGGTAAACCCGCCCGTCGACGCACCAGCATCTAGGACATCGCGGTCCAGGAATGAAATGGGGAAGACTTTCAGCGCACCAATTAATTTATGAGCACCACGGGATACGTAAGTGTCAACACCTGCTTCAACGATCACATTTGATGCGGGGCTCACCCCGGTGGCCGCTTTAATAGCCACCATCCCATCTATCTTGACTCGTCGCTCGTCAATGGCCACTTGTGCTTCACCGCGCGAACGAACGAGCCCACGCGAAACTAACTCTGCGTCTAATCTGCGCATTAGCTACATTCAACCGTAAATTCTTGGGTGGCCTTAACTGACTTAACGATCCAAATTCACCATTACGTCGCGCAATTGATCATGTACGTCCGTCAAGATTGCGTGATGGGAGTCAATATTTTCCCGGTCAATTGACTGGATTAATTCCAATGCAGAATCAACATGCGAGTTTCCCGTCGCTTCCCACACCGGAAGTACAAGATCCGAGTCTGGAGCCTCGTCGAGTACCAAAAGGTCACCGGAACCTGAACCACCTTGGGAGTCGGAATCAGTGTTTGGTCCCGTGTCTGAGTCGACCGCCATCGAGTCAATTACGATCGTCTTTTCTTGGTCAGGATTCATGATCCACCACAACCTTTTTCTTCTTCTTCACGGGAGCATCTGTACGGGAATCTCCAGCATTAGCAGCTTCACTCGACATTTCTGAGTCGCGAATGACTCCTGCTAGTTGCACTGCTTCAATTTTTTCCACGCGAGCACGCAGGGCCGCCAGCTCGTCTTCTCGCACGAAACTGACCCGCCCGATTGCCTTGTCCACTTCCGAACGAATTAAACCGATGAGTAGATCCCGGTTGGTCTTGCTTTGCGCCATAAGGTCGTCTGCTGCTTGCGCAACACTTGACGCTACATCTGCTGGCTGCTTGGTTCCCAACGACATACCTTGAGCAACAAGGGAACCGGCTACCTCCATGGCCTTTGCCGCGGTCGCCTCTGTAAGCCCTGTCGCCATCTCAACGTAATTCCTAAGCGTCCCAATATTGGGTATCGAATCAAACATGGATGCCATCTGTCATCAACCAACCTTTACTCAATAACGTAACCACGTTGGGTCACTTCCTGCTGTACACCTTCCACGCTTACTCAGTCCAGTCATATTCCGTACTCACGCTCCGAACATTCATTCGTACTAGTCACCAAGGTTAAGCAAGATCTGCCCACTCGTGAACGGCTCCACGCCAACTTTGTTTACCAAGCTCCACTTTAGGCTATCTGCCGCTCGCAATCGCTCCAGACGCGTGCCACCTTCCGCTCGAACCACCGAATTCCCTTCAAAGTAGATCGCCCGAGCATCACCACAGTCGAAATATTGATGGTCAAGATATTCAATCGGTCTCGCGTATTCGCCGACGAGCCCTTTAACACTCTCGCAAATGAAGTCCGCCCTGATCTGCGATCTCCACACATCACTTTCGGTACTGACCCCCGAAAGAACCAGCATGGTCGGGATTCCAGCGGCAACCCCCGCCGCGATATCAGTGTCAAAGCGATCGCCCACGAGAAGTGGCTTACGTCCGGGCGCAACCGCCATGACCTTGTGCATCATGGCCAGATCAGGTTTACCCCCAACCCCGTCTGGGCTTCTGCCCACCGCATTGCGCACAGCCTCTACCAAAGATCCATTTCCCGGTGCGATCCCCGCTCCCGTGGGAAAAGTACTGTCCAGATTCGTGGCAATCCAAATGGCACCCCCTTGAATTAAATATGATGCCTGGGCCAATTCCTGCCAAGAGACCTCTGGACCGAATCCTTGAACAACAGCGACGCAGTCACGTGGATCTCGACTGGGTGAAAAGTCTGCCTCACTTAATGCTTGTGCGACTCCCTCTCCACCAACAACGAATACTTTTGCCCCCGGTTGAACGTGCTTGCGAAGTATTTCAACCGCAACCTGTGCAGAGGTAATTACCTCTGCCGGCTTGGCGGGGATACCTAATGCCTCAAGGTGCGCTGCAACTTCATCTGATGTCCGTGACGCATTATTGGTGACATAGGCGACACCGCAGTTTTGCGCCACCAATTCTGAAACTGTTTCCCCTGCACCAGGAACGGACTGTTTACCGCGGTACAAGACGCCGTCGAGATCGAAATAGACAACGTCAAACTCTCGGAATAACACGCTGGCTCCAGCCGTGTTTTCCGTGCCGGTTAGCGTCACAGATCAACCTGTCCTGGAATAGGACCTTCCAATGGCATCCCTTTTTCCACGCGATGTCGCAATGTGGATTTTACCTGAGTCAGTGCCGTTCCGTATTCAGACCTTGACGGTTTCATCACGAAAGCCATAGCGAGATGGTCTCGAGCAGGGATGAACTTCTGCAGGCGCCAGAAGGAGAGTCCCAAGGCAAAATGCGCGTAGTCGTTATCCGGTGATACTTCAACTAGCTGTTCAAGAACCATGACAGCTTCCTCGTAATTTTTTGCATCGAATTGTGCCCGGCCCAGTGCTTCGAGCACGCTCGGGTTCGCATCCACTTCGCGTAAACGTTGAAAAAGAATTGCTGCAGCGGCGCTATTGCCGCCTTCTAGCAGTGCGCAGGCGCGCTGATACCAATCGTATTCATTACCCGCTGGGATTCCACCGGTGCCGGACTCGTGTGACATTAAAGTTCATGACCCATTCGAGTTACCTTGGTTGACATGTAGGTGGAATTGTGGACGTTCTCGTCCACAATCAAAGCCACCCGGTCTGTGATCGATAGTCCGTAGCCTTCTAGGCCTGCTCTCTTGGTTGGATTATTTGTCAACAGTCGCATGCTCTTTATTCCCAAGTCAGAAAGGATCTGCGCCCCGGTTCCATAATCACGTGCGTCCGCTGGGAGCCCCAAGGACAAGTTTGCATCTACCGTGTCAAGGCCTTCCTCCTGTAATTCATAGGCCCTCAATTTGTCCAATAGCCCGATTCCGCGGCCTTCATGACCTTTCACGTAGAGCACGACCCCTCGTCCGTGCTCGGAAACCCGAAGCATCGCGGTGTGCAATTGGGGGCCACAATCACATCTAAGGGAACCGAAGACGTCACCAGTTAGGCACTCTGAGTGCACCCGAACCAGAACGTCCTCACCGTCACCGAGGTCCCCACACACCAACGCAATGTGTTCGCTTCCATCAATCTCGCTGCGGTAACCAACCGCCCTGAAATCCCCGTATTCGGTGGGTAGATTGACGTCAGCAATCTTTGTCACCTGCGACTCATATTGACGCCGATACTTGATCAAGTCCGCGATCGAAATCAATAGCAGCCCGTGTTCGTCAGCGAACTCCCGACAACCTGGCGCGCGCATCATGGTGCCGTCGTCATTGACAAGTTCGCACAATGCCCCAGCACCCGTGAGGCCGGCAAGGGTCGTCAAGTCAACGGAAGCTTCGGTGTGCCCCGGTCGGCGCAATACTCCCCCGGCAACGGCGCGAAGTGGCATTACGTGACCTGGTCGGGTCAGTTCAAATGGTTCAGTTGCCGAGTCGGCCAAGACTCGAATTGTGTGTGCTCGATCAACTGCAGAAATTCCGGTTCCTGCAACGTCTTTTGCATCAACTGATACCGCGTACGCAGTACCTTTGCGGTCTTCATTGACCGCAGTCATGGGCGGAAGACTTAAACGGTCAAGTAACTCACCCGACATTCCCACACACACGTATCCGGACGTGTAGCGGATCATGAACGCGGTTAACTCAGGTGTCGCCTTGGATGCCGCAAAAATTAAGTCGCCTTCGTTTTCACGATCTTCGTCGTCAATAACCACAACCGACTTACCTGCTCGAATCGCGGCAATTGCATCGGGGATCGAATCTAAACGAACGCCGTCGCCAGAGTCACGTGGCTGATCTACGAATGTCTCCTGCGAGGTCGCGCGTTTACGGACTTCGTCACTCGGGGCAAAAAGTTCGTCAGCTGGGATCACCCCAACAGCCTACCGCGCCTGCGTTGCACGCTTGAGAGTACGAACCTCGACCTCAAGAGAACTGCCCAGACCTCCCGGTGACTTCCAAAATCGACGCCTCAAAACACCTGTGCAGTTCACTGCAGTTCCCGGCTCAAGCGTCAAAACTTTCTTGGCCACCGACGCTCGAAATGTTTGGCACGGCATCGTGTCAACTTTCGTCGTGCCTACGTGCTCCCCAATTGGCCGATCAACGATAACTGCAAAAGTGGTCGCAATATCCCCGCTCGGCAATTCCTTTTGGACGACCCGGCTCCCCAACCTACCCATTATTTCGACACTATTCATTATGCAATCTCCTCTTGAATGGACGTGAGATTCATTATTGGTCCGATTTCACCCGACAAACAGGACTAATCTGTCGTTGTGGATCACCCGACACCCCTTGTGGAAAGCCGCTCTACACAGAGCGAACCAGTTATCGCCGAACTTGGTGCCGGAGTGCACTCCATCGACACACTCATGGGTGGATTTGAGGGAATCACCTCGAGTTACTTCATTGCCAGCGACCGCCCAGCATTGATTGAGACTGGTGCCGCACTCAGCGCCCCCAATGTGGTGGCAAGTCTGGGTGCCCTGGGATGCGGGCCGACCGATCTGGCGACAATCGTCGTGACACACATTCACCTTGATCACGCAGGTGGTGTTGGAGACTTGGCGAAGGCATTCCCCAACGCCAGAATCGTGGTGCACGAAAGAGGCGCTCGACATCTGGCCGACCCAACCAAATTAGTCGCCAGCGCCTATCGAGTTTTCGGTCCCAAGATGGACGAAATGTTCGGTCCGCTGCTTCCAACAGAACATGACCGAATTGACGCCCTCGGTGAAAGAGGCAACATCGATCTTGGTGGCGGTCGAAGTTTAGAAACTTTTCACAATCCCGGTCACGCATCACATCACGTTGCGCTTATCGACTCGCAGACAGGAGATCTCTATACCGGCGATGCAGCTGGCGTCTACGTCCCCGAAACCGGTGATCTCAGACCAGCGACCCCGCCACCAGATTTCGACTTTGATTTGGCACTGAACTCCCTCGATGCCATGGAAGCGGTATCACCTAGCAGATTGCTCTTTAGCCACTTTGGCCCAACCACGGATATTGATCGAGTCTTTTCGGAATCGAGACTGCAACTACATCATTGGGTTGAGTGGGTAAGAAAGGCCCACCACGAAGGCATGGATTTCGATCACGCACTGCTCATGGTCCTAGCCAAAGATCGCGAAGTAAATTCCAAGTTTTTCGACAACCCTGAAGTTTCGGAAAAATTTGAGCACCTCAGCAGTTCCGAAGCGCAAGTCAGCGGGATCTGGCATTGGCTCCAGAAAACGGATCAGTCCAATTCTTCAATAAGGTGAGCTGAGATTTCACTCTCGTCTGATGCTGAAAACGCCGTCACGCCATTAATGTCTGACTTTAAAGCCTTTTTACGCCATTCCAGGGACTCGTCCTTACGGCCCGCCTGTCCAAGTAGATCCGAATATGCCTCCTGAAGTCGCGCACGCAGGTCCCCGGCAGGCAATGAAGTCAACGCTCCCACATTCATCATCAGGATCGCGGCATCAACTTGCCCGAGGTCGGCGCGCGCGCCTGCACTCACCATCAACGCTTCGATCCGCGTTTCCGGAGCAAGATCCTTTACCGGAATAGATTTGAGGAATTCGATGGCCTTCTCAGGTCGCCCAAGCCCTCTTTCACAATCAGCCATCATGGCAACAAAATCATTGCTGCCCGTCATCCGGCGAACTGCCCGCAATTCGTTCAGGGCGGCGGCATACTCCCCAGCGAGGTATTCCATGGTGCCGTTGGCTTCACGCACGACTGCAACACGCCCTGCCAGCTTCTTCGCCTGCCTTGAGTGTTCCAGTGCCGTCTTCATATCGTCTTCACTCAGCGCCACTTCGGCAGCAAGCAGATGTCGACCAACTCGCTCTTGCAAAGTTTCCGGCAAAGTCTGAAGTTCAAACCGTACGGATTTATCTAGATCTTCAAACTGAATCTCTTCCGGGATCCATGGCCCCCGTGACTCACGACTCTCGTCGTCATCACGCCGTGGCGAACGATCACTACGCGCACGATCCGAACTCGGCCTGTCACTACGCG
>Ga0075119_1000402_pt1 | contig 23378 bp, 21 predicted proteins | sample AntAceMetag02UK9_FD_69791 | JGI IMG/M metagenome (GOLD analysis project Ga0075119, IMG submission 69791) | Saline lake microbial communities from Ace Lake, Antarctica - Antarctic Ace Lake Metagenome 02UK9 | ecosystem: Environmental > Aquatic > Non-marine Saline and Alkaline > Saline | place... | reverse complement strand
TCTGTTGAGACATCAACCATTATGCGGGCTCTGGCTCTTTACCCTCGCGCCATTTGATACCGCAGCCCATCGCGGGTCGGTGTGGCAAGGGAGTTGGGCTACCTGCCAAGGTGTACTCAATGGCAGCGCTCAAAAGTTCTCCCGTTACGGCGTTACCGTTCTTCGGCGAGGCCGCATCAAAAGCACCGCGATAGGTCACTTTCAGGCTGGAGTCAAAGAGAAAAAAGTCCGGAGTGCAGACAGCACCCAGTTCCAAGGCAAGGCCTTGTTCCGCATCCAAGAGATAGGGGAAATCCCACCCTGACCGAGCAGCCTGCTCGGTCATTCCTTCATTTCCATCCTCTGGGTAGGAGTCTGTGTCGTTGCTCATAACGGCCAGCGTCCGCAGGCCTCGTGAGGCAAAAGATGACACCATGGCGCCGAATGCAGTCTCGATGTGTTGCACGTAAGGACAGTGGTTGCAGACAAAAGCAAGCAGGGTCGCCCGATGGCCAGGTTCTGCCAGGTGCACCGCCGTTCCGGACAAGTCGTCCAAAGACCAGTCCGGAAGCTGGTAGCCGATTTTGTTCACGCTCGATTCAACAGCCATCGTTATAACAGCCCTTTTAGCCCGGACGAATAGTGCTCAGGTGCTCCTTGATACACAACCAGGTCTCCCTCAACAAGAGTTGGCAGGTCAGCAATGAAGGCCACCACATGTTCTGTAGAGAGGTGGTCCTGAAAAGCTTCCTCTGAGGAATATACCTCCACCATCATGAACGAACCCGGCGTATCGGGAAGTGTGTGAACGGCATAGCTCACTACCCCGTCTTCCCCCCAGGAGGCAGTTGCGACTTCTTCCAGTCGCGACGCGAGTTCCTGCGCTTGTCCCTCTCGTGAGGCGGCAATAGCCACCACTACTTTGTGTTCTGTATTCATTCCCACAACCTCCTTGTTCGGGGAAACCTTTCGTTTCTAGGCTAGCGCCGAGCTCAGCGTGTAGAGCACCACCGACAACCTAGGAACGAAGTGCTTTCACTTCTGCCATCAGCTCCTTCACACGAGAACCAACCACTTCATTTTCAAATACCCCATCCTTCTTGAAGTAAGTGCCGATCACCGCGCCATCTGCGACCGACAGTTGCGCTTGCGCGTTATGGGCCCTCACGCCGGTGTTAACGAACACCGGCACGTCGCCTGCGGCGCCCTTCACCTGGGTCAGAATCTGCGTGTCCGTTTCAGCCCCCGCAGTGAGACCGGACACGCACAAGCCATCGGGCAAGGTGGCAAAGACAGTGGTCTTTGTCAGATCCACAATGTCGCGCTGAGCGAGGTAAGTCGCAGACTCGGGAACGATGTTAAACAGTAACTTCACTCCCTGAGCTCCCAAACGAGCTCGGTGCCGCGCGGCCTGTCCTACATTGGTATCCCACAGCCCAAAATCGCTCGCGTACACGCCCGTGAAGATTTCTCTCACAAAAGAAGCGCCTGTCGCCGCCGCCAAATCGATAGAGGCTATTCCATCCCACAACACGTTCACACCAAAAGGCACCGAAATCTCAGGCTGCAATTCGCCGATAATCCTCGCCATGGCAATGGAGGTGATGGGTTCCGTCTTGGTGAGATAGGGAAGACTGAATTCGTTGGAAAACATCACCGCATCAACACCGCCAGATTGCAGGGCTTTCAGCTCCCGGCCGGCTCGCTCCAGGATGGCGGCCATTCCGCCGACCGCGTCATAGCCTGGGTCACCCGGAAGCGCCATCAAATGCAGCATCGCGATGACTGGCTTCTTCACACCAAATACGTCGTCTAACCACATTGTTTCATTCCTTTTTTTCCACAAATCTCCCTCCCATAATGTCACAAAAAGTAACAAATTTGTTGTGACATTGCGTTTCCTGGTCCGCGTCTTGAGGCACTTCCCCCAACCCGCACTGCAGCGCGATTCACCCTGCCCTATGCTGGCCATTGTGTTTGACAATGTCCTGCAAGCCCTTCGCTCGAGCCGACTAGGCAGGCTGGGCCACGGTCACGTCGACCAAGATCGCGAAGCTTCTTCTCTGTTTGCCGGCGACTTCGTGGGAACAACGACCATCGAGGCTGAGTTTTCCCGAAGCATTTTGGGGCTGGGGGTCATGGACAACCTGGGGGGCGAAGTCATCAGCCTCTCTGGAGAGACGTGGTTCGTCCCGCAGGACGGCACTCCCCTTGTTGCCACGCCCGAAGACACCCTCGCCTTTGGCATTGCCGCCCACGGCGGCATCGCCCACTACCTTCCCCTTGAGCAGGGTCTTGATTTCGAGGGCATCAATGATGCCCTCGATCGATACCTCAAAGACACCCATGTCGACCACGAACAGGTGGTCTGTGCTCTCAAAATTGAGGGCAACTTCCACGATGTGTTGTTGCGGACCGTGGGAACCCCCGAATACGAGGGGGAAACATTGGAAGAGGTGATCGAAGCTGAGTCTCGGTTCGCCTTTGAGCAGTGGTCGGGCACTCTGGTGGGCTTTCGATACCCCGATGCCAGCACCGGCGCGACCATCCCAGGTCTGCACCTGCATGCGATCGGTGCCGACAGAACATCAGGCGGCCACCTGAGAGGCGCCACGCTCTCCCAGCCGGTGGTGGCAGCACTCTGGATCGATGAGCTTCATTTGCGCCTAGAAAACCCAGGTAGTCTTCCGGCGGAACCGATCGACTTTGATGCCCTGGAAGGTCCCGTCAGCGGCTAGGGCGAGGCAACTGCTTCCAGATACGTCGCCATGGCTTGCTGTAGCGCAGACTTAGCCGGTTCCAGAAATTTTCTGGGGTCTACAAGCGTCGAATCGATATCGAGGGCATCTCGGATGGCACGGACAAAAACAGCATTGAATTCGGTCGCCACATTGACCTTTCGTATTCCGCAACGAACTGCACGCTGAATGTCGTCGAGGGGAACACCACTTGAACCGTGGAGGACCAGGGGGACTGGCACCTCCGAGGCAAGTTGTTCGATGCGTGAAAAATCAAGTGACGCTAGTTTTTTGCTCATATGGTGCGAGCTCCCTACTGCAACGGCCAACCCGTGCACCCCTGTCTCCGCAGCAAACCGAATTCCATCAACAACGGGTGTGAGCGCTCCCGGCGCATGACTTCCCGCTTTCCCGCCGATTTCGCCGATTTCGCCTTCTACCCAGACCCCTTCAGGCTGAAGCTTGCGAACGAGAGCGGACGTCCGGCGAATATTCACCTCGTCGTCATCGAGCGACGCATCAAACATCACCGAACGAACCCCCAACCCGACCGCTTCGATCACGAGCTCTTCGGACGTGGCATGGTCCAGATGGATTCCAATATCAGCGCTCGAGGACTCCGCTAAAGATAACAATGCGCCCACCATTGGTCTAAGACCGCCATGAAACAGCGCCGCATTCTCGGAGAGTTGAAGGATGATAGGAATCTGCGTATCTTCAGAGGCTTGCACAAATGCCTCAGCCTGCTCAAGCAGGATGACATTGGCCCCTACTACAGGGCGATTGATCAGTTCACTTGTCGGAACGTGAGTCATAATCCCTCATTTCTATCTGATTCATCATCCGTTCAATTTCTCCTCGCTCCACCTCGCCTGCGACTGGCGAGGAGACGCTCGCCGCCGCCACGGCGACGCCGAATCTCAGCGCCTCGCGGTGGCCCTGCGCAAGGCGTGCAGCAAAGCCCGCAACAAGAGCATCCCCCGCGCCCGTGGGGTTTCCCCCTCGATGTGGCGCACTCGCAGTAAGGATTTCCGGTCCATACAACGTGGCTCCACCCTCCGCTTTACTGACCAGAATTGTCGCGGGGGCAAGAATCCTCACGGCGGAGACTTCGTCACTCAAACCCGTGACACTCGCCAATTCTCGGGCGTTCGGCTTGAGATAATCGGCATATAGACGGGCCGCGGCCAGCGCCCCTCCTGAGGTATCTACGATGAGTGTGGAACTGCATTTTTTCGCACTCATCAGCAGATGTTCCCAGCCCAACCCGACCAGGGAATCGTGAACACTTCCGCTCACAATGGTGATGTCAGCGTCCTGTAATGCGTGAACGATTCCCTGAAGACTTTTCTCATCGAGTTCGGGAGGTTGTTCGTTGAACTCGGTAGCGGTCGCTGACGCGACATCGACGACGGTCATGCAGGTGCGGGTTTCGCGTGGTGCGGGGACAACGGTGTTGGGAATTCCCAACCCCTCCAGTTCTGACACAACCCAATCCCCGCGGGGTCCCCCAAGAGGCAGGACTAATCTCACAGGGACCCCGAGTGTGTGCAGAATCCGTGCGACGTTGAGCGCTTTACCCCCAGCGTGTGAATTAACTCGGGTAACGCGGTGTGCCTGTCCTAGAGTCACATCTGTTGTCTCGTAGGTGATGTCTACGGCAGGAGATAACGTAACGACCTGAATCACGTCAGACCGCGCCACGCATAAATGCCTGCTCCAGCGCAACCAGCCGAGTCGGCAAGTCGGCTAAGTGCTAAGCGTGGCCGCTTGTGAACCGATAGCCGCTGGTCTAGCTGGGATTCGAGGTGGCCAAGCAGTGGCTCTCCTGCGATGGACATTCCCCCCGAAATGACAATCACATCCGGACCCAAGAGGGCAGAAATCCAGGCGAGCGCGAAGCCCAGAGATTCGAGGAATTCCACGTGAACGTCACGGGCGTCTGAGTCCCCCAATTCTGCTCGCTGAAAAATCACTTCGGCGCTCACTTTGTCGCCGGTGAGTTGTTCGTAATTCCTTGACACAGCGCCACCGCTGGCACTCATCTCTAAGCAACCTCGCAACCCGCACGGGCATGGACGATCAAAGACAGTGGGGGCATGCCCAATCTCCCCTATGGCGGGATGAGGATGGTACACCTCGCCGCGCACAATGACACTCGCGGCGAGCGCAGTACCAATCTGAATCAGCACGGCTGATTCCTCTCCTCGCGCTGCCCCTGTTGTCGCCTCCGCAATTCCACCGGCCGTCACATCATGGACAAGAAAGACCGGAATCGAAATCGCATCTCGGAGAAGCGCAAGCATGTCGAGGTTCCGAAAACCTAGGGTGCTGGAAAATTCCGCTACTCCTGCCGCCGTAACGATCCCGGGAATCGCGACTCCCACCGCGTGGGGGGTCTCCTGCGCATAAGTGTCGACAATCCTGGCGATGGCGGGAATGAGCGCAGTAGCTGCCGGGTCCTGTTCTGGAGTGGGAGTGGATCCAAATCGACTCAAGCCACCGCTCTGATCAACCAGAGCGTGCTTGATGGCTGTGCCACCAACGTCAATACCCAGGACATGTCTCATCTAGGTAAGAACAATAGACCTTGCCAGTGCTCGTGGGTTGTCCGGGTCGAGGCCGCGGCCTTGCGAAATTGCGATCGCGACTCGTTGCGCATAAACAAGGTGAGCCATCGGGTCAATCGCGGAGCGTTCGATAGTTGCGCCCGTAGAAGCAATGTCGTCAAGGAGGCCCGCGGGTGGTTCCCCAAGAATCCAGACGGCGCGGCCGGCTTGGGCAATGCTGATCGGCCCATGGCGGTAATCCATTGCCGGATACGCTTCCGCCCAAAATTGAGCGCTCTCTCGCGTTTTGAGCGCTGCCTCATGAGCGAGTCCCACGGTCCATCCGGTTCCCAAAAAGGAAATCTGTTCGGCCGATGTCAGAGCACTGTCGAGATCCTTATCCAGCATCTCTCGACATTGTTCGGTCGCAAGCGTAAGGTCTTCGCCGAAGTGAGTGCGCAAGAGCGCCAAAACCGCCGTGGCATAGCGAGTCTGAAGAACCGATTTTTCGTCAGCGAAGTCGAGGACAATCGACCATTCGGCTCTCTGGGCAACTGGCGAATCTGCCACCGCGGTGATCGCGACCGTCCTTTTCCCCGCCAGTCGTTCAAGGAGGTCTGCGACCTCAGTGGTTGTTCCCGAACGGGAGATAGCGACAACACAGTCGTATTCACGGTCATGCGGGAATTCGCTGGCAGTGAACGCATCACTTTCGCCTTGACCGCGTTCTTCGCGGCGCACGGCCGCTGCCATAGACATAAACCAACTGGTCCCGCACCCCACGAAAGCAACTCGCTCGCCGGCTTGGGGGAGCCTCGTTTCGACGACGGGGTGAAGCGCGACAACCTGCCGCCAAATTTCTGGTTGCGAAAAAATCTCTGACTCGGCATGGGTATGCACTGTGGGTCCTTTCCAAGGGCCTATCGGGGTCGCGGGAGGAATACAATCAAAAACACTCACCAACAATTTGAACAATGTATCGCGAACAAGGGATTGACATCATTGTCTGCTGACCTTCTGATCACGAATGCGCGCATCTTTGACGGATCCCGCCTCTTAGATCTCGGCTGGATTTCCAAGACAGGAGACACCTGGAAGGTGGGTTCGGAATCCCCAGGCGATGCCATCGAGGTCATCGATGGCGAAGGAGGGTTCGTAACCACACCACTCGTGGATACCCACGTTCATGGAGGTGGCGGTTTTTCCGCAGAAAAAGGCGTGGACGATATGCGTGGTGTCATCGACTTTCAGGCCGCTCACGGCGTGGGGAGGACAGCGCTGAGCCTGATGACTGATTCTCTCGAGGCTCTCGAAGATCAGATACTCTGTGCGCACGAGATTACCGATTCACGCTTTTCCGGTTTGCACCTCGAAGGGCCATACCTTTCTCCCGATTTTCGAGGATGCCACCCACCGTCACTCTTGGCTCGGCCAAAAACGCGCGACCTGCAGCACCTGATCGACATCGCTCGGGGAATCGTAAAATCGATGACAATCGCCCCGGAACTTTTTTCGGCCGACCAACTCACACTCCTCACACGAAGCGGTATTCAACTGTGCTTGGGGCACACCTCGGCGGACTACGCGCTCTGCCACGATTTTTTCACTCACTACGGAACCGTGATGACTCACGCATTCAATGCGATGCCCGGCATTCACCATCGAAACCCCGGCCCCGTTCCGGCCGCTCTCGACACAGATGCATACACGGAGCTGATTGCTGATGGCCACCATGTGGATCCGGCAGCAGCGCGACTCTTGAACCCGGAAAAGGTCATCCTCGTCACGGATGCCATGTCGGCCACAGGTCGACCCGATGGCGATTACCGGGTGGGCGCCACACCGGTGACAGTTCGCGAACGCGTTGCTAGGGATCAGACCGGTTCGCTTGCTGGCTCCACCCTCCTCCTCCATCACGCGGTGACAAACTATGCGGCGTGGATTCACAGCCCCGAACTTGCATTGAGGGCGGCTGTGACGAACCCTGCCAAAGCATATGGCGATGAGCCTCCAACGCTCTCGGGAACCGTGCTGTTGTGGGATCAGGACCTGTCGTTGCGCAGAGTGCTGGACATGAGCCCAGGTCAGCCTCGCGAACCGACGGCACCTCCCAACTAGCGTCGGGTAAACACGGGGTGCAGACCGATCTTGCGCATCCAGGCAGTTTTCGTCACCGCCGTGGCATTCGCGCAGTATGTATACATTTTTCCTTTTGGCTAGGCTTTTCTGCTGAAACTTGGCTATGATTGAGGTGTAATGCATACAAAGTGAGACGAGATCCCTGGATGAAAGCTAGCCAGCGGGCATACACCAGCCTCCTCGAAGAAATTCTGGGTGGTTCGCTCGCCCCCGGAACGATGATGTCCGAAGTGGAACATTCGGAGCGTCTGGGGATTTCGCGGACTCCTTTTCGGGAGGCTCTGGCGTTGCTTTATTCCGATGGTCTCGTTACCAAGCCCTCCGGTCGCGGGGTCTACGTCACGAGCCTGTCCGTCGAGAGTATTTCCAAACTGTATGCGGTACGTAGAGCCTTAGAAGAGTGTGCCGCTCGGCTAGCCGCACGCAACGCTGACCCGGCTGTGTTCCAAGGTCTGGCCCACTCTTTTCACTCGGCACACGCGACCCTCACAGACAACGCAGAATCTATCGACGCGTACTATCTCCTGAACCGGCACTTTGATCAGGCAATCGATACGGCGGTTGAGAACGATTATCTTGTTGCCGCGCTCACAAATATTCGGATGCATTCGCAACGCGCACGAAATATCGCCCGCAGCAACATCGAACGACTACGCGCAAGCGCCGAGGAAACTCGCTGCATCTGCCACGCCATCGCGGAGAAAGATGCTGAGCTTGCCGCGCACGCCACTCACATACACCTCCACCACAGTTTGGCCCACGTGCTCTCCACGGTGAGCTCCGACGTGACCCCCGAAAGTCGCTCCTAGCCTGAATTAGGAAAATTGACATGCCCTTATCTCTTGCCGTTCGCGTTCACTCAAGCGCCGAAGGCCTTGCTCGCGAAAATCAACTTGCCTGGAAAATAGCTGAATTGGCAACATCCACCCATCCTGTGGATGACCGCGCTCAAGACATGGTCAGCAACCGCGTGGTGGATAACGCGGCGGTCGCCATGGCGGCGCTGAACAGAGAATCCGTCGTTGCGGCGAGGGATCAAACCCTCTCCCATTCGCCCTCAGCAGGTGGGAAGGGGTCCACACTTTTTGGCATTGATTCCTCACTCCGAACATCACCCGAATGGGCCGCATGGGCAAACGGGGTTGCCGTGCGAGAGTTAGATTTTCACGACACCTTTCTAGCGGCCGACTACTCCCACCCTGGCGACAGCATTCCCGCACTTCTCGCCATCGCGCAGCACCGCGACCTTGACGGCGAACGGCTGGTTGAGGCGATTGCGATGGCGTATGAAATCCATGTGTCCCTAGTGCGCTCAATGTGTCTCCACGAACACAAGATTGATCACGTTGCGCACCTCGGGGTCGCCATCGTCGGAGGCCTCGGTAGGCTGCTGGCTTTGAATACCGACACCGTGTTTCATGCCATTGGTCAGGTGCTGCACACCACGACATCAACGCGGCAATCACGTAAAGGGTCCATCTCAAGCTGGAAAGCGTATGCCCCCGCATTCGCGGGGAAGATGGCGGTGGAATCAGTTGACCGCGCGATGCGAGGCCAGACAAGCCCTTCTCCAATTTATGAGGGCGAAGATGGTTTCATTGCCTGGATGCTCGGGGGCGCCAGTGTTGCATATTCCATCACGCTTCCCTCAGCAGGAGAACCTCTTCGCGCCATTCTGGACACGTATACCAAGGAGCATTCTGCCGAGTATCAGGCGCAAGCCCTCATCGATTTGGCCCGTCGACTCCACCACAGTCATCCCGAATTGAGAAATCCCCTCGCCGTGGAGTCAATCAAAATCCACACCTCGCATCACACCCATTTTGTGATTGGAACAGGCTCAGGCGATCCGGAGAAATTTGATCCCAGCGCTTCACGCGAAACGCTCGATCATTCTTTGCCCTATATTTTCGCTGTTGCTTTGCAAGACGGGACATGGCACCATCGCGAAAGTTATCTACCATCCCGGGCTCAGCGTGACGATACCGTCGCACTGTGGCAGAAAATTTCGACCGCCGAGGATTCCGACTGGACCAGGCGATACCACGCAACAGATCCGGCCGAGAAAGCCTTTGGTGGCCGGGTCGAAATTCTCACGACAGGCGGGGAGAGAATTGTCGATGAGATCGCCGTGGCTGACGCCCACCCCTTGGGTTCTGCCCCCTTTGCGGCCTCAGATTATGAACGGAAGTTTCTGACCCTGTCTGGCGAACTCGTGGACCCTGAGGAGGCTCAGAGATTCCTCGCTCTCACCCGAATCCTTCCTCGAGCGGACGCTGAGGACATTCAGCAGTTGTCGGTGATGTCCTCTCAGACGAAAACCCACCAGACAAAGGGGTTGTTCTAATGCTTCATTCCTCAGTCAGCCCCCAAGAGAAAAGAGCGCATCTCAGAGACTTGCTGGGACAGAGTCAGATTGTAAGGATGCCGGGTGCTTTCAACCCGCTTTCCGCAAAAGCTATCGGTCGCTTCTCCTTTGAAGGTGTCTACATTTCCGGTGCCGTGATAGCTGCCGAGCTAGGACTCCCCGACATCGGTCTCACATCCGTCACCGAAGTCAGTGAGCGCGCTCGCCACATTAATCGAGTGACTCCGCTGCCCACGCTGGTTGATGCGGACACCGGGTTTGGTGAACCAATGAACGTGGCTCGCACGGTGGCGCTGATGGAAGATGCCGGGGTCTCGGGGCTCCATATCGAAGATCAAGTAAACCCCAAAAGATGCGGGCACCTTGACGGCAAAGCCATCGTGGATCAGGAAACGGCGCTGAAACGGATTCGGGCTGCCGTTGACGCGCGTCGTGATCCCAATTTCTTGATCGTCGCACGCACCGACTCTCGTGCCGTTGTCGGATTCGACGAATCCCTCAAGCGAGCGCACTCCCTGGTCGAAGCGGGTGCGGATGCTGTTTTCCCCGAGGCATTGGAGTCGTTGGATGAGTTCGAGCAATTCGCGACAGCGCTGTCGGTGCCCATCATCGCCAACATGACCGAATTTGGTAAAAGCTCCCTCTATTCGGCCCGTAACTTGGAAGACGCAGGAGTATCCCTCGTCATTTACCCGGTGTCACTCTTGCGGCTTGCAATGGGGTCTGTTCTCACAGGCCTCGACACTTTGTCGCGAGAAGGAACGTTGGAATCGACTCTGGGGCAGATGCAAACGCGATCGGACCTCTACGACCTGCTGGAGTATGAAAGCTACAGCCTCTTCGATTCGGAGGTCTTTAACTTCACCCTCGATCGAGACCAATAGATTTTCGCTGTTGACCGCTAAGAAATGAGGACCAATGTCAGACCACGACGACACTATTCATAAAGGACTCGCCGGAGTAGTCGCCGACAACACCGCCATTTCTCAAGTCGACAACGAGAGCAACTCACTCCTCTATCGCGGGTACCCCGTGGAGGAGCTCGCCCAACACTGCTCGTTTGAAGAAGTGGCTTTTCTACTGTGGAACGGCGAAATGCCCTCAGAGAGCGAAAAAGAAGACTTCAGCCGCCGAGAGAAAAACGCACGAGTACTCCCTGCAAAGGTTCACGCGATGATCCGTGACTTTCCTTCCCATACGCACCCCATGGATACTCTCAGAACCGCCGTAAGCTACCTGGGTGCACGGGACCCCGAAAACGAGACGCGAACCCGGGAAGGTTACCTCGATAAAGCGCTCCGGCTCACCGCACAGGTCCCGACCATCGTGGCCGCCCTCCACCGCTTGCGCCGAGGTCTTGCGCCAATTGACCCGCGCAGTGATTTAGATTTCTCCGAAAACTTCCTCTTCATGACCTTCGGCGACGTCCCTGACACCTGTGTGGTTGAGGCGTTTAGGGTGTCGATGATTCTCTATGCCGAGCACTCCTTTAACGCCTCCACCTTCACTGCGCGGGTGATTACCTCCACGGAGAGTGACTACTACTCCGCCATTACCGGAGCGATCGGAGCTCTCAAAGGCCCCCTTCACGGAGGTGCCAACGAAGCGGTTATGGGGGTTTTTGATGAAATCACCAGCGACGAATTCGCTGCTTCTGGACCCCGCGGATGGCTGGAATCAGCTCTTGCCAGTAAACGTAAAATCATGGGTTTTGGCCACCGGGTCTATAAGAATGGCGACTCCCGGGTCCCCATGATGAAGTTGTCTCTTCAGGCCCTCATCCAGCATTACGGACGTGACGACATCATGGATATGTACGAGCAACTCCAAGACGCAATGGAAGAACGAAAAGGAATCAAACCAAACCTTGACTACCCATCGGGTCCGGCGTATCACCTGATGGGTTTTGACACCGACATTTTCACGCCACTTTTCGTTGCATCCAGGATGTCAGGCTGGTCAGCACATGTGATGGAACAGGCCGCCGCGAACTCCCTCATTCGGCCACTCTCCCACTACAACGGGGTCGGTAGACGCCATCTAAGCTAAACACCCGAACGGGTGCAAGCGAGTCGCTGAAGGCGCCTTTAGCGCCCAAGGAGATTTAGTGCAGCGTGCTGGATTGCCTGCGAATCAAGGTGGTGGATTCGGTAAGCATCTTCCACGGAACTCGACTGTCCAAAATCACGGACACCAAGATTGATGCACCGATCTCCTCGGATTCCCGAGAGGAAAGACAGTGTATGAGGGTGTCCGTCAAGCACGGTGACCAAGGGTGCCGGATGGCGGGTCGGGAACAAGACCTCCAAAATTCCTGACGAACCAGCTTCCCCTGACGCAGAGGCGTGCGCCTCCCGGAAGATAAGGTCCGGGCTGGAGAGGCAGACCACACCAGCTTGAATTCCTTGAGCACCAAGCGCCTGCGCCGCGCTCAGCACCTCCGGCATGACGGCGCCAACCCCCACCAGGGTGACCGCCTCCATCGACGGTGAGATCGAACCAATCCGGTATCCACCCGCGAGCACCTGACTGCGTCGGCGATCACGCAGGGGACCTTCGGGAGGTAACTGGCTTCCCTGCTGGTCTAGGGGTTTGGTGCTGAGCCGAAAATACGACGAATGGCCGCCGACTTTCCCGACGGACGCCATTTCGGCAAGCAGAGCCCATTCGAAATCTTTGGCGTATGCGGGTTCCCAGGCGACAACCCCGGGCTGCTCAATCCCCACCGACGGTGTGATAATTGATTGGTGGGCGCCGCCTTCCGGAGCGAGCGTCACGCCTGACGGTGTTCCTATCAAAATTGATTGGCCTCCGGCATACACACCAAAAGACCAGGGTTCCAGGGCGCGCGTAACAAAAGGGTCGTACAGGGTTCCAATTGGAATTAGCGGTTCTCCCCACCGACTCCAGGTAGCACCGAGTTCACCAAGTAAACCCACTAGATTTCCCTCGGCGATGCCCAGTTCAATGTGCTGTCCGTGCTCGCCTTCGGTCCATTTCAACAACCGTTCTGCGTCATCCGAAAACCAATCGGTCCGTTCTTTAACCGCCCAGACACCAAACTTATTGATCCACCCACCCAAATTCGTTGAGGAAGCCACATCTGGACTGGCGGTCACGATTCGGCTCGCAACTCGAGGGCTGGTCCGATGCAAGTCAATCAGGACTCGACCCAAGGTGGCCTGGGTGGAGGTTACGCTCTTGTGTTCCCACCGCAGCTCGGCGGGAACTGGATCAACGTCGGTGTGGTCTTGAGTCTCACGGGCCAGCCGAATCGAAGCTTCCCTGGCCATCTCGGTCTCGGGTGAGTCGTCAGAGAAACCCTTCCAAGGTTCGTCCAGAGACTCATTGTTGACCTCAGCGAAAATCTGCATCTGCTCACCTGTGAGCCGGGCCGCGTGATTGTTGGGATGACCTTCGGTGGGGAGCCCGCGACCCTTGATGGTGTAGGCAAACAGCACCGTCGGCCTCGTGGGGTCAATCTCGCGGTAGGTTTCGGTCAACAACGCAATGTCGTGTCCGCCCAAGTCGCGGACTGCTAGAGACAGTTCGTCGACATCGAGGCTGGAGATGAGCTCTTTAAACTCTCTCCCGGCATTCTTCCCAAGAACCCGGTCAGGAAGCTGACTCGGGTCGCTCCGCAACAAGCGTTGATATTCTTCGTTGGGCATATCCTCCAACCGCAGGCGGAATTCTTCTCCCCCAGGCCGGCTAAAGATTTCGGAAACCCGTCGGCCCCACTTGCATATTAATACCTGCCAGCCTGCTGCCGAGAACATACCTTGCAAACGGTGAATCTGTACATCAGGAATGATTCGGTCGAGAGATTGGCGGTTGAGATCCACAACCCAGAGAAGCTCGCCCAACTTGGCGACCGCCGAATCGGCAATGGCCTCCCAAATTGCTCCTTCGTCAAGCTCCGCATCTCCCAAGAGAGCAACAAACCGTCGAACGGGACGGTCAGCAGGGAAATGATCGTTGAGGTATCGGTGGCTCATCGCCGCCCACACGGTGGCGGTGGCCCCAATGCCCACGCTTCCCGTGCTGAAATCAACCCGGCCGGGGTCTTTCGTGCGGGAGGGATAACTTTGTAGCCCCCCTTTTTGCCGCAACATCGACAAATAATTTGGGTCGAGATCGCCAAGCAGGTAATTGATGGAATGTAAAACCGGCGACGCGTGAGGTTTTACCGACACATAATCGTTGCCGGTGAGTTCCGCAAACCACAGGGACACCATGATTTCCACCATCGAAGCACTGGAGGCCTGATGCCCACCGACTTTGACACCGGATTCACTCAGATAGTCGGTATTCGCAGAGTGCACCATGGCGGTGGCAAGCCACCGTACTTTCTGGGCAAGAGACGACAAAATTTCCTCGCGGCTGTCGTGGGCGTCAGAGACACTTCCCAGTGATTCGATCCCCCGTCGCACCGATCGAGCCCATACCGGGACAAGTTCGGTCGTTTGGCGAGGACGCATTGCAGTCATGGGTTAGCCCTTCACGCTCCCGGCGGTCAGGCCCTGAACGATATATCGACTCGCGACGGCGAACAGAATCATAGTCGGCACAACCGTCAAGACTGCTGCGGCAGACAACGACTCCCAGTCGATCGCTATTCCCGAGACAAAACTATTCAAGGCAGCCGGCAACGTTCTATTTTCGTCTCTCAACATCAAGGTCACCGAAAGGAACAACTCGTTCCAACTATTTACAAAATTGAAGATAAAAGTGGCAACAATTCCGGGTTTCATGACCGGAACGATGACGCGGAATAGGGCGCCGATTCTGGTACACCCGTCAATCATTGCGGCCTCTTCCAGCGCTTCGGGCACATTCGCCAAGAAGCCCCGCAACATCACGGTTGAAAAGGGTATGCATATGGCGATGTACACCAGAATCAGGCCAATCTTGTTATCCCGCAGGCCTAGCCATGTCATCATCAAAAACAAAGGGCCCAACGCGATAAAGGCTGGAATCATCTGGGTTACCAGGAAAGCCATCATGACAAGTCCTTTCGCCCGGAAGTGGAATCTGGCGAGAACGTAAGCGGCAAAAAGTGCCGAAAAAGTCGCAAATGTTGCAGCAACTGTCGAGACCAGCAAGCTATTGAGAAGATAAGTGGAAAAACTGGAGCGTTCGAAAAGGTTGACGTAGTTATCCACGGAGAACGCACGAGGCCAGTATTCAATGGGTCTTGTGTAAATCGCACCTGGCGTTTTCAACGAGGTGACGATGATCCAGTACAGCGGGAAAATGGTAATGACCAGCCAGATTCCTAAGAAAATAATGCGCGCTACCCGCGACCCAAGGCCAGATCTTTCGTACATTATGCTTGCTCCTTTCGATCCCGAAGGACATAGAGATAAATGGCGGAGAACACAATGAGAATCGCAAGAACGATGAGTCCCAGTGCGGAGGCAACCCCGTAGTCGCCCCTGCGGGTCGTGACCACCATCAACGTGGTGATCGTGTGTGTTTGATTCGCTGGCCCGCCCCCGGTCATTCCATAGATCAGGTCCGGGAAATTAAGAATCCAGATGGTTCGCAAAAGAACAGTCAAAATGAGAGTGTCCCGGATATAGGGGATGATGATTGAAAAGAGCATCCGGCTTTTTCCAGCACCATCAAGCGATGCGGATTCGAGCAGATCATCAGGCACGGATTGGAGCGCCGCCAGAATCATAATGGCGAAGAACGTCACCCCATACCAAATATTGGCAATAATCGAAGCAATCAGGCCGGTGATAGGCACCGCAAGCCAGGCTATGGGTTCTGACACCAACCCGGATCTCAGTAATAAGTCATTAAAAACGCCGAAGTCGGCGTTGAACATCCAACGGAAAATGATGGCAATCAAGAATCCCGAGATGGCCCACGGGAAGAACACCAATGCCTGATACAGGCCACGGAATCGAAACTTTTTTCTCAGCCACAGAGCGATCGCAAAACCCAGAATGAACTGAGGGATGATCGATCCAAATACCCAAATGGCAGTATTGGACAGCACGGTGGGCCATTGCGGGCTGGAGAGAATCTCTTGGAAATTTGCGAAGCCCACCCACTCCTGGTCTCTCAAGTCATTGAGGTTCCAATTTCGGAAAGCCATCTGGCTTCCGATAAATAGTGGCACGTAGGTAAAGGCGGTCACGAACACAATCGCAGGGGCAAGAAAGCCCAGAATAGCGACCCCCGTCCGCACGGTAAAGGTGCGTTTTGTTCTAGCCAGAGTTACCGTCATCAGTCCCTTTCTGCAAGTGTTGGGTGAGGCGGTAGGAATTCCGCCCCACCCAACACTTGTTGTCCACCTCGAGAGGTATGGACCTCGGAGTTAGGCTAAAGGCCTAACTTTTCTTTCCAGAAGGCATCCCAGCTGTCCAGGAGCTCCTGAGGTGTTCGGATTCCGAGAATCACCTCTTGCTGCTCCAGGTCAGCCTTTTCTTGCCATTCCACCCAGAAGTCGACCGTCCGTGGTTGGCGTCCAACGACCCAAGTGTCCGCGTCAGCATTCATATCCTGGTAGCTGACCCAAGGCTCTTGCTCGTAGAAGCCGCTGCCACTCGATCCCTTGACGGGGGGCACAAGGCTGTTACCTTCAGCGAAGGCAAACGCTTGAGCAGGTTCCGCAAGGTATGCAACTACTTGCGCTGCTGCTTCCTTGTTGGCGCTCTGCTCAATAACACCCCAACCGGCGTTACCCAAGAACCGGATGGTTTTGCCATCAGGCCCGAGTAGCATCGGTGCGGTATTCCAGCCGTCCTGCGGTACAGACTCGGAGGCCTGCACCATGGCAATCACCTCAGGGTCCTGCAGCAAGAAGGCTGTCGAACCGTTGGTGAAGGCTTCTACCATTTCTGGGTAACCCCAGTTGATGGCGTCAGCACCGGATACCTTAGGCAACTCGAAATAGGTTTCCAGTGCTGCCAGGGCGTTGGGTGCCGTGAACAACGTGGATTTACCATCCTTCTGAAGGAAAGTGTTCTCCAGGTCGAGATACGGCGCGTTGTATGCCTCGAGAGCCAGAATCACGTTAGAGAATCCATTGCGACCGCCTCGGAGGGCGTATCCAATGCGACCTTCTGCCGGATTGTGGATGGCTTGAGCCATCTCGAGCATCTCATCCCAAGTGGTGGGCGGGGCGTCATAGCCCGCGTCTGCCAACATGTCCGAGCGGTAGAAGACACTGATTCCATAACCACCGTAAGGCAGCATGTAGGCGGTGTCGTCCACTTGACGTGCGTCCGCAAGCGCGGCGCCGGAAAGGTTATCCCAGCCATCCCAGTCTGCTAGTAACTCGTCGAGATCGGCAAGCCAACCGTTTTGGGACCATGGCCGGACCGTGGTGTCACGGACCTCGACGATGTCGGCGCCACTTCCGGACTGAAGAAGCTGAAGGATTTGTTGGTCAGCCTGTTCGGTCGGAGGTGAAACGAGATCAATCTTGATTCCGGGGTTCTCGGCTTCAAAGCCATCAAGAAGACCCCGCATCAACGCTGACCGCTCGGGAAAAGCGAGGCTTTCCACCATGGTGAGAGTGATCATTTCAGCCGAACCGCCATCGTCCGGAGTGGCAGCACCACCTGAGGGCTCATCGGCGGCAGTGCTACATCCACTTACGACGAATGCAGCTGCTAGACCCAGGCCGAGGCCTGACATCCATTTTCTGCTAATCATGTACTTCCCTTCCAATCGCTATCAATGAGTGACACCAAGTGGTGCCCCATCCACGTGGTCAGAGCCAAGGCTCTTCGCACGATTGCAGAGCATTGGAACTATGCGCTCTGCAAATTCTTCATAATCGGCAGGGGTGTTATAGGCGTGCGCAGAAAGGCGCACATACACCGTCCCCGCGTGGGAGGTAAAAGCAGCTTGCAGGCCGGTTTCACGCATCATCGCGTCTCTCAATTCGTTAGCCGCTTGGTTGTGAGAAATCAGGCCGTCGGGCAAGCGAACCAATCGCAAGGCGCAAACAGTGAGTTGCGCCTTCGATTGATGATCCTCACCAGTTATCGCAGAAAAGGCATTCGCAATAATCGTCGCACCGTAGCCGACCAATTCGTCCATGTAGGAGCGGACGCTACTCCAGCCCCAGGTGTCTTCAATAAAGTCCCAGCTCGCGGAGGCGGCCAGATAGGCCGTCACGTCCAACGTACCTTGGTGATCAAACCTCTCCGGGTATTCCAGCGGAGTACCCCAGGAATCAATGACCGGAAAGAGTCCCGCGGATGACTCTGAATCAGCCACAAACACGCCACAACCCCGGGGCGCTCCCGGCCATTTGTGCAAGTTTCCTGTCCAATAATTTGCCGGAACACCAGCCATGGGTTCGGCAATCAACCCAGGTGAGTGAGCGCCGTCAACAAGCACCTGGGCTCCAGCATTTCGCGCGCTAGAAGCGATTGTGGCGACGGGGAGTTGCAAAGCAGTCGGAGAGGTGATCTGGTCAACGACCACCAGAACGGTTCGGTCCGTGACAACATTCATGACAGCATCATGGGCTTCATCTGCCGTGCAATCCAGAGGGATCTCGGCGGTCACCACCCGCGCCCCGTCACGCGCGGCTGCAATCTCTGCACCCATGGTGACGGCGCCGTAGCCGTGATTCGTGACCACGATTTCTGATTGTCTGGGGAATTGGAGACTTTTGTATACAACAGAGGCGCCAGCGGTCGCATTGGGCACGAACGCCAAACGGTTCGATTCCACACCAAGTCGATCGGCAATCGTGGCGCGAGCCGAAGCAATTCGCTCAGGAAGAGTGATGAACCAGCTCACTGGGAGAGCTTCCATTTCGTCACGAAGTAGGGACTGTTCAGCGAGAGCCGCGAGTGGCACCGCGCCGAAAGAACCATGATTTAGATGCAAAAATCCGGCTCTCAGCGGCCAACCTTGCCGAGCAGGTCTTCCGTCTGGGAGCAGGAGGGCTTCCGGTGCGATTGCGTCCAAGATTTACCCTCCCATCTCATATCGGTGGAATGTGAGTGTGGAAATTGTCTAAGAAAAATCGCATCGGTGCGAATTCTCTCTGAACGAATACTAGCAAGAAAATATACGATACGCGTAACTAATGTATACCCAGGCAAAGTGCCGCCTATTAAAATGGGTTCACCCATCAGGTTCAAGGCATGAGCGAGATGGTGTTGTTCAGTTACTGCAATCGACTAGTGAACGTAATTGGTCCGAAATTGCCATCCAGTCATCCAGTACTGGAGCGCAGAGACCACCAGTCGATGTCGACCTCCGCATCAGCGCCCGGCATCACCGCGAGGGTAAGGTTCTGGCAAACTCCAGTAATGGGGATGGGCATGACAAAGAATCGCGGTCCCTGGGTTCCCCCCGTGTCCGGCAATTCGAGGGGTTCCCAGGGAACTCCATCAATGCTGATTTGAACATACGAGAGTGCCGATCCCGATGTGGCTCCGCACAACACGAGGGTGTCCGCGGTCGCAGCCCCTTCAATGCCGTCAAATTCCAGGAGCCCAGAATATCCGAACGAGACAACAAACCCGCCTCGGAACGACTCCCGCTTCGTACCGCCCACCTTCCGTGAGTACCAGTGTGCACCAATCATGTTCCACTCCGCTTTATAGCGATGCGCGCCGTACTCCATGACCAGCGGGTCAATCTGAAGCATCAAGTCTGACCGTTGATGCACGTAGCACAAGCCTGAGGCACGAAACCACAGAGAGGGGTCGAAAATAGTGAACGCGTGATAACTCTGACCCCGCCACGCGAAGTAACAGCCGTGATCGAGTGAGCCCCCGGTGTTACCCAGGTATCGGTAGGGGCCATATACGTTGTCCGAGACAGCGACATGGGAGGCATAGGTCAGGTAGTAATGGTCCCCCATACGGTTCAGCGAAGCTTTATCATCCCCGGGGTGGTCGACCTCAACTCGTCGAGGTGTCTCCGCGAGCGAAACCATATCTTCACCGAGCTTTGCAATGAAATATCCTCCTTGTCCCGGATACGCCCATTCCGGTCCGCCGACAATGATGTATGCCTGACCGTCATCGTCAACAAAAACCGTGGGGTCATAATCACGGCCGCCGGTCAGACTGCCATCGAGCAGCGCTCGACCCAGGGCGTCCGTCCACGGCCCGACAGGAGTATCGGACACGGCGACACCAGTCGACCTGTTTCCCTGCGAAAAATAGAGATAATACTTTCCGTTCTTACTGGCAACATCGACCGCCCAGGCTTCATTAGTGGGTCCCGTGTAAAAATCGGCCGGATCAATTCGAGCCTCTTGGCGCCACGTCTTTAAGTCTTGCGAGGACCAGACTTCCCAGTGATTCATCGTGTAGTCCGTGGCTATCGGCGAAGCATCATGGCTGGCATACAAGTAAACGACATCGTTGAACACTTTGATGTGCGGATCACAAATTCCTCGACCCGGAATAATCGGATTCTTATCCGAGGTGACCTCAAGCACGGCCGACCAAGTTTTCAGAACAACTATCGATTACCAATGTTGACCTCTTCCTACATCGTGGTGCAACAAGCTCACAAGCCTGAGCTGGTGCATCCAAGGCTATATATTCCGCTGGAACGTGCGCGCTCGCGGGCTGGACTCCAGAGACACCTCCGACATGGTCGATGGCCTGGACCAGGGCTTGCCACCACGCTTCCGGACTCACTTCACTGCCGCCCGGATGAGATGTTATGCCTTCGCTCACGATGTCTCCCGAATCGGCGTAACCAACAAGGATCGTGGAACCCTAGGTCGATTAGACGACCCCGCTCCCCGTGCCATGAGCTCAGCCAATTCCCATGAGATGTTCGGTCGCAAGCTGATGCAACCGCACAAAACCGAATCCATGCCCATCCGTGTAATCCTCAGGCGAAAACTCCGGCATCGGTTTCCCCACGAGGTTCGAGAGTGACTCACCGGCATTTAAACTGGGCTGAACAAGGCTCGATGCTCCAGCGGCCTCCATCGCCTCTTGGACTTCAGGATCATGGAAAAAAGCTTGCGCCCGGCTCTTCAGAATAAGGTAGTTGCGCATGTTCGCGGCAGCAGAATCCCAGACGCCCCGATAGCTTTCTGTTCGCGAAGGCTTGTAGTCAAAGTGGCGAGGTCCAAAGTATGTGGGAGAACCACTATTGCCGCATTCAAGTAAATACACCAGGGCGAAAGCACCAAAGAGGTTCCCGTGCCCAAAGACGAGATCTTGGTCAAACTTGACTCCTTTTTGCCCATTCAAATCAATGTGGAAGAGTTTTCCGGCATCCAATAATTGAGCAACACCGTGGGCAAAGTTGAGGCCCGCCATTTCCTCATGTCCAACTTCCGGGTTAACCCCCACCATTTCCGGGTGATCTAGGGTTTCGATGAATGCCATCGCGTGTCCAATAGTCGGCAACAAGATGTCGCCGCGGGGTTCATTCGGTTTGGGTTCAAGAGCGAAACGAAGAGAATACTTTTTTTCTCGGACGTACTCGCACACTGCATTAATCGCTTCGCGATAGCGCTCAAGCGCAACCCGAAAATCCTTTGAGAACTCATATTCACCGCCTTCGCGCCCACCCCACATCACAAAGGTTTCCGCCCCAAGCTCCGCAGCTAGGTCGATATTCTCCGCCACTTTGCGTAAAGCAAATCGCCGGACCATCCTGTCGTTGCTGGTGAAGCCACCGTCTTTGAAGACCGGGTGGGAGAACAGGTTGGTCGTCACCATGGGGACGACCATGCCATGTTCCGCCAACGCTGCGGTGAGCTCCCCGACTTTGTGCTGACGATGCGCAGGGCTCGGCTCGAAACCAAACAGATCGTCATCATGAAAGGTCAAACCGTAGGCGCCGGCGGTGGCCAAGCGCTCGATTGCTCTAGGGAGGTCAACCTCCGATCGTGTCGCTGCGCCGAATGGGTCAGCCCCTGACCACCCCACCGTCCACAACCCAAAAGAAAACTTGTCGCTGATTTGAGGGTTGAAATCGCCCATCGCAATAACCTTCTCTCTACTCGACGCAAGCACAATTATCGTGGCACGGCGCTGTGGAGGAAAGAGTACTCCAGTCAGGAGGCGGCTGAGGACTCGGAGTCCGGCTCCAGCCCGAGGATGGGAAGGACGATGGATCCAGTGGTGGGCGCGAACGAATCGATAGGGCTGGCTTGACCTGAATTTTCCATCGCGAACCAGGCAAAAGCAGCGGCCACGAAAAGCACGGCCGCGGGAAACATAAACGCTGTCGTCACCGATGTTTGCTCGGCAATAAGTCCCATGACGGACTTCAATCCCAACATCGAAAACTGGGCAACGAGTTGCATCCGGCTAAGAGCCCACGCAGTTGATGAATTGGGGACGGACGGCGCCTCGGCAAAAAAGGTGGGGGCGACACCACCCAATCCTGATCCCACCACGAACCATCCAATGGAGAGGACAGTAACGGCCCAGGCGAGTGAGCTTGAGGAAATTGCAGCGCTGGCTAGAACAGCGCCAATCATCGCCACGCCGGCCAGGAGTGCACCGAAGGTCGATACACCTCGAGCACCAAATTTTTCTACAAGAGGCGTGAGAGACAACCGCCCACTAATCATCCCCACCATAAACGCGGCAAAGGGCAGGACTCGCAACTCGATGGGCACACCCAAAACCTCCGAGGCATAAATAGCCGCCCAATCGACAATTGCAAACTCGGGGAAGGCCGCGGCCACCAGACCGAGAGAGAGCACCCACAATCTGGCGGGCATTTCCCAAAACGACCTTTTCACATGGTTATCGCGGTCCGAATGATGGCCGTCTTCGTCAGGGCCAAGAAGTGCTGGACGCAAAATCTCGAACCCGACAAGAGTGAACGTGGCCACAGCAACGAAATACCACTCCAAGGGAAGATACGTCGTCGATAGAGCTCCCGTAGCGGCGCCGCCAAGAGCGCCAATGCTCCAACCGGCTTGAACCCGACCCACAATTGGTCTGTGAATCAAACCCTGCAGGAGGACGGCTTGGATATTAACTGCATTCCCGAAAAGAGTAAAAAAGAAGGTAAATGCTGCATTGAGTAAGGCCCATATCCAAGGATCGACGACGAAACCGAGTGATACAAGAAATGTCAGCGCAAGAATCAAACTTAAACGCATAACGGGCCGACTGCCAAAGCGGTGGAGAAGTGTGCGGGAGAGGACGAGCGCGCCAACTGCTCCCACCGCGGCAAAGCCGAGGATTATCCCCCACTGGGAATAACTAACGCCCAATCGATCGACAAAATCAGGGAGCCAAGCGACAGGGGACAAAACGGCATGACCGGCAAGAATCAGGGTGACCAGCAAAGACCACTGTGCCCTGGCCAATCGAGGTGACATCACGCCCGCGCTCACGGGCGAGTCTCAATGCTTTCAGCACCCGCTATCGAGGCGAGAACAGTATGCATTTGTAAATCCTATAGCCGGCACTGCCGCACATTACGGCCGCACCCAGGGTTCCGGATTCGAGCTGGGTCAGCATCCTGGAAAGCGTGCCGACGATGCGGGTACCAGAGCTGCCAATCGGGTGACCCGGAGCGATAGCGCCGCCTAAAAATCGACCGCAGGGGTAATGCGATATCCGACAATGATGCTCATGATGGCGCAGGCTCTGCGCTCGTGAAGGTGGGTGCTACGCGAAA
>Ga0075119_1000398_pt1 | contig 23460 bp, 27 predicted proteins | sample AntAceMetag02UK9_FD_69791 | JGI IMG/M metagenome (GOLD analysis project Ga0075119, IMG submission 69791) | Saline lake microbial communities from Ace Lake, Antarctica - Antarctic Ace Lake Metagenome 02UK9 | ecosystem: Environmental > Aquatic > Non-marine Saline and Alkaline > Saline | place... | reverse complement strand
GGAACCGGGCTCTCTTGGTGCCCGGACGATCCACTGCTGCAGCCGCCATGTTGTGTGGTGCGGGTTGCGATTACTTTCCGACACCCACGGCCACGGCCCGAACGCCACCCATGGCTCGTCGCCACTGAAGCGCCTCTCGGGACGCAAGCTCCAGCAGCATCTTGGCTCGCTGCTAAACAACCGATAGGGTACGGTGGTCTTGCGCCTCTTCGTCGTCCGACTCCGAATCGACCTCTACGTCTCGATACGTCGCAAGACCGTCCGCGTCACCACCACCCCCACCCCCGGCCTTGGCGCGCTCCTCCGTCCTTGCGTCCAGCACCGAGACGTCCAAACGCTGGGCGCTGACCAGAAGCGCGGGCATCGCAAAGGATTCTTTGGGACGGCCCTAGGACCCTTCCGCCAGCAGACGCCGCGCCGCTCGAACCGTCGGATCGCTCCAAAGGCTCGTCGGAGCGATCAGAGCTGCCACCTGAGCTCCGACCAGATCCCACCGGGGCCCGCACCGCCCGGGCGTCTCCCGGCTCAGCCACAGGATGCGCACCCTGGCCGCGCTCGCCGAAGCCGCATCCACCAGCATCGTATCTAGTGAGTTGTCCGAATGGCCTTCGAAGTCCGCGGCGAAGCGAGCACCTCGGGACGACAAAAAAGAAGACGCGTTGATCGTAAAATCGAATCCGTTGAGCTCCCAAACGCGCGCTGAGATCGCTACTCCAATGATCGTGTCGGCGGGAAGAGATCCACGGAGCTCGGGAAGCAGCGCCTGCGCTCGCTGACGCGCGATCCGCGATCCTGCCAGCACCAGCACGCGCACGGTTGGGCGCCAGGGAACTCTCCTGGCGGCCGCCGGGCCGTCCACACGAATCGATTCTTCGTTGCACAGCAGCGTCGTTCCCTTCCCGATCTCCGCTGCCTCCATGGGGCAGCGCGGCTTGTCGTCTCCGACTCGACGAATTCTTGCGATGCGTGTTCCCAGCGGGTCGCTTCCGGAACTCGGAGCAACAAACCGGTTGGGTTCGTCGTCACACAGCAACCGAACGTGAGTGGGGGCCGGCACTTGTGCGGTGGACGCTGCCGCCATTTTGTCGCACACCAACTTATCTGTGTGCGTTGGCGCTTTACGATGGCTGCAACCACCGAAGCACCCGGAACCGAGGTTGCGCGCATTGGAGAGGAGTGTTCGACGCAGGCGCCGGCGATCCATCGGGCCAAGATTACATCGCCCCCGGAAGACCTGTCTGTGGGCGAGATTCGGCGCATCCGCGCGGTGTGTCTTCGCCGGAAGCAGGTGCGCGAGGTGCGGCAGCAACAGGTGCAGCAGATTGAGACAGACCATCGAGCGGACATGGGCGCGTACCTGATCCGCAAGGGGGACGCTCCTCGGTACCGCGCGGACTTGGGCAGCGTTGGAGACCTCATCCTCCAGGTGGCACAGCGAGCCGGACGAGCCGCGGACACGCACGTCATGAGTCACTCGAGAACCTACGCGTCTTCGCTGATGTACTTCTTGGCGTTCCTCCAGGGGGCATCCATGCGCGGGACGCTTCTTCCTGACGAGGCGCACGAGACCGCCTACTGCGGCTCCGAGATGCCCAACACTGCGGCCGCGCATGACATGATGCTTCGGCACGTCCCCGTGGTCGCGCACCCGTCCCCCCGATGGGCTGTGGCCCCCGAAGGCATGGTGCGCGCTTCCGTGGAAGCCATGGCCAAGATCATCCTGCGGCGGTTCCCCGCGCTGCGACCCAGCTCTCCCGTGTGCCTGCAGGCGCTGGTGGCGGCCCTGCCTGCATGCCTGCTACAGTTGAACGTGGCGGTTGCCTGGCTGAAGAACGCGGTGCGGACGAACATTGAACGCAGAGAGATGCTAGGGTACGCGCACTTGGCCTGGCTCGGAATACCCCACGAAGACGCTGTGTGGCCACACGCACAGTCGGTGCGGGATGAGCTGGTGCACTCGGCGTTCCTGGTTCCGGTCTTTACCATGTTCCCGGGTCTCCTGCAGGAACTAATGATTCCGATGACGATGGCGTTCCCGCAGCGATCCGTGGGGGCATGCGTGATCGAATCGTTCGAGCGCCGTCTGTGTCGAGTAGATGTGCTCGCCGTGCCGCGCGAAGCCGATGTGCCGTCGGAGAGGCATGTGCTGCTGCAGTGCGAGGTGTTCCGGCACGCCTGCCTGGAGAGGGCGTTCCAGTCGGTGCCGCTGGACCATGGTATCACGCGTGAGCAGAGGCTGAAGCTGCAAGTATCCGCAGAGCGCTACCTGGATTTTCTCGCCAACACCGATCCAGAGCATCACCACAAGGCAGTGGCGGGTCTGCTGGTGGTTCAAACGGCAGAGATGATTCAGGCGTACCTGCGCAAGTTCCTGGCGCACGAGCACCGGACCCTGCCGTGGCCCGCCGGGCTGCTCGTGGTGCGGCTGCCTCGCGACCGTGTGCGGGTGTGTGTGCTCAGCCAAGACCCCTTTGAGTGCGACTTGGCCGACTTCGTCTTCCGGCTGCGACCGCGGCTGTCCTGGCTGGTCGATCCCCACTCGTTTGTATCGACGCAAGAGATGGAAGCCGCAGAGAGGAACGAGCTGGAAGCTCGGTGCGCGAGCCTGTACCGGGCGATGGTCGTGGCGCCACAAGGGAATCCACAGGCGGAGGACGCGTCCGGGATGGGACAGCACCTGATCATGGAACAAATTCTGCTTCGCGGCTGTCGTGACCCAGAGTCTGTGCTGACGCAACCGCAGGATCACGAGCTGGACCAGACGTTCCGGCCGTTCCATGCTATGTGTGCGGTGCTCGAAGCCGTGGCGTCCCCGGAGGCCCTGTAGCACCGACGCCGGACGTGCTGTCAGATGCAGTGGTCCCCCATGCAGGCGTACCGCATGGGTGCGCGGGCCGTGTCCCAGGCAATCGCGTCGCGGGTCGTCGGCGAGTCGTCTCCGGATCCGCGCAAGGCGGCGGCGCGCAAGCTTCGGGCCAAGGCGGTGAGCAACACGGTGGCGGGCATTCGGGAGCACTACACCCTGACAACCGTGGGTGCGTCGTGTGTGGCGTCGATTAAGCCCGACGTCGTGCCCGAAGCGGACGAGCGGTGGGGATCGGGGATAGCGATGGAGTTTACGCATGAGCACCATTACGCGCGCTTCCTGGTCACCAACTGGGCGGACATGCGGGCCTCCCGCTTTGACTGGCAGGCCGCATGCTTCTGCCAGAAGGCCGCGCGCCAGATGGCAGAGCAGCTTCGGGAAGGCCTGAGTGGAGCGGACCGGGTGGCTACCGTGCGGAACCGCATCCGATGCGAGCAGGCGCGGCTGCAGATGGTGGCGACGACCGAGTACAACACCATCGTTCCGCGGAACCAGGTGAGCCGAAGGCGACGAGAGCGGGACGTGGAGGTGGTGGCGTCAACGAACGTGCAGGAGGAGCACTTGTATGACCCGTCTCCGGGATAGGATAAGACCGTGGACCACCGGCGCCGCGACTTTGCCGACATCTGGTGGACGGACCTCTGCAGCAAGGTGCTCCTGGCGCAAAACGGATGCGGTCCGTTTGCCGGGGCTGCTTCGGTCGTAACGGACCTCAACAACAGCAAGATGGTGGTCATGGGATCGGAGCGTTCGTCTGGCGGTGCGGGGGGTGGCGGGGCCGGTCCTGGCCAGAAGAAGACGAAGACCGTGCTGATGCCGGGGGGATCTGAGGGGAAGCTGGTGCTTCTGAGGGTGCAGGCCGCAATGACCACGCTGGCGCTGGCGTCCAGGAGACGGCTACCGCTGTTTGCCGACGATCCGTACATCTGGCATCCGCTGGTGGACGATACGCAGACCATAGCGACCGCCCTGGCAGCCTGGTCCAGGATGGCCATGCTCGGCGCGCCGGTCTGTGTCTCGATGACTCTGGAGAACGCCATGGCTCTCGATGGGGTGCGGTGCGAGGGAGCTCCGCCCGTCGATCTTGTCAGCTTTGATGCTTAGGACACGACGGGAGACCTCGCCGCCTTCCACTTTGCGGACAACCTCCGGCAGCCGACGGTCACCTGCACGGCGTACGCAGGGACAATGGTGGCGCCGGAGGACGGCTTCGGGGGTCTCGTGCGCAAGGGCGAAGAAGTTGCCGTCCTTTTGGTGCACCGAAGCCATCATCGCGAGCTTCTTGCGAGGGTCGATCAGCGGCGCAACAAGGATCCAGATGTGAGGTGGGACGTGGCTCGGTCACCCAAGACCGAGGTGGAGCGAGCCGAGGGCGAGACCGAGGGCGACGCCACGGAGAAGGGAGACGGCCAGGACAAGGCGGCCAGCGCGGCAGCTGGAGAGGGAGGGATCCCGGAGGAACGAGAAGGACCGGGCAGGTTCGAAGCAGACGAGTGCTCCACGTTTGCAGGCAGCCCGACGCAGCAGATGGTGCAGCAGGGCAACGGCAAGTGCACCTTGCTGGTAGTTCCGCGAGGGCAAATGTCTCGAATGTCCTGCGTTGGCACGGCCCAGATACCAACCTCGCTGGCGTACGCGCTGGCCACGCAGGGGCCATTTATGGCCATTCTCCTGCGGGCTCTCACCGAGCGAGCCCTCGCGACGGTCGCACGGACGAGCCTGGCACAAATGCTGCGGGAGCACCGGGCTGCGATGCGGGAGGGTGGCAAAGGGCGGACGTACGACGTTCTGCGCAAGGTGTTCGGACCAAGCCTGCCCTTGGAGCACCGGAAGGAGGAAGCCGCGGTTGGGACATCACCACCCGTGGTCGCGGCAGCGCGAGGGGGGCGGCACGGGAAGCGCAAGAGAGGTTCCGGGCGACGCAAAGGTAGGAGGAAGTGAGGTAGCCGCCCGGGGAAGAGGAAACCCGTTTGCGGTGATCCAACATGTTGGCTTGGATCCTGGTCGCGTTAGCGGTCAGCCTGGTGGTGGCTGCCGGCGTCGTTGCGGCGTTGTCGCCCGGCTCGTCCGCGTCTCCTGCCGTGACTGCTCAGAACGATTCTGCTTCCGATACCTCCGGTCCTTGGCTTCCCAGCACCACGACCGACCACGAACGTGTCTTGTGCATACCTGTGTCGCAGCTGCCCGTCCGCACGCTGGGGCGATCCGGTGCCGTACGAGCCGTGCGCTCCCGCTTGCTGCCACAGCACGAGTGGATCGTCTTGGTTGAAGATCCACAGAGCTGCGAGGCGGCGCGGCAGCACATCGCGCGAGCTCCCGATCCAGTGCATCCACAGCGCACGTCCTTCGGCGTTCGAGTGATGGCCAGGGACGTGCGTGCGGGTTCCGACGCGGCGCTGTGGGCTCCGTCGCAGGATCATGATAACGAACCGTGGCCCGAGCTGGCCGCGGCGGCTTTGTGATGGGACGGGGACGGGGACTCTGAGGTGCGGCCGGAATGTCGCGGTGAGCTCGGACCTGGCTCGGAGACTCGGATGGCTCAAGACGAGCTTATCGCGACAACAAAACCCATCGCGGACGGGATGGAGGACGGCAGGTTGTCAACGCAAGTGGTGGCCCAGGCCGTAGCCTCGGGCGGAGTTCGGCTCGAGCCCATCGGACCGGGTCACGCGCTCGACGGCTTCGTGGGCAAGTCGCTGCAGTTCGCGTCCGAGAACTGGCCCTGGAACGATACGTTTGCCGCGCTCATTATCCGGATCAAGGGAGGTACGTCCATCTCAACATCGAAGCATCCTCAGTATCAGCCGCACAGCGAGTGGTGGAACTTTGGTTGGACGGTGATCGATGTAGAGTGCGAGGCGGCGGTCTGCTTCGATCCCAACATCATCATTCTTCACCGAGAGCAAGCAACGGCGCGCTCCCACATGACCATCCGATCCATTTACTATGCGGTGTTGCGAGATGCTCGGGCGCCCCATGCGATTCTTCCGTGCAAGCCCGGGCCCATCGTGTTGGCGCGGCAGCCCTTGGAACCGCCGCCCGCGACGCCGCCAACTGACAGGGCCGGGCCGAAGAACGCGTGGCTTCGACGGAATTCCTTCATCGCTCGCGCCCCGCTGCAAACCGTTCAAGAAGCAACGAGCCCCGCCACCGGAGCGGGAACTTCGATCAACAGCGGAAGCGGCGGCGGCAGCGGGCCGGAGGAAGACGAAGACGCGGAAGCGGTGAGCGGCTGGGACCCGCCGCTGGGAAGTGGAGGCGAAGCGGGCACACTGCGTGACGTTGATTTTATGGATCCTGATGCTTGAGACGGAGTGTATATCACATGTGTAACACAACTTGCACGTCTTATTGAGTAACGGAACCCTCGCTGCCTCCTCCTCCCCCTCCTCCTCCCCCCCCGCCCTCCGCCGACCGTTCCGAGTCCCGAGACGTCGTCGGTCCCGGCTGCTCGTGCACCATGCGCTGAAGCCACAGCGGAGCTTTGGCCATGATGTCGTCCTCCTCGTCCACTTCCACGCACAAGTCGTCTGGCACCCATTCGCCGTCGTCGGACCCAACCGCCTCTTCCTCCACCGGAAGGCCGTCGTCGTCGTACCATCCTTCGTCAAACACGACTCCAGACTCAACGCCCGCCGCCGAAGACGTTGTCACATACGGACTCTCAAGTTCATTGCCATCTGCCTTCCGCGCGAGCCCGTGCCGCTGCATGAAGATGCTCGATCCCGTCGACTCGTCGCCGTCCTCGGGCAGCATGGGGATGTCGACCTTCCCCTCCGTCAGCACGAGCTTGGCCTCACCCAACGACCCATCGGGCCGCACGACCATGATCTCTCTCGTGTGGGCGGCGTCGCCGATCGAGTCGCTGCCACCGCCGCCCAGAACCGTCTTCCAGTCGTCCCGCGCCGACGCAATCTCAATCGAGGGGTGCTCGCGCTGCAGCCGCATCAGCGCCGCGTCCGAACGGCGGAACTCCTCCTGGGACGGCGAGCTCACCGCGCGCATGGCAGCGTTCCAGTCAAAGTCGTGATGCTGCCACGACACCCTCTGAGGGTGCGCGAGAGCCATCAGAGACATCGCCTGCCACGGCAGAAGCTCCACCGACGCCCTGAACCCGTCCCGGGGCCGCACCAGCACGCACCGCATGACCGGTCCGCGGAAGCTGGAGCGGGACCACGCCCTGGAGCAGTCAATCATGGCGGCGTACAGTATGGCCTCGGGGCAGGACCACTCGTCTCGGTCCTCTGGACCGACGACCACGCATTCGAGGCGGTTCCGGGGACCCCGTGTTGCCAGCACCAGACCCGCGTCACCGCACGCTCCTATCGCTACGGGACGCATGGCGGGCTGCTTGCTCTCCGTCTCTGCCGTGCCCGGCTTGGGCGCCGCCGAACGGATCCACGTCCGCACAATCTCCGCCGCCTGCCGGAAGCACCGCCCCACGATCCGGCAGAAGGACGAGGCGTCTGGTACCAGCGCCAGCACGTCGTGGCTGGAATCGATCACGCGCGACGGGTCCTCCAGCATCGTCAGAAGCAGCGCCACCACGGTCGCCGGGACGCGGAGCTTCTTCCAGTCGTCGTCGGTCTGCTCGGTCCGCGCCCACTGCAGCAGCGCCTCGGGTCCCTACCGCACGACCCACCCCGCCAGCATGCGGTTGCCGTTGCGACACGCCCTCTGGATATGGTACCGCTCCAGCGCGAGGTCCAGAAGCACAGGAACGCCCGAGTGCGCTTTGGTCCAAGGCATCTTGAGGTACTCCCGCATCAAGATCGCTTGCAGCACCGCGGCGTGCAGAGCGTCCACGAACACGGGATCCGGGGTCTCCTGTACGATCGCGCGGCACCTGGCCTCCGTCGGCGGGCCGACCTCGCACCAGCCCGCCTCGATCGGCAGGATGCCGGTCTTTTGCAGAAGGATCGGCTGGGGGAGGTTCTGCTGCCATACCCTTGCTCGCAGCCACGTGGCCGGCGGGGCGTGCAACGGGTGCGGCTCCCGGCGCTCTCGCGCAGCCTTGACCTCGACCCCGCGGCGGTCGGCAGATCCGCGCAGCTCCCTGGACACGTTGACTCCCATCTCGCCAAGGTGGTGCAGGAAGGACCTCTCGTACGAGTAGTGCTTCTCTGCCTCGCCCACCCGGTACTTCCAATCCACCCCCCTCACCAGCGCCCGGGCCAGCTCCATCACGCGATCGTCCCTCGAAGCCCCTCGCCTCAGTCGCTTCGGCGCCACGGCGTTGCGGGGATCCCCCATCATGACCTCCGCCGAAGGAGGCGCGTGCCGCCGCTCCAAGCCGTACGTGTCCGGATCCCGGAAGCGCAGGCGCATCGGCGGCTGCACAAAGATGTGGTACTCGGGCACGTCACGCACCCGAGCAATCATCTGCACCTGGTTGCGGACGCCGGGAAGCCCGTGGAAGCCCCCCGTCAGGAAGAGATAGCACCGCTGGAACCAGCCCCGGACCGAGAAGCTCACACCCGCGCTCACGCTGGGGGAGTACACCAGAGCGCTGGCCCTCCACGCCTCGTTGACGTGGCGGTCCGATGGCATGTCCCGCGCCGACAGCACCGACACGATCCGCAGGTCCCTGCCGCCCTTGCTTCGGACGGCGTCGGCCACCGCCTGCAGGCGCTCGATGGTTCGCAGCGCTTGTGCCCGGGTGCCGCACGCCACCACGATTCGAACTCCTTTGGCAAACTGCTGCGCCGCGTCCTAGAGCCAGGAAGGCGCGCTGCGGTAGAGGTACCCCTTGCGCCCGCCCGCCGGCCTCGCCGTAAAGTGATGGAACACCGCCTGCTTCTCGCCCCTCGCCACCCGGATCCAATCGGCCATGGCGAGCGTCCCGGGCGTGAGCATGGCATCGGCAATCAGAACCCGCTTTGCCTGCACGCAGTGGCGCGCAAGCCGGTGGAGCAGCCGAAGCCGGCCCTTGTCCACGAGCCCGTTCGGGCTCACGTTGGACAAATCGCTCTCGAACTCGTCCAGGATGACCCCGTCGAAGCTGAGGCGATCCATGTCGCACCCGCGTGCGCAGCCTACTTTAAGAAGCGAGTTAATCACCACCACCAGCACGCGGGACGCCGGGGGATCCGAGCCCCGCAGGGACCGCGCTCGGGCCACGCAGGCGGCCGAGGGAGCGACAGTGGGAGCACCGGCAGCGCGGACAGCGTCGGCGTCGTGGCGATAGTGGTACACGTCCAGCCGCGGATTCTCTCGGAGCTCCACGCAGACCTGCGCCGCCAACGACTGCGAGAACGTAACGAAGAGGCACAGAGGGAGCTGCTCGCACAAAGCCCGAAGACAGGTGCTCTTGCCCATGCCCTTGGCGGCCGCCAAAACGTGCACGCCGGGCGTCGCCATGTCGTCTCGAGCGTAGCTCAGCGGGATAAAGCGATCCTCCCGTTCCGTTGTGCGGAAGCGCTTCCGCAGGACCGCTGGCACCTCGACAACAGGATCTCCGGCCCGGCGAGCGGAATGCACGAACGATGCAAGGAAGTCGGGGTGCGGCTGCCACGGGACGTCCAGCGGTCGTGGACCGGATGTTGTAGCGCGCAAAGGGACAAGCTCCCAAGGCGCGGAAGCAGCAGAAGAAGAGCCTTTGGATGATGCCATGGTGCCACCACCACCGCCACCGCTCGCTGCCGCCATGACGCGGTGCCGATGCAACGTCTCTCGAAGTGAGCCCGGGTTCCCAGTCTGCAACCGAGGGTGCGTTCGGCAGGTGGAATCCGGTGCAATGCAAGTGCCGGCACTGGCTGTTGTGTTCAGAGTCCTCTCGAGTCGATCCGGTGGCAGGTGGCACCTCGGCGGCAACCGCGGCGACCGGGCGCCGGCACTTGACGGAAGTTCCGCAATGCCGCGGGGAGACGTGGCGCTCACACACACACACACACACACACACACCTGCGAACACATACACGATGGCAGCGATTCACTGCGTCGTTCGCAAGCCCGTTCACTGTATCGTACAGGGAACGGAGGGACACCTGCTGCAGTACTGCAAGCGCACGCGCACATGGAGCTTCCGAAGCGCGCCGGCGGTCCGAACGCATCCGTTGAGCGCGGCGGGAACGGTGTCTCACCACTGCCGCGTAAGCTGCTCGTTCCGGGCGATGTGCAGTGACGGAGTGGTATTCAAGACGCAGAAGGATATCCTCGCACACTACATGAGTTGCAAGCACATACAAGCCCGGCTGGATACGCTGTCGAAGCGGCCGGGCCGGTTGTTTGAGGCGGCAGTTACGTTACTGGCCTGCCTCTGCGTTCCCGTGGTAAGCCAGGCCGGCATGCTTCTGCAGACAGCGGGCACGTACCGAGCGGATGGAATGCGAGCTTTGGGTGTTCCCGTGGGAACGCACGACCAGGTTCTGGCGTGGCTTCAGGTGCATATTGCTCGTGGGAAGACACCACCGGTGCTGCTTCGACGGCCGGACGCCATCGCGGCCACGATGGCGGGAGCCGTCGTGCAGGCAGAGAAGCAGACACCGGTCGTCCAGTCGGCGACCAAACCCAAAGAAGCGGAAGCCAAGACATCGGAACGCACGACGTCGTAGTCGTCGTCGTCGTCGAGATCCTCTCCGGCAGCAGCCACCCTACCGGCCACTCCCGCTCCGCCGGCCGCGCAAGAGCCCTCCGACCAGCGACGGAAGCGGGGAGCCGAGGAAGCAGGACGCTCGAAGAAGCGGAAGCGGACGGAAGCCGGATGGCAGGGGTCCGATACGGAGACGACCGTAGACCAACAGCCTGCGGTACAAACGATGGGCGCTCCGGCAACGCCACCACGACCAAACGCAAGCCTGGAGCTGATGGACTGTCTGACGCCGGTGAAGGACCCGTGGGTAAGTCCGCGGGCCTCCTCAAAGCTCGGCATTTTGGCGTCGATTGCTGTCCAGGGAGACGGCGCGAGAAGCAACGGAGGACAGGGACGCACAGGCAGATCGGACGCGGCAGCAGCCGGGGAAAATCCAGAGAATATAATAGGGGTCATCAAGAAGGCGGAGCGGCTGGCGTTGGCCGTGCGCGAGCGGTGGCCACGGCTCGAAGGCGCTCGTACTGGTGCAGCAAGTCCTGCTCACGTCGGAGCTGCCGCGAAGCTTGCAGCTGGGGACGTACGAGGGTGGAGTACGCCAGTATGGCGAGCCCCACCGCGATGAGGCCGCCTCCCACGGCGAGGAGGAAGACACGGTGGTAGCTGCGCTGGCAGGTGAAGGCCGACGCAAACCCGTCCCCGATCCGAATGGAATGATCCTGCGAAAATTTACACTGCTCTGTCATGCTACAGGTCTTGCCACGCACGCCCCCGTCCACCGGACAGCCCGTAAACGACAGGTTATCAATCTTGAGAGCACACACCTGGGCGTGCGCCAGTCGTTGCGTGTACAGCTGGCACAGCTCCCGGTCGCCACCAGAAGCCGGCGTCGATGCCATATCGGCCGGACGCCAACGAATTTCATTGGTGAGAACCAACAAAGCGCGTCCGATTCGATCAGTTAGCGGTAGAAGAAGGCAGTCTCTCCAGTTCTCCCGTCGGCCGGTGCATCGCCCCCAGGGACGCCAGAGCGCGACGCAGGGCCCGCGTCGACGCGAGCCCCATGCGTTGCGGCCTCAGGGCGCCGGGCCGGTGCCCTCCGAGGTCGTCGTGGTCCCGGGCGAGCACGGGCCCGCTGTGCTCGTGCGTGCCCGGGGCGACCTCTTCCAGCACATCGTGCACCTCGCGCGCCGCCGCTACCGCTCGCCGCCATCTCTCCGGGATGGCCCGCCCGGGCGCGGCGGCCATCTCCTCCTTCTCTGCTTCTGGGGTCGGGTCGGGCGAGAAGCCCGTCTCTGGGGAGGCGACGGTTGGGACGCGGTACGACCCCACCCGCCCTGCGGCCGCCGCTTCTCCCGGGAGATCCGACGTCATGTGCGGCTCCACCGCCCGCAGCGGGCCGCGGCTCTCGTGACGCAGCTCCGCTTCGCGGCCGGTGACCTGCGCGCCCAGCACTCCGAGCACCCGCCGGACCTCTGGCGCTCCGGGAACTTCTAGCTCCGACGCCACCTGCGCTGCCCTCCGGGCACCCGCCCGCACCTCGGCCGCCTGCTTCTCCAGCCCAACTTCCCTGCGCACCAGGAGCCCAATGGGACGAGCGTCCTCGGCCCACCTCGCAGACGCGTCGGTGGTCCGGACGTCTCTGCCGATCAGCGCGTCGACGGTCGACCGAGCTTCGCGGTCCCGGGTCGAATCGTCGATCGCCGCCGCCTGGCGCTCTGCTGCCTCCCTCCCCTGGTGCACAGGCTCGCCGAATAGCGTGGGCACCCTGCCGTCGGCCGCCTCGAGCTTATCGGCCGACAGCGTTGCTTCAAGCTCGCTGCGCACCCCCCGTTCCAAGCCGGAGAGCTCGGGGAGGTCTTCCACGGCCACGGCCGTGCTGGCCCAGATACGCCGCCGGCCCTGCGTGCGGTGGTGCCGTTGCGACGCCAGCACGAGCAGGCTTGGAGGGCAGGGCACGTACCCCTCATCCAGCCGCTCCAAGGGGTTGGGGCCCGACCGGAACGCGCGCACACACCCGCGCACGGCCTGAGCGGGGGGCACGTACGCCCCTCTCATCCCGGCTAGCCGCTCGGCGACGTCTGCCATGGGAATCCCCAGCACGCGCTCCGCGGCCACGGCGATCTGCTCCGGGTGCAGCTGCATGTGGAACGCCATGAAGTACACCAGCATCTGGCGCGACGCCGCCCGGATCTTGTCCGCGGCCGCCCGCAGGGGTCGGCTGGCGTAGTCTTGTCCCTCGTCCGGATCCTCCCCCCGACGGTCTTCCTCTCCGGCACGGCCCCTCTCCCGGGCCCTCTGCAGCTGCACCTCGGCGAGCACCAGCCGCGCCCTGGACAAAGGGTCTCGCTTCTCGCGGAAGCGGTGCCCGGCCGCCGACGAGCGGACGATGGGAAGCATCATGTCCCACACTCCCAGCGCGCGGCAGATCGTGTCTAGGGTCCTAGTTCCGGCGTTCTGCCCGATCAGAACGAGCCGCTCGCAGAAGAACTCGCATTGCATGCCGTCCGCCACGATCGCCTCGTGGCCGGTGACGTCGTGCAGCCGAAGGAACAGGGACAAGCGGTTCGGTGCAAGCATGCCACGCGCCACCAGCCGGGCCGCCGCCGCCTCGGAGTGGCCTCGCAGCGACCGCACCGCGTCCGTCACCTGCTCCCGCGCCTGCGCCCTCGCCGACAGCGCATGATACCGTGCCACGTTGGGAGTGAGCACATGGCCAAATGGAACCGCCGGCACCGCCGCCAGAGCGGCCCCGGCCATGCCGCTGGCAATGGCCGCAAAGTGAACGGCCTGCGCCTGTGGGCGGGCCGCAAGCAGCAAGTCTCGCGCCGACGCTTCCAGCTCATGACGCAGCCACGGCGACACGCGGTCGGATCCGTCGCAGCAAAAGAGGGCGGCCAGCGCGGCGGGTGACCTGGACCGCATCAGCGTCTGGCGCAGCTGCGCGCTCTGCTGGCGGGCAAAGGTCTGCAGGCCCGCCACAGCGCGGGCTTGCTTCTCGCTTGCAGCCCCGAGCATGTCAAGAGACACCGCCTCCACGAGCCGCTGAGCCGGCGCCATATCCTCGACCGAGGCTACGAGCGGGTCCAGGGGGTGCGCGAGGTCAGCGGCCGCCATGGGAACCGGCGCCGTGCTCTCGGCGTCGTTGGCGTCGCCCAGCAGCGCCATGGGCACGGACGAGAGCGAGGTTCCGTGGGGTGTGCTGCTTGCGCGGAAGAGCACCGACAGCACTCCGGTGGCGTCGCCTCCTCGAAGGTACGCGCGAGCCGCCTGCTCCTGCCTCGCCGCGGGAACCATGGGGGACGCCCGGCGCCACGCGTGGATGGCTCCGCACGTCGCCGCCACCCTCGCGTCCTGCACGCCGTGCGGAAGGAATCCGGAGGACCAACCGCCAGCCAGGGCCTTGGAATCGTGACCGATCTTGGCAATCTCTCGGGCAAGCGAGACGCCCAGGCGGAAGCGGGCTGCCACGAGGCCTTGGCCGGCCAGCAGCTTAACACGGCTCTTGGGATCCGGAGGCAGCGCCGCCGCCGCCGCCTCGGCCGCGGGCGGAGGTGCCGACTTGGGCACGGAGCTGGCGTGGAGTTCCACGCCTACCGCGGCTCCGAACGCGGGGTGCGCCGACACGCGGTGGTCACCGTGCCGCGCCGGATCGTCAAAGAGGCGCGGAGCGCCAGGTGTCGACGGGGGCGGTCGCTTTGCCAGCACTCGCAAGGACCGTTCGCGAGACGGAAGGCCCGCCCAGGCCACGGCGGTGGGGTTGATGTCGGAGGCGTCCGCGGGCTCCAGGCGCAAGCGGCGAAGCTCGGCCAGCACCTCGGCGTTGCCCCGCTGCGCCGATGCCAGGGCGAGCGCCAGGTGCTCGGAACCGCGCGCCCTGAGCGTCTCGTGGGCGGTACCTTCAGACGCGTGTCCGAGCGCCAGGGCGTGCTCGTCCACGGCAGCCAGGGCACGGTCGGCTTCGGGCGCACCTGGCTTTCTCGCGTCCTATTCCTTCTCGTCCGCGGCTCTCGTTCCCTGCCGCAGCCGATGCACGTGTGCAACCGTCCGTTCCATGCGGTGCACGGCAAAGTACGTGTCCAAACGGTCGCGAAGCCCCTGGACTCTCTGCTGCTCGAGACTCACAGTGACAGGCCGACCCGCGGCCGACAACGCCGCCGCTCGGGCGGGATGTGTCTCTGGCGCGGATGTGCCCGCTCCCGATGCCGCCTCCATCTGGAGGCCGTTTCGCCCCGGTGTCTGCTTCCGCCTCCACGTGCGGTGCGGGTCGTTGGCATTCGCGACTTCCGCGGACTCGAGCGCTGGCGGCAGCGATTCGGCGGCTGCAAAACGAATCACACCTGAACTCGCTGGCTCCCCCCTCGCACCACCAAAGCATGCCGCTCCCCCTGCTTATACTGGGCGCTGGACTGGGTGCCCTGAATGCCCTGGAAGGGATTGGAACGGCGTACCCCTGCAGGGCGCGCACCGCGGCCAGGTGTTTGTGCCAACAACCCAGTTGGGCCCGCAGCCGCCCGACCAGGCACTCTCGTGGACCGCGCCTTCCATCTATGCCCAGCAGTACCGTCAGTACCAGGATAAGCTGTGGCGATACAACATCGGTCCGATCGTCCCCGGCGGCTGAGGAGACCTCGTCGTCCCTTCACACACCCACGTGCCCCAGAACCGCCAGAGCCGCCACAAAACTCACGAGAAGAACGACGGTAACTCCAGCTTCCACGCGGTTGTGGACCCAGTCGCGGTCGTGGTCCTCGGTGGATGCCTGAACTCGTTTAGACACGGGTGTCATTCTGACCGGCTCCGACCGCCTCGCTTTCGGCATATGGCCGGCGCGACGGAAGAAGCCCCCGAAGCGGAAGCATCGGCAGCCGGCTCCATTGACGGCGTGCTAGCGAGCCAACGCACAGCGGGCTACGTCGCTGGCAGCTTTGGCGGCCTCGCCGCACTCTTTGTCGCCATGGCGTGGGTGGTTCCGCGCGCAGGCGACGACGTTCCCCGCTTCGATCGTGCTTGATTTGAGTGTTGGCGATGACACCGAGACCGGCGGACTGGCTGACTCGTCACACCAACGCGTCAAACTCATCAAACCGGAATTCGACCGGTTGCAACCTGTTACCGGCACTTGCCCGGCCTCTGGTGCCACACCGCAACCGCTCACCGGAGAAGACCGTGTTGACGTGCATGCAAACAACGAGACCGCTTGGCGATGGGCGTGCGGGAACGGACATATGGACGTGGTCAAGTTGCTTCTGGATCTGACCGGGGATCGACGCATTGACGTGCACACCGATTATGAACACGCCTGACGAGTGGCGTGCGAGAACGGACACATGGACGTTATAAGTACACTTCCGGTCTGTGCATGCACGTTGGCCGAAGCAGCGCCGCCCATGGCTTCCGAGGCCCGGATTCGCGGCTGCGACGATACGGCTGCCGAAGACGTGACTGCAGACCTGCGGCAGCCGGAGGCGACGTGGTGACGGCGGCGACGTGGTGACGGCGGCGACGTGGTGACGGCGGCGACCGATGGGACGGAGAGTCCGACAGGGGATTTTGGGTTGGCTATCCAAAGCCCGATGACAACCTGGCTCACACCACCGCCATTCCCCTTCGTCCCACAAACCGGAACAGCCGGATCTCGTTCGAAGCCCCTGTCAAATCTGCCGTGGTCTCGATGCCGGCCGTTGGCCTCGCCTTGACCGCGCTCAGGACCAGCTCTACGCAGTCGTCTCCCGTTTGCACGAACTGCAGGGCCGAGCACTGCTCCGCGTCCACGATCGCCGCCAGCAGCGCCGTCTGCGCTTCCGTAAACCCGGCGTCTCCGTTCTCGTCGGCCTTGGCTCCTAGGTGCAGCGCAGCCACCTCTCGGCTCTGCAAAAGGTCCATCACTACCACGCGAGGCGCCTGCTTCAGACCGAGGGCGCCGTTGGCAACGTAGGCGTAGATTCCAAGGTCCGATAGAGCATGGCAAACCCGAGTGCGACCGCCCGCAGTGGCCGGCAGCGGCCGGACGACGGAGCTCGTGCGATCCGGGTCCACGCGCTGCGCCGCCAAAACAAACGGGCTCTCCGCGTCCTGGGGAGACAGCAGGCGCTCCGGCTGCTCGGTTCTGCCGGCGCCGTGGCGCACCGTGACCCCGGCGAATCCGATCTGTGGGACACCGAGCGTTCCGGCCGGGTCTACCCACTCGGTCGATCCCCCTCTCGCGGGTGCGTACCGAACCACCGCCATGGCGCGCTGGCGGAGCTCCGTCGGAGTATCGAGGTCGAACAGGATAGCGGCCCACCACGAGTCGTCGTCGAGAACCCGGGCTCCCAGCATGAACGACCCGTTCATCGCGGAGACGCTCAGCCCCGCCGGAACTCGGATGTCAAAGTAGCTGCCCAGGTTAAAGCTGGCGGCGGCTCCCATGGTGAAGCGAGCCACACGCACGTTGGTCGAATTGCCCGCGCCCGTGTCTTGGTGCATGGCAATGATGGCGTTGTGGCCTCCGCCGGAGCAACCCGACACGACCGAGTCCGCTCCCGTGCTGGCGAGCGCGACCGAGTCGGTGCTGATGCCCCGCACCGCCATCATGCCCGCTCCCGTGATGATCAGGTTCTTGGCCACCTCGGCCGAGTCGCTGACCACAGCGCTGATGGTGCGGGGTCCGGACGTGCTGTCGTAGCTCTGCAATACAAGGCCACGGAAGTTGTCGTCGAATCCGGAGGCTTCGATGGGGCTGGCGTGCGGGGCATTGAGAAGCGTTCCCGAGCCGCCCGAGATCATGGCGGTGGACGCCGCGGCCAGCTGGCTGCCGGGATCAGACATGACGCGGCGGTTCCGCACGGCTCCGTTCAGGTCCAGGGACAGCACGCGCAACGAAGCCTCCGAATCGTCGTCGCTCGTGATCGCCACCCACACGTCCACGCCCAGGCGCCATCGGGCGGTGTGGTGCCAGAGAACGTAGTGCGCATTGTTGGTGCTGGCAGCCAGCATCAGATCTGCCTCGGTTGTGGTGCGGGTGCCGTCCTTGGCGACTTTGATGACTTCGATCGTGTTGTAGTTCGTGTTGGAACCCCGGTCGTAGTTGACCCGGACCAGGAACGGCAGGCTGCTGCCTCCGGTGCGGGTGGCGTCGATGCCGTCAGGACGCGCCTTGTGCACGGGCGGGAAGAGCTCGGTGGGGCCCAAGGCGGGATTGCGGGACCCAATCGACCGCCCCGTGTGTGACTCGGCCTCCGTCACCAGCGTATCGATGACGTACGCGGGATCTCCCGTGGCGGCGGCCCCGACCACGGCGTCTTCATGGCCCCTGCGCTCGAACTCGCGGTCGAACCTCTCTTCCCTCTCCGGCGCCCCAGCTCCGGATCGCGGCGCGGCGTCGTTCGGTGCTTCGGCCATGACGATTGATGTTTCCCGCCGCTTTGTCTCACGAAGGGGCAGCGGGGTCATCGCGAAGCACCGAGCCATACAGAGCGCGGGAGCGTGCCTGATACGGATCTTCTGTCTATGGGCCGGGTCGTCGCCACCGGACGCTGTCTCTGGCAGCTTTTGCCACTTTGGGCCAGACGCAGGACGGATCCAGCGGATGCTCCAGGCAGTGCAGGATGTGAGCAAGAGGCTTCAGGCTCCTGGCGATCTCTTCGAATTCAGGCAGGAGCCGGTTCAGGTCTTCGAGCTTGTTCGCGGCCTCGCCCAGGCGCTCCACCTGGCTCGCCGCCTGGCCCAGCTGGACCGAGGTAGTGATGGTGATGGGCGCAGTGATGCCCGTGACACCAAGCAAGATCAAGACGAGGATCGTGACGGGCCGGCACCCGCACATGCGCCTCGGCAGGGGTCCGCACTTGTGGACAGGACAGCAGCAGGGCGGGAAGAGGTCATCGCAGGCGTCCGGCTATCGAGGAGGCGAAGGCGCCGGCCGAACCTCATCCGACGGAGCGGAATCATACAGCCCCAAAAGACGGGCGTCGCTCTCGGCGCGATCGGGTCGGACGGAAGACGACGAAGCTTGCATGCGACGTTTAGAGAAGTGCTTGACCGCGGTGCGTTAAACTATATCTGCAACCTGCAACGATCGGAGCGCCTGCGCACGCTGGACCCGAGCACCCGCGCCCAGTCCGCCTTCGTTGGGGTGGTGCGTCGATCCTTGCCAAAGGTCGCGGTCCAATGCGCCCCACACGTCCGGCAGAGATCTCGGCGGTCGCATGCCTGTTCTCAGGCGTTCTTCGGCCTGCCGCGCCATCTCCACGGGGCCTCCCCGAGCACACATGAAGTCAATCTTCTTGGTGAGGTCCTGTTGTCCAAAGGGCTTGCTTATCAATCCAAAGAACATGGCCTTGCGGTACCTCTTTAGAGATGCCGCCACGGTGTTGGCGGTCATGGCCACGATGGGGATGATGACACCGAAGTCTCGCACCAGGCGCTGACACACATCGGCGCCGTTGCTGTGGGCCATGACAATGTCTAGAAGTACGAGGTCCACGGGCACTGGCGCGGGCGTCGAGGCCTGGTGGTATGGGTCGTCGTCTCGACGGCCGCGACCCCCCTCGTCCGCGGGTTGGACCGCAGCGGCTCTGGCTTCGAGTCCTGCCGCCACCGTGCGGACGCTATCCTCGTCGAAGGCTGTGGAGTGAACCTGCCCGGTTCTGCGCAGGAACGGAAGCACCTCGTCTCCGTCCTTGAGGACCGAGACCAAAAGACCGTTCTCTTCGAGCATCCGCTGCGTCGTGTCGCGGATGGCGGACTCGTCGTCCACCAAAAGGCAGTGGAACCGCCGCGAGACCGGAGCAGACCCGCGGCCATTTGCCTCCGGACCAAAGTCATGAGGGGAACACCGCACTGAGATCTGGCTCGGAGTCTCGAAGCTTGCCTGCGACGAGATCACAGATCCCAGCAAAGCGCGCATCGGCTTGACGCCGGCTCCAGACTCGGCGGACTGCAAGGACACCGGGTCTTGACGGCCCCACAAGCTGCGCAAGTGCAGCGCAAGGTGCTTCCAGTCTGCCGTCGACCTGTCGCTCTTGAGCAGCGCTTGGAACAGCAGCGGTCGGTTATTGCGTGGCTAAGTCGAAGCTCCGGCTCCGGAGGCGGGTTCGGTAGATGCCTGATGGGCTGGTACGGCCTGAATCTGAGTCAGCTTGTCGAACTCAGGAAGCCGTTGGAAGTCGGCGATCGTTGGCCGGGTGAGATCGATGGCTAAGGCTCTTCGAAGCTTCACGCGACTGTCCACCACGCCCTCCTTGGAACAAATGCACAAAGCGCTGCACCTCGTCATCACGGTGCGAGTGGAACGCTCGCTCCGAGCCAGACGTTGGCATTCCGTGAGACATCCATATTCCAGCTTGTGAAGGAGAGCAAAGCTTTGGTGGAATCGTTGTCGCATGTGCTTCGTGTCGTTCCGAGGAATCTGACGCAGCACGCGCCAAGGCGGGCGCAGCGGAATCGTGACTTCGAAGCACGTGCGTCGCAGCCTCGTCTCGTTCCGAAGCGTCACCGTGCCGCCCATGGCGCGGGCGAGCTGTGTCGCAAACGTCACTCCGATCCCAGCGCCGTGCAACCAGGCCGTGTGACTGGGTGTCGTCTGGTCTTTGCGAACGGCCGCGGATCGCCGCTCTTGAGTGTGACCTAGACCAACTCCGGTGTCCACGATGCGAATCACCAGATGAGGCTCCAAAATCCCGACCGGCAGACGCCGGACCTTGGACGAGGCGGTGTTGAACGACGAACGTCCACTGCCGCCGCCACTGGGTGCAGAGTCCTCGTCGTCCGAATCCGTGCTGGAAGACCACGGCGGCTGCAAGTGCTGATGCGGCTGGTCGTCCTCTGCGTCCGAGCCGCTTTGCGATCCATGCTCGTGGGCTTCGGTCTGTCGCGACAAGGACGTCACAGCCACGCCAAGGGCGTGATCCATCTGGTGGCCATGCATCGAATGTATGTGCGGATACCAGTCCGAGTCGGATTCCGGTCCGTGCAGCAGCTCGTGAGCCGGGAGCGCGTGGTCAATGGGATTTGGAGCCGACGCCATCACAATCTCCAGCACGGAGGCTTCCCGAGGTATCAAAGCTCTCAACTCGTGGAACGCCTTGTGCGGAAGAGATTGGGCGAGGATGGGAAGCACGGTCCGCGCGGTGGTAGAGCTGACGACAGCTGCTTCGTGATCGATGGCGTGCCACTGCAGGATCATGGCCATCGCTGCTTCCTGGGCCGCTTGCTCGCGCTCCCCCAGATCAGAGGGGAAGTCCGGCGCGGCCCAGCAGCGACTGCAATCACGGCCGCCCGTCGGCGAGTCCGGGGGGCCGTTGGCGTGATCCGGAAGCACGCCGAGCTGACGAAGGTTAATATCGAGATCGTCGTACAGCCCTCCAGTAGGAACGACGTCCCGCGCCTGCTCAATTAGATCGTGCAGCGGAATCGAACCGCGGTGCTGAGCCCGAGCCCGAGTCCGTGCTTCGCCGAACGCGATGGCCGCGCAGGCGTTCTCGAGACTCACCTTGGGGTGGGTCGGCCGCAGGCGGACATGGGCGTTGATGCAGATGTGGCCCGTCTCGGTCATCTTGCAGGCGTTGGACATGCCGTTACTGATGATCTGCTGCAGCCGGAGACCGTCCAGCATCACCAGACCCGGCACCGTGGACGCGCAGTGGAAGTAGATCGGAACCTTGCTCATGGAAGCGAAGGCATTCGCCGTCTGCACCAGGATCTGCCTCAGGTTGGTCGGCTGGATGGTGATGGTGATGCCGAGTCGTCGCGACTGCAGCTTGCTGAGGTTGAGTAGATCGTTGACCAGCCGATGCATGCGCTCCGTCTGAGCCTGTACTACGGCCGCGTCGCGCACGATGGAGTCGAGGTGCGAGTGCGGGCGGGTTCGCTGAAGCTCCTGCAGGCTCGTGATGACAAACTCGATGCTGTTGGTGCACACGTGCAACGGGTTCCTCTGCTCGTGTACCACGTGGTCGATCAGCAACTGATGAGCCTTCTGCGCCGCCTTGACCTGGCCCTTCGCGGCGTGCTGCTGCCGGAGCCCTTGAAGCATTTGCAGTCGCAAGTAGAACAAGCCGGCAAACAACATGATCTCCACGAAGATTACCGATAGAAGCACCGCGAGCACCGAGAGCCACCATTGCGGAAGGAGGCCAAAGCGCGGCTGCTAAAAGCTGGACCGCGTTCCGTAGTACATTATCCACTCGCGCCCGCCGAATCCAGACATGAACTGCACGCGGATAGCGTTGTCTTCCAGTTGCGCGTACGCCTCGTTCTCGTCTTCGAGGGTGTCAAACACCCGCTAGTCCCACCCCCTTGCCGCAAACATGAACTTGGCGTTGGGCTGCCGAGCGCGGTGCTGCGAGGATACCTCGGATAGCAAACGATCTCTAGCTTCGACCACACTGAGCGTCTCGTCGTTGACGAGCTGCACGAATCGAGGGTCTTCCCGAATGAGCCCCAGCTCCGTCGAGTCCGCAACGTCGGTCACGTCCTCCGCAAGCACGAACAGGTTCGGCCCCACGAGGTCCTCAGCTATCTGGCGGTATCGGGCCAGCAGAATCACGTACCCCCACAGCAAGTACCCGTCCTCGCACTAACTGCTACAGCTGCCCCGTGCCCCGCCCGAAGCGTTAAAATCGGCCATCGCGCGTTCCGGGCTCTCAAACGACGCGCACAGATCTTGGAAGATTTTACCACATTCGGTGCTTGCCGCGATCTGAGCGGTGGCCGCCGCGGCTGTGGCTTCGGACGAGATTGGAACGACCGTGCTCCAGTTCAGCTGGGATCGATCCTGGGTCTCGGTTACGCCTCCGGCCCGAGGAGACGGTTTGCTGTTGAAAATCGGATCCACGAGAAGGAAGCCGTTAAACGGCCCCGCCGTCGTAACGAGCAGAATGGGTTCCGTGAGGCTGATCTGCCGCCGACGCGCCGCTGTCTCCAGCGCGTGTCTCCTGGTTGGGCTGGTTGTGAGATCAAACGCGATCAGGGGATTGGTGCTCGCATTGTAATTCCACAACGTCGTGATCACGGCGCGTCGATCGCCTTCATAGCGCTCCCTCCCAAAATCCACGTCTCGCATCGGCAGGATACCGCGATCCTCGATGACTGCGCCCAAGCCAGCGCCCCGCTCGGCCGGGTACGTCTGCTCGATCTCCGCTTCGATCAGGTCCGTGTGCACTCGGTCGACCGCGTGCGCCAAGCTGACGGACGCGATGCGCTGGTCTCCCAGCTGATGCACCAGGCGTCCCCCCGTCTCGAGCGGAAGCACGCGTGTGGGCAGCCGGCCGGTGTAGGCCATGGTGCCTTCCAGAGTGGCCCGAAGGGTCCCGGCATCTTGCTTGATCGTGCGGAAGTCTCCCATCAGGCTTTGCGCGTTCGTAACAACCGCTTCCCGGAAGGCTTCGGTCTGCAGGCTCTGGTCTCGGTCGCTCTGCACGAAGCCAACCAGCACCGAGCTGCCGAGTCCGACCAACGCCACGACCAGCAGCCACCACCCCGGATGCACGTTAAGGACCCGCCACGGTGGCGCCTGGAAGCTGCGGAACGACATGCGGAACCGGCTGGAACCATTTTCGAGACAACAGAGCAAAGAAGCAAACGACCAAACCAACCGATGCGGGTTGTATCGGCATTCAGAGGCGCGGAGAGCGGCGACCACCTTCGTCTGCACTAAGAAACCGGGTGTGTTCTCATTCATTATGGGAGTGTCAGTCTCACGTTCCCTGCCCGATCCCACCTACATGAGTGCGGAAGAGCGATAGCACGTTGGACTTGACCTCTTGGTTTCCATGGATCAAATTCTTGTACCACTGACTGAATCGCCGCCCATGACGGCAGCCCAGAACCCAAGTGTACTTGCACTTGCACGCTTGGAACTCCGGCACCAAGACCATCTGTCGGCGTGGCGGGCGGCCGGATCTCCGAGGCCCATTCCCGAGGAGCTGCAACGAATCCGGCAAGACCTGAACACACATCGGAAATTACGTCACGAAGAGTTTGAAGCGGAACAGCAGCGCTAGTCGTCTGAGTTTGCTGCGATACGCAAGCCTCGCTGGGGATGCCCCACACGTGCGGAGTGCTTTTTGAATAGAATTTTCAGCTA
>Ga0075119_1000364_pt1 | contig 25032 bp, 20 predicted proteins | sample AntAceMetag02UK9_FD_69791 | JGI IMG/M metagenome (GOLD analysis project Ga0075119, IMG submission 69791) | Saline lake microbial communities from Ace Lake, Antarctica - Antarctic Ace Lake Metagenome 02UK9 | ecosystem: Environmental > Aquatic > Non-marine Saline and Alkaline > Saline | place... | reverse complement strand
AGGTAACGATTTCTGGAATACCAACCGTGGAGATATCGGGAGCAGTTGAAATATCTGGGACAATTCAGGGACCAGACAAGGTAACGATTTCTGGAATACCAACCGTGGAGATATCGGGAGGTGTCACGGTGGACAACGCGGTTGAGATAACGGGGGATGTAACCGTTGACCAGATTAAAAACACAGTAGACGTCAACGTGATAAATGCCGTGGAAATATCGGGGGGTGTCACGGCTACGGCGAAGGAAACCAACTATGATGGTTTTGGTCGCTTGCGGGTATCCAACCCACACACGCTGTTTGAGTTCACGAGCGTGTATCCTATTGACCTGAGTAATGATCTACGATTTGATATATCCCGCACGGGAAACGGGAGCATATCTAACGAAGATTCAGTAACATTACTACACGTACAGGGTAACGGAGACCGTGTTATTATCCAGAGCCGCGAATACGTGTTATACCAACCAGGGAAATCACGACTCGTATATCTAACCGGCGTGTTGAAACCATCAGAGGGGTTTGAAGGAACATCTCTTCTTGGGAGTTTTGATGGGTCATTTGGATATGCGTTCGGATACGACACGAATGGTGTTTTTATAACGGAACGAGACAATGGTACCGACACAAAGGTGTACCAGGACGATTGGAATGTTGATAGCCTAGACGATATCAGCTTTGAAAAGGCTCAGATTTACACAATGGACCAAGAATGGCTGGGTGTTGGACAGGTTCGCCTTGGGTGCGTGGTTTCAGGTGAGTATCGCCTGTGTCATAAGTTTACACACAAGAATGAACTGGATGCTCCCTATTTTGCAACCGCGAAACTCCCGGTCCGGTACGAGATAGAAAGTGACGGGTCTGGTGGGACTCTGGGTATGATATGTGGTACGATCATATCAGAGGGTGGGTTTAACTCGCTTGGTAATCATTTTGGAACAAATCAGCCGGGTGGTGGATTTTCGGTAGGTTCTACGCCAGAGCCGATTATCTCGTTGCGTCTACAAAACTCGTACCCAGATATAAACACCACGATCAAGATCCAGCAGATAGACCTTATCAATGATTCAAACACTCGTGAAGGATTCTGGACGCTGATATTCAATCCAACAACACTATCGGGCACATTCACGGATGCCCCCTATCCAAACTCCAGCGCACAAATCTGCTACCACACGAACAACCAAAGTCTCAGCGGTGGTACCGTGATTACATCTGGTTTTTTACCTCAGAGGGGGCCTGTAGAACTCACGTTTACACCCGATGATATACTCAGAGCACAGGGTATCGGGAGAACAATTGGGGGAGTAAGCGATATAATTACGCTCGCCGTTCGTGCTGTAACCCAAACCCCAACGATATATGGTTCTTTGAACTGGTTAGAGATACGCTAGAAGGCGTTTATAATCCCAATCATCGTTCGCATCGCCCTTCCTGGGGGACCATTATCCACAGAGCCAACTAGATTCATCGATGTATTGATTGTATACACCAAAACCGTCATCGTATCAAACAGGCTGTTTAAGAGACCCTTTATCACGGTGACCATATTCAGAGCGCTTCCCATCAGCCCTTGGAGCATTTTCGTAAATGAAACAACAAATGACGTGACCATCGTGAAAAAGGTTCGCATCGTCTGCGCGGCCTGTACGAGTGAACTCCGGATAGACACGATGCTCTCGGATAGTTCCTCCCCAACCTTTACCACGTCTTCAAACAGGACATTTACCCGACCAACCACCGCCTTCCCTGCTGCGTCTACGATCATCCCGGGGTTTGGAATATCGCCCGATGCTACCGAAGACCCACCCTTTACACCCATCGACACGAGTATAATAAACAAGAACATTGCCCCCCAGGATGGGATCGATTTGCCAACCTCGGCTGGTGGCGGAATGTACAACTCGGCGGTGACTGGTTCCATCTACAGTCTTGTGTAAAAGCCAACTACCATTCCTATCCCAACCACACCAATCACCCCACCTGTCACACGAAGGACATCTGCTGGTTCAGGTATCCTGCCAGATACGATAAACGACTCGCCACCCGGTGTATTAAACATATTCGTTTTTGCGATGTGGGAGTTTGCCTGTATCATCTTCTTGTTCACCTGTGAACGAAACCTCTTCATTCCCGAACGTGTACCAGCACTTCGCTGGATGACTTTACCGACGAGTACTGTATTGTCTACCATGCGTTTCTCTACTATCCTAATATGTATATGTCTGTATAGAATGGCATCTGGAGACAAGAGCCGACCGGTAAGACCGACACGCCTTCGCGCAGAGGACCTGAGCGGTATGACAATGAAGGACTTTTATCCGAATCGGAACGACAGGGATACGAATACGATGACCCGAATGGAGTGCATACAGGCGGAGCTTGAGAAGCTATTCAATCTTCCGAGGAGTTCTTCTCCACAAAAGGATGATTATCCGAACCTACACCACGAACTCCCAACCCTGTGGGCGATGATCGAAGAAAAGAAGTTCAAGTTTTGGGATACCAGAGACCAGAATATGTTGCGCGAAATGGTCCGGCTGCGGGTCCGGGTTATACGGGGCAATATGAACGATGACACCGCGGAAAAGGATATGGGGATTACTCTCGCAGAGAGATATATCTATCCAAAGACGGGTGGTAGAAAATAGTATGCGTGGGACTGACTGGTATGCCAAACTCTTCACACCACTGACGTGAGATGCGAATCGACTGTATTTCACGTGCTTTCCTGGTAGCGTCGTTTTCTTTGGGATTAATGCGAAGTGCTCGATGAATGGTTTGAATCTGTTGTCTCATATGTCTCTCTACGTTGACAATGCCGTTGCGAAACTCAGGTGTCATTGTATCCCACGAGGCATTCGGCCCTGATTCAAACAGGGTTTGAATCGGTCGTACCTCAGAAAACAGGGTCGCATCACACCGTCGAAGGAACTGGCGAAGGTTCGTATCAAGGCCCTTGAATCCCCTCGCGACGATGTACTTCTCCGAGTTACACGCGCGGCTGGTACGTGGCTTTACGAGCCTGAACGACCGGAAACATTTCCAGAACACCCACAGCACCTGTAGCATAGGGAGCGTCACCACATCAAACACCTTCAGGATGAATGCACCGTCTTTCTTCAACGACCGGAGACCCACAACCATCTCAGCCACCAGGAGTGGTGTTGCCTGTTCTTCTTGTGAACAATAGTCAATACTAAAATCAAACCCCCCGTCTCCGGTAACAAGTGATGCACCCTCGTCTACAAACCGACGGGTCACACCGTCTTGTATGCTCGGGTCAAATAGGTCACCCGTGAGCATCGTTGGGGGTGATTTCCACCCCCTGGATGTCGACCGAAGCCTTTCCCACGGGTCTCTTCCCGGTTGTTTCTCAATCGTAATACACGTAGTATCATCAACCAGGCCCGCCTGCTCACGATGCCATCTCCAGGACTGTACAAACCCACCCGGGGATTCCGCAAGGTGAAGCACACGCACTGGATTTGAAAACAGTTCGCGGGAACGCGGACACGTGTCCTTTCGTATCGTATGTGATAACTCTGTCATCTTAAAATATGCCCTGCTGATTGGAACGATTGCGGATAGAGACACTTGGATGGGCACCGGTGTTATAGACTGGCGTGTTCTCGTGTTTTTCTTGGACTGTATGGTTCTCCACCCGGTTGTATCTTCGGGGGGCCTTGTGTTATTTATGTAGGATTCTCCTCGGTGATTGGACGATGAAAATACGCATTCATATGGATTCATCGCTCGCTTCCTGTATTCCCACGGCTCTGGCTCAATATCAATCTTTCTCTTTAACGAGTTTAACTCGTTGAAAAGTTCAACGCACACAACGGGGTTCATCATTTTCCACTAATACCATTACCCCGTTACAACATAGGCCTCTTCACCTACTCGGTGTCGGAGTCGGGGACAAGCACAAACCACCGGTACAAGAAACTGAGGTCTTTTTCGTGGTCTAGCATCTTGAGCGCCTTCCCGATTCCCTTTGGTGTACTGCGTTCGGCGTCTTCAAACATCTCCCCGAAGGACCCAGACCCCCGGTTGAATCCGAGCGCATCGGCCTCCTCGTCTGTCGCGACCCGCAGGCCGTGCTCAGATGCACGCCGACGAAGTTCCGAGTCTCTCACCACGTACTCGTCGTGTTCCTTGTTGATAGTCTCAATATACACCGAGATGCGCAGACCCAGACCCTCGTTTCCGGCCCTCGAAGCGGATGCCGACTCTCTTGCCTCCGCGATATCATACTGACCACGGATACTCCACGCGAGCTTATTGACACCATCATCCGTCTTCACATACCGTGACACGGTGTTATCGCTGCCACCTTCTTCTAGCAGCAGGTCCTCCACACGGTCACCGTCGAAGCAGCACGCCACGAAACAAGGAGGTGCCGAGTCACTGCTTGACCTGGGTCGCAGAAGCCGTGTTACATTTCGGAAGAAGGTTGTCACCGTGGTTGTATCCCGGAAGAAGTAGTGTACCGCGAACATACACGTGACGCGGTCAGCACCGGCGCCAATCGTGAGCGCTCGGTAGTCTCCAGCTCTTGCCGCGGCAACCGATGAAACCACTCTCTTCTTCCCATCGCCCCTGCCGATCGTACGGCGGATGATCTCCTTGCTCTTGTCGCCGATTGCTGCGAACACATCGTCGCCGCTTGCAAACAGGTCCTTCCCACAATCCGCGAGAGCAAACCGCATCGGCACAATACGCCCCGATGAGTATTTCGTGCGCCGTTTTCCACTGACCATATCCATGCGTCGGGTGATGTATCGCTTGATAGCACCCCTTTCGCGGTTCAGGAGGTTATCCGCCTCTACATCCATACCAAACACAAATGACGCACCGGTTGCCTGGAATCGTGGGATATCACCACCCTGACCACACGCGATATCCACGTACACCGAATCGCGGGTCTTTCGTTCGTCTTTTGGACTGATAAGCAATGCCTTCACAACCAGGTTATGGAAATCAGTCATCCTCGCCAGGAGTGAATCACTCCTGCTTCCTCTCCGATTGAAATATCCCTCACGGGTGTCTTCACCACCTCCATCTGGCTCGTCGTCGTACCACGAATCATCTGCCCAGACATCCTCGATCCGAACCGGGTCTTCCACCGCGGTTACCCAGACACTCGCAGCGGTTCGCTCCGCGTTCATAGTGCCCCGGGGGTCTCCGCTTCGCCGGTACGTAGCCGTCTTGTCCCATCGTACATTACGAATCACCCACCCACCCTTGGTTTCATCCGCAACACTCACCAGGTCGGGGTCCCACGCGCACTCTACGATCATATCATCCAGTACCATCTCTCCAGACTTTGCGTGAATCACACCCTCTGCCGTGGTTTCCAGCTGTATACGACTGGTTCCTCTCTGGAAAGGAACCGCCTGATTCTCACTCTCCCGTATCCTGCGCCGGAGTTCATCATCGGGAGCATCCTGCAGGTCGAATAGGATATCGTCTGTGTATGCGTCCCCAAGGACGTACAGGCGTCCCTCCCGAACCCTTCCCGACCCCATAGCGAGAGACACACCACTGCCCGATTTAGAAAGCCGCAGGAGGAAATCTACCGTGTTGTCCTTCGGGGTCTTCCACTTCATCACCGATGACCACGTTCCTCGTATCTGTACAAGTGAATCCTTGCCCCGGTACCCACGAACCGGTTCGGTAGCAGGCGTAAAGACAAGCCCATCTGTCTCGTATGGAACCGTAGAACCCATCAGTTCACTGATTTTCTCGTTGGCGTCCTCCCGTGATTCTGCGGTGTTGATTTCCGGGATACGAACAAAGGGCTTCATCGCTACCCGAACCGCGTGCCTGTCATCGCCCCAGCGGACCTTGTAAGACCCCGGGGTACCGATAACACTAACCACGGATTCGCCCGCTTCGGTGCGTGAGGCAATCTTGTCTCCGGTTTTCTCGTCCTCACTGGCAACCAAGGGGAGGCCTGTCACGACCTCTCCGTTCAGCATATAACAGTCAAATACAAGGTACATAGGGGGATGAATCGGTGACCCGTCGGCGCCGCGAGTGATAATCTCTCCGTCGAGTATGGACTTGTGAACCGATGTATCGGTGATTTGTAATCCAGTGGACTCTACGTCCATTGTCCGATATATAAAGGATGTTTGGCCCGTGGAGTCGATCATCATAAACGCGCGTTCACCATCGGCCTTCTGGGTCACCGTATACTCACCTGAACGAACACGTGGAATCATTGAGCGTTCCAGTGTGATGGGCATCGGTCCAACAAAGATGGGAAGTCTCTCTCTCCCGTCACGACCCGTTGACGGAGGCGTCTGTTTTGTAAGACTCGCGTATTCGCGCAGAGCATTACTGCGAAGCGAATCAGACATCAGGAACCACGACCCACGAAGCACCTGTAGCGTTCGCATAATCACCTTGAGAAACTGACGCGTGAGGTTCGTCTTTGTCATACCGGGAATGATCCGGTCATTCATCAGCTCAATCTCAATCTCATACGCCACGGGAACATCTAGGACCCCTGAATCTTCCAGGGTTCTTCCGTTTGCCTGGCGCACCCTGGAACAATCCACTCGGAACGCACCAAGGGAGAATGATTCGCGCTGGATCACGCGGTACGTTTTACGGGAACGGTCCCATCCGCGGAGAATCTCGCGAACAGCCACGTCCACACTATCTACGCTGGTTTCTCTCTTCAGGTTTACACGATATCCAAGCGAGGTATCTGTGAGGGATTCTTTGGACTGTGACCGGTCGCTTCCTTTACCACGCTGAGACATGAACGTTTTTTCTGTATACGTCGCATCCTCAGAGAGCTGGTCTGTTTCGCAGTAATCCTTTACCGCAGAATCTCCCGTGATTGTTGCACGAATAGACCTTCCGCCGTGCGGCTGGATGTTCATGTATACATCCTCTCCGTCTGACTCGCGTGCGGCACGGGCTTTCAGAAATCCGAGGAGACGCTGGTACTGGGTCATCGTTACATCTTGCTTTTTATGACCCGTAAATCCGTGTAGGATTGCCTCCAACTCGGGTGTGCCGCTGCTAGCACCCCGGTCCTTCTCCTTGAGAACGCGTTCGATCATCGCATTCATGCGCTTATTCGTCTGCTTAGCCTCTTCGCTAGACGCGAAGAGGTCTGTTAGGGCAAGAACACTGCTGCTTGACATCTATGACTATTGAAAAAACACCTGTTCCTATAAGGACGTATCAATTCACTCCGACCATATTGGTTCATAGAACTCACGCCAGTGCGGATGTGAGTGCTTGGATGTGAATCCCCCAGATACACCTCTCTGAGATATATAGCGCGAGTTCGGCCTTCTTGATTTTTTTAGGAACATCCTCCCCAAATGAAGCATACGCTTCCCGAAGATGTGCGACACGCAGTCGCCTATCGCGAAGCAATGGCGACCCGTTCAGACACGGGTCCGGGTTATACCTCGTCAGAGACGAGTCCTTAAACCGCTGCTCCGCCTCATCGGCTGTCATTGTAATCCCAAGGAATCCATCCACTACGCTGCGCACCCAGTAGACCGTCGCGTCACCCAATGTCGGAGATGGTCCTAGGGTTCGTACCGACCCCGACTCATCTTCAAACACCACTGGCTGACCAATCAGGAATGCTAGGCATCTTGCCTGTGTGTGTTCATCTGCCGACGGTTCAACCAATGAGCTCACCGCATCTTTGGTTATCAACTCATCTGGGTGCTCTTTAAGGTATCGGGTTCTCCCGGGTTCAAACGATGCCTCCGCGTGAAGAAGTGGTGCTATGTCGAGTAGAGTGGTGGTGCTCCCCTGGTTTCCCGACAGAAACCGAGATGTCTGAATCGTTGACATCGTAGACTGGATCATTGGGTGCGCAAGCATACAATCCACGAGAAGGGGGTGCAGATGAGCCCCCGCGAATGGGTCGATGTCTCGTATTGTCTCAAACTCCGTGGTTGCATCCTGTAGGAACCTCCGCTCCGTCATATTGGTTTCGTCTACGTAGAACCTGTCGTTCGTTTCTGGCTCAGCGGCACGCTCAGATTCGCGCATAATCGGAGATAGCAAATGACGGGGTATCTTGACGAGAATACCATCGCTTACCTTCCCTATGCTACGCGTAGCCGCCGCTACAATATCCGCGACCTTGTGTGATGGGATCCGATTCGTGGCCATGTGTTCTTGATGTATGATATTCATACGAGAAGAACCACTTAGAATCGTGTCAATTTACGACCTCGCGTTCTCAACAACGCGCTCATTCATATCCATCTGGATGCTCGTCTGTTCGGTATCCCTCTTTTTAAGGTATTCATCGCAGCTATCGCAGAACTCAATCAGTTTTAGGATTTTTTCAAGCGATTCCTTTTCAAGCGTCATCAGGTCAAAAAATACACCATTGGTGTTCTCCGTGTACATGATGTTGTCTTCTAGGATGATGTGCATAACTACCTTCTGGTTGTCATCGTCCATACTCTGTAGTTTCTTCTGTATATCCTTCATCTTCTTTATGGGAAATCCACGCGGCATTACTTGTAAGATATCAGACCCTATGTATTAGTACGATGTGTGTATCACTACCACTCTCCTGATGATGTCGCCTCATCTCCACCGATCGTTATTTCCTCGGTAATTCTGGAAATCTCGTCACCCGCGAAATCAACCGCCTTTCCAACAGCCGTGATCTTATCCCATCCGACACCAAACCGGAAATCAAGAACCCTGATACGGATCACGTGGTCCCCGTGGAAGAGCTTCTCCGGGATGCCATCGTCTTGGAGGTCATTGGGAAGCAGCACTGATGCCACAACGTTGTCATCTTGTGAATACGTCGTCATCGCACCGAGGCGGTTCACGTTGTCTACAGAGACCTCAATGATATCACCGTTGTTCATACGAATCACATCCGCCTCATACCGAACCAGCACACGTGTAATGCCTCCGTTCTCATTCCTGTCAAGAAACGGTGTGCTGCGGCTTATAAAGCGCGTCGTTCCAGGTAAGATGTATCCATCGGACCCACATATTCCCTCAATCTCGTCGGCTAGCCGATTCAAGATTTTAGGATTCGTGTCGCCAATATAGTATCGCACGGAAATTTCTCCGGAAATCGTGTGTCGCATTGTTGAATGTATTCATCACGATGGATTATGCCCACGGTGGGTCAATTCATTTCGGACGAACACTCCCACTATTGTATGGTGGTCTGTATGTTTTCATGTGACGCGTGAGTGCTTCCATTGTCGCACACGACATGAAGTGATTGCGCCGGAGAATCTCCACCCCGTTACCCCCCCTGTCTTTCGGAAGGATGCTCTTCTTGAACTCTTCGCTGAGCACGATGTCTGAACGCACAGACTCAAGATACGCAGAAAGGTATCCAGCAATGCTCTTAAACCGATTAGGGTGCGTGTTTCCCCGGCACATGATTCCCTTTGCCATTGTCTTTGTCGTCGTTTTTCCGAACGTGGCTTCCATGAAGTCCTGTACAAAGTACAGTATGATACCCCTTGGCATATCTGGAGGTACATTACTCTGGCTGGTTGGCTGCGCTCTGTAGCTGTGCAGCCCGGGTCGCAGCGTAACCTTGGATGGTTTCATACCCTCCCGCACAATGGTGCCATCAGGTGCCTTCAGCGTGTCAATGTTTCCAGAACTGTTCATTGTTATAACGTGTAGTTCTCCATCAGCAAAGCGTATTCCCGCAGGAACTATCTCCTTTGTTTCTCTGTATGTTTCAAATAGGATTGCTTCAACCTCGGTGCGAGTAAACGGACCCGGGAGGGGTGCGTCTCCCGAAGCCGCTCCGCTCGCACTTCTCGCGATTCGGAGAAGAATCTCTCTGCGATAGTTTGACTCGGCCATGTATGGGTATCGTATGTCTTTTGTGGTATCTTCTGTCTCAATATTTTCAGCAACGATACCGGCCCACATAGAATCCTTGATACCACGGATGTGTTCACGAAGCAGGCCCACTGATTTACCAATATACCCAACCCTGTACGGGGCGGTTTCAATGAACCCCACATCAACACCCTTATCCTCGGCAAACGCGGCGAGCCTTCGGGCATACACCAAATAATCTTCTTTCGCGGTATGCTTCGGTATCTTCTTCAGTTTTGCACCCGCGAGTAGTTTTTGAATTCGTGACGTATCTTCCTTCATGTACGTGTTGTACCGCAGTGTGATGGTCCGGAGTGTTCTCGTATCGGCGGCACCATCAGCACCAGATGCTCGTCCCCAGGCGATGCTGAAATCTTCCAGGAAGGACTGGTAAACCGCTTCATAATCATCCCCCCCACCATCGTCTTCCTCCTCGGGTTCTTTTGAATCCGCATCCGCTTCACCTGCTGATGCTGCTGACGCTGCTGGTTTAGATTTCGTATAGCTGCTCCCCCAGTACCCAATCGCTTTCCGGGGGATACGAGATATCCTCTGGGCGTATGTTGCGTAGGAGTCAGATACCTCTGATGGTCCAAGCGCGATGATCTCACCCGAACCTTTTTTCCTATATTCGAGTGTTGCGACACCTCCGTCGGGGAGGAGTATCCTCGTGCCTGTTCGTATCATAGTCGCAAGCGTATTCCGAATCAGAGATGTTCTGGTTCCAGGTATCTCTGACCGAACGGTCATCAGCAGGTCGGGAAGAGTCGTTATTTTCTTTCGAGTCATAACATCTCGTACAACCGCTTGTATCTCGGTTTCCGATCCAGACCCCCCCGCAAGGAACTGCGTAGCCAGGCTGCGCCCCTTTTCCTCATCCGTGAGCGGGACCGCGCATCGTATCGCGCAATCGGTCTCGTAGTCACACTCTCTGGAACCAGCCGTATCCTGGAACGTGTGCCCACGCGTGTTGCCTTGTGCGTCTTCGATCGTAAGCGTTCCCGTATAATGTTCCCCTGAACGGTCATTCTTCGGTAACATCATGTGACAGTCAACTGCGACCTGTTTTAAGACCCTAGATACTCTTCCGATGCGAACCGATTTGGTTTCCGCGAGCCTGTACATTTCTTCATCCAGTGTCTCTGTGCCATATCTTGGATGGTCTTCGCCCCAAGACACGCACCACGTATAGACGGTTACATTGCGCTCCTTCCGCGGGAGGCTGTCGTGAGAGCGGAATCGGATAGCCCGACCGACTACCTGGTCGATCAATGACATGTGATAGTATGAATCCATCATGTGGACTTCGCGGATGTTCTGGAAGTTTACACCCTCACTCACCGCACGGGTCGCAATCACGATCTTTATCTTCTCTCCGTTGATGTTATCTTTCGCATTTAATATCCGGAGTGTCTTCTCCAGATTTTTCGTAAGAGACGGTTCCGCGGTTAGTAGCGTGTATTTTACACCGGTTGGTGGCACCGGAGGGTTCATATCCTTGGAGGACTGGAGGAGCGGTGCCTCTCCATATCGTGTTGCTCCCTGGCGCTCGAGTGCCATCGCAACCGGAATCGCCGACCCGTAGATGTTTTCCGTAAAGATGAGTACAATCCCCTTTGCCCGCAGAGCCATTGCAGTTGCTTCTTTGATCTTGGGAGCGTACGCCTCAGACCGGTCGGCATCCAAGAAAAATGCCCCACCGTCTACGATTCCCTCACCCTTCTTGGCCGTAAACAGCCCACGCTTTCGTTTCCGCTCGTCCTTTACCTCGTCAAACGTGTCTCTGAATGCGTCCTTTCCTGATTCCCCCCCCGGGAATGTTACGACACCCTGTTGAACAAGTGAGATGGATGTTCCCGCGGCGATGAGTTTCCGTTCTCCTTCGCCGAGATATCTCATTTTTTCCATATACGCATCTCCTATCACGGTCCCTTCGCGAAGAGGTACACGCACGATGGGGAGAATATCCCGATGGTCAGGGAAGGGGTGTGGGTCAATCTCCTCCCCCTTTTCGGTTCGCGTCGGTCTAGGGGGTCTCCCCTCTAGGATTCGCTCGTAGGGGTCTATTCTAGCAGGAAAGTCTATTGGATTTTCACCACGGAGATAACTCACGAATCCATTCGCGGCGATTGCGAGAAGGCGCTCGCCCATCGGTTCGATCAGGCCCGCCTTGTCGTCGAACACGAGCTCGCGGGGGATCGGTGGGAGGCCCCGGTTCACGCGCAAGATATTCAAGATGGTAATAATCTCATCATCCGTGTTGTACATAGGGGTAGCGGTCATTGGAATCATCTTGGTATCCGGAGCGTATCTCGCAATCAGGTCCAGATAATGGCGGATCTTCTTGTGATTCGCAGGGTCTCGTATGTTATGGACCTCGTCGATAATCAGAAGACGGTCTCCAAACACTCTCTCAATACCATTGATGATTTCCTTACTCTGTGCGGCGATGTCTTCCGGATATGCCTTCTTTGCCTTTTTTAAGATTGCTCTCTCGAAGAACAGCTCAAATCCCCTGTATCCGTGGAAGTCATACCGAATCCGAATCAAGGACTGGATCCTACGGAGAGCACTCTGAAGTCTCATCTCGGGCGTGTATGATACCGCGGTTAGATAGGAATCACCGGTACATTGTTGCGATAGAACGCCTGAGCGCGGGGTAGCACTGAAAATCTCATTCTTGAACCCCCCCTGTACCGAAACAGGTGCGATAATAATCGGACGGCGTTCTCCGCCGGTTTCCTGTAGGTACATTTCTGCGATCTGTACCGCGGTACACGTTTTACCTGTTCCAACACCGTGGTATAACAGTATCTCGTTGTATGGGGTGTCTTTTGACAGGAATCTCGGTATAAACCGCTGGTGCGACTGGAGACGGAACTTCTTTTGAGACGAGGTTCGCGTGGCGGTATCTTTTTCGTTCAACCGGTCCAGTATTCCAGCGACGATAGAATCTTCTCGGTATGCCCAGAACTCCGCTTTTTTGGTGATATCCCCCTGGAACGATGGGTTTTCACTAGTTGGAAACCCGCCGGCGTAGAGTGGCTTACGGCCCGTTCCGTCTTGAGATTCCACGTTGTCTTCTTTGTCTGGTGTTGGGGGGTCCTCTTTTGCAGACTCTCCCATCTCACGGATGTACGAATACCACTCATACAACTCAAGTAGACGTTTCTTCTGAGGATTCAGTATATCTTCTTCGTGGGACATGCGTGCTTCCGTAGTCTTTTCGCGCATATCGGCGATGGATGTAATCGCTCGTATCTGGGAATGGATCCTCGGGAGTCGTGTTACCGCGAGTGTTGTGTCGGCTGCTTCACGAACGAATCCGTCCTCTTCATCCACTTCATCCTCTTCCGCTTCAGATTCCACAGGTGATGCCGCAGGTGTGTCGGGTGACTTCTCGGGGGATGCCGCGGGTGATGCCGCTGGTGCATCGGGGGATGCCGCAGGTGACTTCTCAGGTGACTTCTCAGGTGATGCCGCGGGTGACTTCTCGGGTGATGCCGCTGGTGTGTCGGGTGACTTCTCTGGTGACTTCTCGGGCGTGTCGGGTGACTTCTCGGGTGATGCCGCGGGTGACTTCTCGGGTGATGCCGCGGGTGTGTCGGGTGATGCCGCGGGTGATGCCGCGGGTGTGTCGGGTGATGCCGCGGGTGTGTCGGGTGACTTTTCGGGTGACTTTTCGGGTGATGCCGCAGGTGTGCGCTGCGGTGATATATCTGCAAATAATGCTTCCCCGTCTTCCACAGTTTCTTCTTCTGGACTGGCTCCTACAACGGGTATATCTATATCGTCTACAAATGTCACGCGTCTCTTCGGAACCGGTGGCCGTCTTCTCCTTGGTGGTTCGGGTACTCTGCGTCGCAAGGGCGTGGGCGGGGGGCCTGCATCCACCGGCTTGTCGCGTATGCGGTTTGTTGACGCATCGTATTCGCCCCTGCGCATCAGACGCCGGATGTTTGAAGTAGTTAGAAGTGTCTTGCGGATAGCATCTTCGTATCTCTCAAGTTGTGTAATTTCCGAGGAGTTTGATTCTGCGCGTATCCGCTTTGTCAGCCTGTCATCCACTATGTTGCTGATTCGTTCCAAAAGCACAATCCACAAAATCTGCCTGCGAACCTGGTGAAGGCGAGAAAGCGTATCGCGCTCCTCTTGTTTTTTCAACCCCCTTTTTTTCATATTTTTAATCACACCAACAATCTTCCGGAATGGTACACCGGTTACGCGGTCCGCCCCCCGTAATCCACGAAGGATATGCGGATAAATCTGCTTGGGTCGTTTTATCGCCCTTGCGATATCCGAATGCTTCCGGCTTGTTCCAAGAAACACCGAAAGGGATTTGTTTAGAAACGGTTCATCGGGATTTGCTGGGTCTGGTTCAAACGCACTCTGACGTACTTTCACACCACGCGCTGGACCGGTCTTTGTAAAGTTTGCTCTAGCCGCGGCCTTCCTGGATAGGTCAAGCCATACCGTTCCAACAATTTCTCCACCCGGGCCATCCGGTGGCTCGGGACCGTATTCTAAAACGACCCCCCTGTCAATCTTTCCTGTATTTGTGACACGTGGAATGTAATATACAGACCCCGTTTCCATCTATCAGGTTCGTATCAAAAAATGATTGATTGCCTCGCGCAGGATAACCTCCTTTGATAAATACGATGACCGCATCTTTTCCAGTATGTTTTCTTGTGGGATCCATTCCACACCGCTCACTTCCGAAATCTGTGATAGATTTGAAGGGTCTACTATCGGAGAAGACTCGTCCGTCGTAGCAATATACAAGTGTGTCTCGTATATGATACCGTTGGAACCGGTGTATACTTCTTTCAGTGGCATTGGTGATAGTATCTGGAGCCTTGACTTGGGGATTCCGGTTTCTTCTTCGAACTCTCTCAGTGCGCAATCAATATCACGCTCACCTTTGTGCGGCCGGCCCTTGGGAAATGTCCATTCCGGCTCTGTATTTGTATGAGTGAGTGTCCCGATATACTCACGAACGGTCTGGATACATTCTTCAAAACGCCGCTTGCTCTTCTCGTATTCTTGCCGATGATGCCTGATATTGCGCGTTGCCCACATCGTTGACCAGATGTCGTAAAACGAGTGTTTCAAGATAGTGTCGTGTTCTTTCTTGGTCATTCCTCGTATTAGCGACCGAATATAGAGCGGGTCACTTGGCTTGTACTTTCCACGAACAAACTCCACGTACGACATGCTGTCCTTCCGTCTAACGAGGAGAACCTTTGCATTTTTTTCTCGACGCGAACCATCCTCATAAAAACAGATAATCCCACACGATAAAAGCGGCGTTTTCTTCTTTTTCTTGTATAATCCACTCCGGGGTATCATTGGTACCCCAAGGTCTACCCACCGTGTATTCGGGATTTCATTACGGTGGGATGTTGGCACAAACGGGGGGGTAGTCGTAGCGGGCGCTGCAGCAGGTGCTGTGGTGGGTGCTGTGGTGGCATGCTTGATTATTTCTGACGAAATATCTACGTCTTCGAACACAGGCAGGCTCGGGAAGGGATCGCGTATCACATGTGGTATATTTTCAGGAGGTGGTATCGGTAATCCTGGTGGGTATTCCGGCCATCGTCTGTTGTGTGTCATCCTTTCTGTAACTTGAAATAAGAAGTTAAAACTTAGATGGGTACTCGACTTTGGGGACCAGATACGTGGTATGTCATTCACGTGATTGCGGACTCTGCACCCGATACACTCAGCGAACTAGACAAGAAGAACTATCGTAGGTTTTATGAATCGCTTGGTAACATTCTACCGTGTCCGTCGTGCGGTGTTCATTACAAGCAGTTCTTAGAAAAGGACCCCCCTACGTTTGATACACGAGTCGATATGATACGCTGGACAATCCGTGCGCATAATCATTCCAATGTTCAAACGGGGTCCCCAGTGTTGGACGAAGACGAGGCGTTCAAGCGTATTGAACAGGAAATAAAGGCGCGCGAGAACGGGATTGTTCGGGGTCGGATACCCACTATGTGGGAGAGCTGTACAGATATGTTCCCACCAGCAGTAATCGCCGCGTTGCTGGTGTTAGCCGTCTTATCGGTGTATAAATCTGTCTCCCGTTCGTAAGATAGATAGATGGCAATACCGACTCCGAGATTCTGGGTGTTTATCGTCGTTCTTCTCGGGATATGGTATTTTTACGAGAAAAACTATGCGGTCCTACAATCCACGTGGGAATGGGGAACAGAGAGGGCACATCGGATGAGCTGGCTCGTTGGTGGTGCGATTATTTTGTACCTGCTCTTTTCCCAGAGAGGTCTTGTTGGAAACATATTCAAGTCTCTCGCAACGATTGACAACGACCCCCGCCTCAACCGGGTATCTTCTATTGGGCCGCCGTCAGTCAGTGGGAATCACCGCCTGCCGGGGACGAGAACCAAGTACAAGCGGAGCGTGAGTGCCCTCCTGAAGAAGAAGGTCGCGGCCAGCCAGTCGTGGAAATGCGGGTCGTGTGGTCATATGCTGGATGAGACCTATGAGGTCGACCACATCGTTGCCCTTGACCACGGCGGTACGAATGAACCCAGCAACCTGCGCGCGCTGTGTCCTCATTGTCATAGGAAAAAGACGGTGGATGAGAGGATATTCTTCTGAAGATAGATGGAATACCTTCCCAGCACGCAAACTACGATAAACCTCGTTATCTCGGTGGGAGCGGCTTTTATTATCGGGAAGCAGCTCTCTAAGATGTATGCTACCACGACGTATGCGACAATGTTGGTCCAGATTGGTCTCGTAGTGCCGTTGTATTATATGTTTTCATATGTGCTGGGTGGAGTATACCGTTTTGTTACCGGGAGTTCACCAAAACAGACTCCCCCACAGACATCGGTTACGCCTAACATCAAGATGTTCCCCAGTGACCCGCTTACGATACCAACCAACGTCGGCCCATCATCACGGCCCATTGTTCCGTCACAAGGAGGTACCACCGCCACATCCTCATTTGGCACATCGTTCCTAATGTCGATCAATACAACCGTGGCAAACCCGTCCATCGGCCCGGGCCAGCTGGACTATGCCCCGTTAGTGGATTTTATGGCAACCACGAGTGGAAAGCCGGTTCTTACGATTGGGTATATGCCCCAGGGAAACCTTTTACAGGCGATATTCTATGAGGGCGGGGCCGGTGACTCGCTGGATATCCCAACCGACGACGCGTATGATACGAGGCTCACAATTGGAACACCACCGATCAAGAAGAGATTTTCGGTGTTCTTACGGACCAGGCCGTCTTCTCCGAACCACGTTACCGTTGAGGTGTATATCAATGGTGTGCTTGGGAAAACATTGACAGTCCGTTCGCTGTTCTTTGGGGGCAGCCCCGGTGGCATACTGCCGAGCATCGGCTATGCCTCAGGACCCAATACGTATCCAGCGGTTGACGCAGAGATTCAGTCTCTGATGGTATGGGGGAACGCCTCCGCGCTCACACTCCGAGACATACAGCAACTGTCTACCCAGCAGATGAACACAGAGCACGCATCGCGGCATATGGATACCACCCGTTGTAATCGCAGCCAAGGTTAGATGTTCGGTATCAATCTTTTCGACATAACGCGCTACACCGAAACAACCACCATCGCGTGGCTTCGTATTATATCGCTCGTGATTACGGCGGTGGGAGTCTATCTGATGTATTATTCAAGAACCCTTTCTCCTCCGTCTACTGTCTTGATGATTGCTGGTGCCGCCGTTGCGATGCTCGGGATAGCATCGTTCCTGGCGTATATGCTCTATGGTCCACAGATAGCGGCTCGCACATCCAGTTCGTGTGTGTACTGTCCCTCTTCTCCGGTGCGGGTGTCTTTGAATGGTGGTCTTCGTGGTACTCTTCCAGGAACCGCACCCCTCCCAGAAGCAGACCCCTTCCGGCACACCGCGATTTATTACTGCATGTTCAACGATATGCGCCCATCGGGCACAGCCAGTAAACCCACAAGTGATTCGGTGATCCAGCGGACGGACATGTACAACCTCTTCGTTGACAGCAACACAGGGCAACTAGGCATCCAAACACTCCCGGACGACGGCGACCAACCAGTCTATATGGGAAGGATGCCGCTCCAGTCATTCTGCCAGGTCACGGTCGTACAAGAAGAAAAGGAACTCCGCGTGCTTGTAAACGGCATTCCCCGGGGGTCCGTTATGCGAAAGAATCTGCCGCCCACGTCATCTATACAATCCCAGTACATACTCAACAAAGACGGGGTGGTCCGATCGGGGATCGTATACCAGGTACAGATTCACAAGGGTATCCTCACGGAAGAAGACCTTCTGAGCGCGTACGAGCGCATGGCGATCCAGTATGAAAACGATGTCACCTTCCAGAATACGCATTCCCCAACCGCGGCCCACCAGTCGCAGATGTCAACCACCGATACGCTGATGGGATACCTGCGCGTACTTGGTTCGTTTTTTGGGTATGATTCGGGGATGGCAATCTCTTCCAACAACACACGGATTATACAGGATATGACGCGAGTCTCTTTAGGAGTCTCTTCATAAGTTCTACGACTTTTACCCTTTCTGAATAGATAGAATGGCAACGAGTACGGTTACGCTTTTGGTTACGGTTATGGTGATTATTGCGGTTACGGTTGCCGTGTACTACCTATCGTACCTGTTTATTGGATCGGATATATCCACTGAGTATGTTCATCGAGGAGAGATTGACGCCGTTCACGATCCACGCGAAATACGCGTTCCGGCCACGAAGATGGATAAGCTGGCTGGGTATAATGATTATTCGTTTGCTATGTGGTTTTACATCAACGATTACCAGACTGGATTCGGAAAGGACAAGGTATTGATCACCCGCGGCAACGGCTCCTCTGTCAACCCGGTAGTGTATCTGGACGCGAAGACCAACACTCTCGTCACTGGGTTTGGCTACCAGACGCCCGAGGGAGGTAACAAGGTAATGCGCTGCAAGATACCAAACGTACCGGTGCAGCGCTGGTCGCATCTCGCAGTGAACGTGATGTCAAACGGGATCAACGTGTACCTCAATGGCCGACTCTTCCGCGGATGCTCGGTTCCGGGCGGGAATGGTCCTATCGCGAGCCCCGGCTCTGCCCCCCTCCAGATCCTTCCCGAGAAGGACGTGTTCGGTGGGAAGCTCTCTGGGATTCTTTTCCGGAGCAAGACGATGAGCGCGGATGAGATAAACTCCATCTACCACGCCGGACCGGGTGCGTCATCTACTGGATTGCTAGATGCCATCTTTGGAGTGAAGAAGATCCAGTTCGTGTTCAATGACTCGGGGAAAGACAGCACGTATAGTATTTCGTTGTAGATAGTATTCTGGGATAACCATAGATGGATACCCTGTTACAGACACCCGTTGGTCAAGGACTTGTGCTTTTAGGAATATTTCTTATCGGCATAATCGTGTTGATGTTTATAGCGTATTCGCCACAAACCACGGAGGTTCGTTTGTTTGATGGCTCGCTCCAGGGAAACCACACAACCCAGTTCCACCAGAACCCAGCCGTGAAGGGTGCCAAGATGCTGCCTCGTTCACAGAACCGGGCGGGTGGTGCCGAGTTCACATACACGTGGTGGATGATGGTGAACCAGTTCGGGGCGGCATCGGAGCCCCAGGGTGTATTTATGAAGGGATACCCCAAGCCCCAGAACCAGAAGGCACCCCGCACCTTCTGCCCCTCCGTGGTCGTGTTTACGAAATCCAGCGGGGAGAACGTGCTCCAGGCCCGATTCAACACGTATACGAACGAGACGGAGGTGGTCGAGGTAGAGAACGTTCAAATCTCCAAGTGGTTCCACTGTACCCTTACCGTGGAACGGGGTATGGGGAAGATGTACGTCAATGGTCGCCTGGCAAAGACGATTGCCTTCTCGGGGGTTCTGAATCAGAACTATGGACCGCTTGTGGTTGCGCCGGAAGGTGGTTTCGGTGGGTTGGTCAGCAACCTGACATACTATTCCTATGCGATGAACCCGGTTCAGGCGGCGGATTCCGCGGCGATTCCACCCAACAAGACACTCCTCGCGCAGCCTGGTGCCGATGACTCCCTGCCGTACATCTCCAAGGGATGGTATATGTCTCAGTGATTATACCAACAACTAGACCACATTGGTCTGCTTGTTAGCAACTTCTACTCCGAAACACCGCGGATGTTCATGGTTTCCGCTTCGTGGGCCAACGCCAACTTGAGGTCAAGCAGCAGCATCGTTATGTAATGATCGGCGTCTTTTAGTACCTCATCTTGTTCCACGGTAGATATGTAATCCTGCCACTTGTGAATGTACGTGTCTACCACCGCGGAGAACTGGTCACTCTGGCGGATGCGGTTCGCAACAAGTCGGCACCGACGGTCTTCTGGGGTTTCATCTTCATCTTCGGATTCATCACTGTCTTGTGGCTCGGTATACGATTCAAGTGTGGTTGTCACTGCATCACACGCATTGTTACACATTCTCATAAACATATCCTTTCGGTCTTCTACCTTCCTACGATTGTCTTCCTGAACGGATACATAGCGATTCCGAAACTCACTACATAGTTCTACATTCCGGTTCTCTGGAAACTTTTCATTAAAATGCTTCTCCTTGACGAGGCCCATTATCGCACCCGGAATGTTACGCAGCGCGTCTACGATGAGTTTCTCCGTTATCCACTTGGGGTTTTCCTTGCCAAAGGGACGGATAATAATATTCTGCTGGATGTTATTGATTGTTGTGTTATTATTTGTTTGGTTCTCAATGTTGTTAGTAGTGGATACCGCTGTGGGTGGTGTCTTTTCTGCTGGTACGATGTCGGTCACCGGGTGTTTTGATTTGATGTGACGGAGTAGGCCATATCGGGTTTTATATTGTTTATTACATTTATCGCATATGTTTACATCAGTTATATCATTACATACTTCAACAACTCCATACTTAAAAGCACAGTCATTCCCCTTCTTATGTTGTTGTATCCAGTGAGATACATGCCTTGATACATTATGTTTTTCCCATATTGAGTTCTGTACAATAAGTTTATATGTCGTATCATTAATTTTAACGGTTCGTATCATTGAACCATCGGGATGCTTCTTAAATCTTGATATCATTACTATCTATTTGGGCGTTTATTTTACATAGTTTAGACGCTTATTATACATTATTAGACGTTTATTATACAGTTTTGGACGTTTATTATACGTTTTGTTGATTATCATACAGTCCGTACTCACACACACAACCACTGATTTTTAGGACCCATACTTTTATTTTTGATTTCAATATGTTCACCTTGTAAATACCTATTGAAAAGTATAAAGTGAGACTTTCTTGGACACATAGTCTACATAAGTGGGTGTTTATCATACATTATGGACGTTTATTATACATTTCGTCGCTTAATATACAGTCCGTAGTCACACACACACAACCCTCAAAGGTTAGGTCTCCAGATTCCAAAATGTGTTTTGCGGTTTACTTTTGTTGTAAATAATGCGTTTATGTGTATTTTTACGATTCGGTAGATTCGCTGGGTGAAACTTCCGTTAACAACGAGAACAAGCATTTGATTTGTTGTATTGGAATCTTAAAGAACTCACGCCTTTGTGTGACGCGGTAGTCTTTCAAGAGTGTTATGTATGAGTTGTTCCTTCTTATAAGGGTTGTGTACGCGTTTGGATAGTATGTGCTTGTAATCGTCGGGGATCTTCCATGTGCTTGGTTTGTTTGCGTCTGCCAATCTATCTTCGACATTTCGTGTTGTCATTCCAATCTTGTATATTCCCGGCATAGATTCGCACTGGAAACAGTATACGTATCCAATAGGTTCGCTTGGGTCAATCGCTTCGTATTCATCTGTCTCAGGTAAACTCGGTGTATCGCTTTCGGTTTGAGTGGAGGTGGTCCGTTCGTTTGCTTCTGATGTTTCTTCGCTGTGGTATTTTTTAATATGACGTAATAATCCCGATCTTGAATTGTATTTTTTATTACACATCTCATACATATTTAATACATCTGATTCACTAATTTCTGTGATAGTTCCATATTTAAACGGTAATGTTTACCAGAACGTTTATTCGCAATATAATAATACATATGTTGACTAATTTGACGGGTTTCTGTTGCATTCCATATTTCTGATGGGATCGTTACCCTGTATTGAATTCCATTTATTTGAAATGTTTTTGTATATTTACCATGACCAATGTGTTGGAATCTTGACATCTGTTATAGAACTTATATATAGTGGTCTGTATAGTCCTAAATATGATTTGTAATATCTGAGTCACATACATCCACCTCTCAATTGACATACCGAATGGTGTACTAAGGAATCCAGCACATAGATAAGTATACAATGGACAACACCAGAACCGCCCTCGGAGATGAACGCCATTATTCAAAGACCCTGTACCAGAAGGGTGCGCGCGGAGAGACGCGCGTGTGGAGCATCTGGGTCACCGGGTCAGACGGGAAGACTAACGAGGGTGGCGAGGCAACCATCCACCGCGAACACGGCACGCTGGGTGGGAAGCACACTGGTACAACCCGGGTGATCCACAAGGGCAAGAACCTGGGGAAAAAGAACGAGACAACACCCCTCGAGCAGGCAATCGCGGAAGCAAAGAGCGTTGCAACCAAGAAGGCAAGAGAGGGTTATTCACCGGAAGAAGCAACGCGCGGAGAGGTATCCCACGACGTGGTGCTCCCGATGCTGGCCCACGATTACCACAAGCAGTCTCGTGGGCTGTCCTTCCCGTGCTACGCACAGCCCAAACTGGATGGTGTTCGCATGGTAGCGGAACGCCTCGCGGATGGAAGCATCCGGATGACAACGCGAACCGGCAAGGTCGTGTCATTCCTGAATCATATCCGCGAAGCGCTTCACAAGATTCTCCCAGTGGGAGTCGTTCTAGACGGGGAACTGTTTACCACGGATAGAACATTTGAAGAAATCACGGGAATCGTGAGGCGATCGGTAAAAGACCAGCGAGACCTTGACGAGTCAGAGCAGATTTGCTATCACATCTTTGATGCATTCCACCGGGGACAAGAGGCGATGTCTTACGTGAAGCGCAAGACCCTGGTGCACGACACGCTGCGTGATATCACCGCCGAGTCACCCCTCGTGATTGTTCCAACGGTAGATATCGGGTCCCAGGAGGACGCGGATGAGACCCACGTAACGTTTGTTGCGGAAGGACACGAGGGGACTATCTACCGGACCCCAGAAGCACCGTATAAGATTCGTCTTCGGTCGCGGGACCTTCTCAAGCGTAAGGATTTCATCACCGATGAATACCGGATTGTTGGGGCAACCCAGGGGGTCGGCAAGGACGATGGTTCGGTAATCTGGGTGGTGGAGACTTCCCCGGCTGCATCGGGGGCGGGTGATGCCCCCGGAGTAGACCCCCAGAGATTCAACGTGAGACCTCGAGGGTCACTGGAACAGCGCCGGCGGTGGTGGGACGACAGGGACTCGTACGTCGACAAGATGATTACCGTGCGATTCCAGAATCTCACAGAGGGTGGTATCCCACGATTCCCCGTGGGTTTAACCGTTCGAGACTATGAATAGTAAAGATGAGGGTATATATTGATAATCGTGAGAGGACTCTTGTGGACATCCTGACGAGCATCGGGGTTCCACACGTGTCACGCCAGCTGGATGTCGGTGATATTGATATGTTTGGAGAGAGCGGTCAGAGGTTCATCCTCGAGAGGAAGACGCTTCCCGACCTCGCAGCATCCCTCCGCGATGGCCGATTCAAGAGCCAGAAGGACCGATTGCTGGGAGTGCTACAGCGTGAACCAGCCACCGCGATAGCGTATGTCGTAGAGGGTGACCTCGGTGAGAACGACCTGATGAAGATTCAGGGGCGCGTGAGCATCGGCACGATCCGGAGCCTGTTGAACACGATCCAGTTCCGGTACCGTATCCCGGTGATTACAACCAAGAATATCCGCGGTACCGCGCTATTGATACGCAGCGTCTACAAGCAGGTCTTATCCAAGCCGGATTTTTGCCCGGTTGGGAGTGGTCAGAACGCGGGGTGCGCGGGTCACGCTGACCTGATGCCGAAGATCCGGAGGAACCGGCGGACCGATAACGGGTCGTTGTGGACCTCGATGCTTACCGCGATCCCGGGTGTGAGCAATAAGATATCATCGGGTGTTGTTTCTCACTTTGAGGGTATTTCACAGGGTGGGATTGTCTCGTACGTACGCACGCATTCCAAGCAAGAGTTCCAGGACTGTGTGCAAACGGTTCGCATCAACGGGCGTAGGCTCGCGAAAAAGGTCTCTGCGCGTATCATCTCTCTGATGTATCCCGACACGCCCCGTTTATCAGAATCGTCTGATGATACGGATGATGCTGGAGATATCACCATACCAGACGCGAACACGAACCCGCGTGAAACGTCCTATCATCCCGGGGTGATAGACATGTACGTGTCTTCTTCACCACTTCCGGAAGCAAGTACCTCTTTGTCAAATTGACCTAAAAGTTAAAGCCTATATATATACAACACAACCTATACAGATGTCACAAAAGCACAGCGACACGTACAATCCCTGGAACTCACACAATCGGGTTATTCCCGCTGGCGTGGTTCGCACCATCCTTCAGAAGTATGGCATACACGACTCCCCACGCAATACTGAATACTTTCAGAAAGCGTGTGTGCACAAGAGTTATAGCAAGCGAGACCCCGAGACACACGGAGATGTCCTGATGGATCCCGTTCCACGACCGAGTGATTGCCTTGACCTGCGAGACGAGGACAACGAGCGGCTAGAGTTTATCGGCGATTCTATCCTCGGGTGTGCGATTGCCCTGTATTTGTACGAGAGATATCCTGGTCAGTCGGAGGGGTTCTATACGCGCCTTCGCACGAAACTCGTGAACAACAAGACCCTTGGTATCCTGGTAAAGACTATGGGTCTTCAGAAGTGGCTGATCATTAGTCGCCACGTGGAGGACCGTTGTAACGGGAGAAATAACCTAAAAATCCTTGGGGGGATGATGGAGGCCTGGATTGGCGCGGTATACAAGGAATACGAGAGCCGTGGGTACAATGCATTTCAGTACGCGAGAGCATTTGTTGTGAGGATTATGGAGGAGCATCTTGACTTTGCGTCCATTATCTTGGATGACTA
>Ga0075119_1000359_pt1 | contig 25244 bp, 22 predicted proteins | sample AntAceMetag02UK9_FD_69791 | JGI IMG/M metagenome (GOLD analysis project Ga0075119, IMG submission 69791) | Saline lake microbial communities from Ace Lake, Antarctica - Antarctic Ace Lake Metagenome 02UK9 | ecosystem: Environmental > Aquatic > Non-marine Saline and Alkaline > Saline | place... | reverse complement strand
TTTGCCGACAAGAACCTTTTGAATATGTTACATTATCCTCAAGAAAGGTCATTTTCAAAAGATGATTCAATTGTGATTTCCTGAGCTTGGATATCCCTACCTTGCGAAGCTGACCAGTCCGGCCGGACCTTGTGGTATTCGAGATTGTTGTTGTGGTCGTTGATGAGTCAAGGTAATTGGCTTCCGCTGGTAGTGACAAAGCTGGGGACGATGTCTATCTGGGCCTGATGATCGCTGAGGTTTTCATTTGCTTGGTCGTGTGTGCACCAAGTCCGAGTCTCACGGCGTCCCACAGCGCCACGGTCGTATCAACATCTCGGCGAGCTCGGATTAAAGCCTGATCATTAATCTCCTGAGCCCCCGATTGAACGTGAGCGGCCCGAGATCTTGGCCCAAACATGGGTAGTCCGGACTCACCTGGCAGTCGGGCCCACATAGTTGATCCAGTGCCCTCTGCATCGGGAAGGAAACTTACAGGGTTGTGTGAAGCGTGTGATAGAAAAAGATCTAGATCTGCTGGCCTGACACACGGCAGGTCCCCGAGGATTACGGCCATTCCGTAATCTTGGTCGCAATGACCCAACCCGGTCTCCAAAGCAGAAATGAGCCCAAGGCCGGGGTCCGCTCGGACTTCGGCACCAAAATCCGTGCCCAGCATGGCAAGTTGGGGGTCCGATGTCACTAAAAGGATGCGTTGGATTTTTTTGCTACCCCGCGCAGCCGCTAGGACGTCGGCAAGAAATGCTTGCGCGAGGTCAGGCGCATTTAAACGTGACTTAGCCACAGTCAGTTCTTTTGCTGGAATGACCACTTGCCAAATACCGGGAAACATTGCACTACTAAACCTTTCTGCTCGATAAGCGTCATTGGTGCCAGCTCGATAGTTTTATTTTATATGTTGGGGTGGCAGTGAACACCCCAGACGATGCTGCTGGAGTGCCTTGAAAGCCTTCTTTCTTAGCCGCTAGGAGCTCATGAAACTCGACACTTGGCCGAGGTGGTCGTAACTGGTGCTTCTTTGAATTAATGTGCGGCCAAGCGGTTCGACAACAGCGAGGAAGCTTTGATCGCTGATTCCTTGGCCATGGGTGGCGCCAGCAGCTCTGGAGATGTTTTCATCCATTAAGGTGCCGCCAAGATCGTTGACACCAGCTCTAAGTAATTGCTGGGCGCCAAGCGGGCCGAGTTTGACCCACGAGGCTTGAATATTTGGAATAAAGCCGTGGTATGCGATCCGGCCGACCGCATGCATCAACACAGTTTCTCGCCAAGTTGGTCCACGCCGAGATCCACGCTTTAAATAGATGGGCGCAGCCATGTGTACGAACGGCAAGGGCACAAATTCCGTGAACCCCCCGGTCCGCGATTGCAAATCGCGGGTAACCACGATGTGCTTGGCCCAATGCTCCGGATTTTCAATTGTGCCAAACATGATCGTGACATTAGATTTTAATCCTATGCTGTGCGCAGTCTCGTGAACAGTTAACCATTCATGAGCAGAAATCTTATCGGGGCAAATTACCGCCCGAATGTCATCGGAAAGAATTTCGGCGGCAGTGCCCGGCAATGAACTCAGCCCTGCTTCACGTAACCGGATCAAGTAGTCAACGAGAGGGACGCTTAAACGGCGTGAACCTTCCAAGACTTCTAGTGCGGTGAAGCCATGAATATGAATATCTGGCTGAACTCGCTTGACCAGTTCAGCAACATGGACGTAGTAGTCGCCATCAAAGTCCGGGTGGATCCCGCCTTGTAAACAAACCTCGGTTGCACCTAATTCGGCGGCTTCAATTACTCGCTCGCTAATCTCAGAATCGGACAAGAGGTAAGGCTTGCCGCGCAGATTCAAACTCAGTGGACCTTTGGAAAAGCCACAGAAAGTACATTTAAATGTGCACACATTGGTGTAGTTGATATTTCGATTTCGGGCAAAAGTAACAATGTCACCGTTTACCTGCAAGCGCAGGTGGTCAGCAAACTCAGCAATTGCTTGGACATCGCTACCCCTGGCGCGAAAAAGTTGGGCGATCTGTATTTCAGTCGGAACTTCTCCTTGATCGGCGCCGTCTAAAATTTCTGCGATCTCGCGGGAAGCTGTCCGACTTTCAACCGAACAGATGAGCTTCGGCGGTGAAATATCAGCACCTGAATACCACGCAGTAGAGCGCCTGCCCACTTGAATAACTTCTGCACCGGTGCCAACATTTGCTGCGTCTGCGTAGCGCTCGGGAAAAACTGCGCCGGGATCATCACGGGCAAAACCGTCAGAGTCACTGCGGTCGGCAACCGGGAAATGCAATTGTGGATCAAGGAAACGTTCCGCTCGACGAGCAAATTCAGGGTAAACGGTCAAGCGCCGAACAAGTGTCAGCCCGCGATCGCGAGCGACCCCGTCAAGCACTAGTAAGGACGGCCAAGGCCGCTCAGGATTGACAAAGTCAGCCGTCACGGGCGAGATCCCACCGAAATCATCTATTCCTGCATCGAGCAACGCCCCAATATCCGAGGTGAGATTTGGTGGCGACTGCAGGTGGATATCCGGGGGAAGAATCGCTCGAGCCATAGCGATTGTCTCAAGGTGAATGTCCTCGGGGCAAGCTGGTTCGTTGCGCATTAAGGTATCGTGCTTGGGCAGAAAGTTTTGAACGATTACTTCCTGAACGTGGCCAAAGGCCTGGTGGGACTCGGCAATAGCTGTGAGCGCAATTTCCCGGTCGCTTTTGCTCTCACCGATACCCACCAATATCCCCGTGGTAAATGGAATATCAAGTTCACCTGCGGCTCGCAGAGTCGCCAATCTGCGCTCTGGGGTTTTATCCGGGGCACCACGGTGAGCTGCGAGATCGGGATTCAAAGACTCCAACATCATGCCCTGACTCGGTGAAACTTTGCGCAAAATAGCGAGATCCTTGTAGCTCAAGGCGCCAGCATTAGTGTGCGGTAGGAGCCCTGTTTCTTCGAGGACTAGACCTGCGACGTGCGCCAAGTACTCAACCGTTGTCGCAAAGCCATGTTCAATCAACCATTTTTTTGCTTCCGGGTACCGACTTTCGGGAAACTCACCGAGAGTAAAAAGTGCCTCATGGCATCCGGCGGCGGCTCCCTGTCGAGCGACTTCAAGGACCTGCTCAGGGTTGAGGAACGGACTCTCTACGTTATTGGGGCTTTTAGCAAAAGTGCAGTAGCCACAACGATCACGACAGAGCGAGGTAAGCGGGATAAAAACTTTGGGTGAGTAGGTAATCATTGACCGGACCGGCACTTGTAATCCCCTCTTCGCTTCCTTGCTCGAATTATTCGCACGAATTCAATAGATCAGAAATCTAAACAACGCGAGTGTTAATTAGTTGACTGCTGAACTTGGCACATGTCTGCGCACTGACTCAATGGGCAGACATTCTTGCGATGTGAAAGTCCTTTCTCACTAGCTATGGCTTTGACGATGACCGAATCAAAATCTCGGACACTGACCCGCAACACAAGCCACCTCCGACCAAGTCCAATTTAGCTTGCAGGCTGGGGACAGCCCGGTCGTATTCAAAATCCTCCAGCTCGGCGCTACCGTGACTATTACCACAGGCTGGCTGAATAGTGGAACCTACGCAGAACAATCTAAAATTCTTTTTAATCATTTATAAATCGCATTATCGATTATGATGATAGTCATCAAAAGGGGGCCGAAGTAGTGGAGGCAGGACTGTGACCGACCAAGCCCACATCATTGTTGTCGGAGCGGGCCTCTCTGGGCTGGCCACCGCGCTGGGCGCGGCTGTCCGAGGATGCTCCGTCACAGTTCTAGAAGCCAGCGACATGGTTGGTGGCGCGGCGGCGTATTCCGGCGGCCAGGTTTGGGTTGGGTCAAATCACGTTGAAGAGCGGGAGGGGATTGAGGACTCCTTGGAACTCGCCGAAAGATATGTTCGAGCTATCGCACACGTTCGCCCTGATTTACTCGACGAGGTAGCAATGCGTCGGTGGCTAACGGTCGCTCCGGTGGCAACAAAGTATTGGGAGGATATTGAGGCAATCAAATGGGCCATCATTCCTGATCTCGCGGACTACCACGGTGAGGCCGAAGGTGCGCTAGGCGTAGGTCGGTATCTCACCAATGAAGTGTTCGATGGGAATCATCTTGGTGAATGGCGTGATGTTCTGCGGGTGAGCCCATATTTCCCGGTTGGATTGACCTATGCGGAGATGTACATCAAAGGACGCCGGCTCGCAATCATGGAAGAAGATGAAGATCGGATCGCTGAACACGCAGGCGTTCCAGCGTTTGGGATCACCGATACTTACGATCTGAAAACATCTTCCGCCCTGAAGGGTTCCGCAGATCCGTTGACTTTCGGAACGGGTGTAGTCGCCTCCTTCCTAGCTCGTGTCTTACGTGAAGACTCCATCACCATTAAGATCTCCCATCGAGCCATTGAATTGCTGCAAGATGATGGGGGGCAGGTCATCGGCGTGCGATCAGAGGGGCCGAATGGCATTGTGAAGGATTATGGACCGGTTGTACTCGCAACGAGCACATACGACTGGGACCCCAAGCTCGTCGAAGAGATGCTCGGGCTTGACCCTGCGGATTTCGGTTCCGTAGCACCAGATTCACTGCGTGGCGACGGCATCAACCTTGCCCGATCAGTTGGCGGAGTAACCGCGCACATTCCTCCCAATGTGGTGCCCATTCTCCCTGGCTGGCGTAATCAAAATGGTGAGGGATTTGGTTACGGCCCTGAATACGCGATGCCCCACTGCATCATTGTTGACCAGCAGGGTAAGCGCTACTGCAATGATTCCTACTGGGTCGATATTGTTCAAAAGACGTTAGCTGACGGTGACCGGCACCTTCCATTCTTCTTGATCTGGGACGACCAACATAGATTGAAGTATGGAATTGCTCAGACTGCTCCTGGGGGCCAGTATCCGGATGGTTGGGCGGTGAGTGCCAACACTCTGGGAGAACTTGCTCAGAGCCTGGGCATTGAGGGCGACCAACTCGAATCCACGGTGAGTCGTTTCAATGGCTTTGCTGAGCAAGGGATTGACCCAGACTTTGGCAGGGGCAGTGTTGATTACGTGAATCGCTTTGCGGGTGACCCGAACAACAAACTTAGTCCAGTATTGGGCACGCTCGAACAGGCTCCATTTCATGGATTGCGACTTCGCTTCGTGGGAACAGGCATTGGTTCGAGTGGAGTGCACATTGACGGTGAGGGACACGCGCTTGACGTGGCGGGTGAATCGATTCAAGGGCTTTACGCTGTTGGATCCGTTGCGGCGCTCACCACGACAGGCACCGGATACAACAGTGGGTTTGCTTTAGGGCGAGGACTAACGCTCGCGTACTTGGTCGCAGCAGAGGTGGCCGGGTCACCTATCCCGGATCCCGTCACCCTTTAGGAGGGTTTCGGGGAGAGTTGTTCTCCTGCATTGGTGGGTCCTGCCAGAATCGAAGTAAACCTGAAAAATTCGACTGACTGGTCATCTGTAAGCGTGATTCTTAGGGGGAGCCTTTAACCGCTTTTTAATCTGAAGGCGATGATGAGCGGGACCATGGACAAAGCACAGCCGTCGATTGGGGTGAATTCAAATGAACCGAAGTCATGATCCTCAGCCGAGAAGATTCAAAAGAGGGTGGTTGACCGCCAAATAGTGAGTATGATTAGCAGTGATAAGGAAATTGCCCCGAAGGAGTCAAAAGACCGTGCCCTTCCCTGAAGTACAAGATGAATCGAATCAGTATCCACAGGTTTTTTCGCCGATTCGCGTTGGAAACATGGAATTAAAAAACCGCTTTATGACTCCGCCGCATGCTTCGGCAATTGGGAATATTTACGGAACCGAAGAAGAGGCGGCTCGCAATATCGCTTATTTTGAGGAGCGCTGCAAAACTGGTATTGCGTGGATCGGAGCCCTCTCCACTTGGGTCCGGAACACATTCCCGGCTGGTTTTGAGCCTACGGGAGTCGGAGCACCAACACTGGGATTTTTTAGGCTGCCAATTTTTGTTGAGCGAATTCAACAGTTCTCCGACACTGTTCACAAATACGGAACCGTGGCAACCGTGCAAATGGTTCATCAGGGGGGCATGCCTCACGGACCTTCCGCGATGATGAGTTCTCCTGTGATCAACCTGATGCCACACGTGATGAACCAAGAAGATATTGATTTTTTTATAGTGGAATATGGAGAATCAGCGGCACTTGCGCAATTGGGGCGTGCCGACGGTGTCGAGGTGCATATCAATCACGATGACTTACACGAGTGGTTTCTGTCACCGTTAACAAATAAACGCACTGACAAATATGGTGGCTCGCTTGAAGGTCGCTGTCAATTTACGGTTGAAGTCCTGCGTTCTATCCGCGAAAAAGTGGGGTCGAATTTCACGGTGGGAGTTCGATTAAATCTGCGAGAAGAAGTTCCCGGCGGATACGACAACTCTGGGGCAATTCAAATAGCGCAGTACCTTGAGTCGACTGGACTAATTGACTTTGTCCATGGGGTTGTCGGCAGTCCTTGGGGAAATCCAAGTTACATCCAACCCACATGGTTTGAACCCGCGCAGTGGGCTGACTTGGCAGGAAACCTCAAGCGTTCAATCAGCCTACCCCTTGTCTACACGGGAAGAGTTACATCACCTGAGATTGCTGAGGAAATTATCGCTTCAGGAAATGCAGATGTTGTCGGTATCGCACGTGCGTTAATCGCCGACGCAGAATTTATTTCAAAGTCGCGGGAGGGTCGTTCAGACCGTATTAGACCGTGTATCGGTTGCAATGAGTGCATTTCACGCCGATACGTTGAAAACTTAGGTTTCGCTTGCGCCGTAAACCCAGCAACAAGTCATGAACTCGAGGGTTCATGGCCTAAGTTAAGTCAGTCCAAAAATATTTTGGTGATCGGAGGTGGGCCGGCTGGGATGGAATTTGCGGCGCTCGCACAAGAAGGCGGACACAAAGTTCGGTTGTGGGAAGCGGAGAGTGAGCTGGGCGGACAGCTGCGTTGGGCGATCAAAGCACCAGGATTTGCGGATTATAAAAAATATCTTGATTGGCAGCGCACCCGAATCAAAGAATCTGGTGTAGAAGTATCTCTAAACAGAGTGGCCACAGCGGCTGAAGTAGGTGAAGCGGGTGCAGACATCGTGGTTGTGGCCACCGGTGCAAATCCGCACCGACCAGTTATTCATGGCATGGATCAGGACCACGTTTTTGATATCCGCCAAGTGCTTGACGAATCGGCATTGCCTCGGAGGCGAGTTCTCGTGGTGGCACAAGACGACCACCTCGCACCTTTATCTGTCGCCGATTTTCTCGCTACACGGGGGCACGAAGTTACAGTTGTCTACGCAACAAATTCACCGGCGCAGTTATTGGGTCGTTACATAGTAGGTGCAATTCTTGGAAGATTGGATGAAAATGGAGTTGATATTCGAACAATGGAACAGGTGATTGGCATTGGAAGCGACTGCGTTCAAGTGAGAAATGTTTATTCACTGGTGGTGCGTGAAATACCGAAAATAGATTCAGTTGTTCTTGCTTGTGGCGGTGTTTCAAATTCCAGTTTGTATGAAGAAATCAAGGATTCAGCCGGTCAGGTTCATATTCTTGGTGATGCCTACGCACCCCGTAGGTTGGTTTTTGCCACTCGTCAGGCTTATGCACTCGCTGACGAACTTATCCGTACTAATTAGAAGGAGAATCAGTTGCTACTCAAAGGGAAAATAGCTCTCGTTACGGCAGGTGCCTCGGGGATGGGTCGCTCCGCTGCTGAAATATTCGCGGAAAATGGGGCACATGTAATAGTGGTTGACGTAAATGAGTCCAATGCGCAAGAGACCGTTCAGGGCATCATTTCCAATGGCGGAAGTGCCAAGGCCGAAGTCGTTGATGTGCGTGATCTACAGGCTCTCAAGGATCTGGCTGACCGCGTGACAACAGAACACGGTGCCTTGCACGTTTTGTACAACAACGTTGGGATCCCTGGAGCTGCCGGCATGGATCTAACTCAGGAGGAATGGGATGCATGTATTGAAATTAATGCACGCGCCAGCTTTTTTCTGAGCGGATATCTGACGCCGGCCTTGAAAGCCGCAAAGGGCGCATCGGTGATCTTTACCAGCTCGGCTTCAGGTTTAGTGGGTTCACCATTTAGTCCCCTGTACTCCTTCACAAAAGGTGGTGTTATCGCACTCGTGCGATCGATGGCCCTCGCCCTTGCTGCTGACAATGTTCGTGTCAATGCTGTGGCACCGGGCTCGGTAGAGACTCCCGGTCTAAAGGGGTTTTTCCGGACCGACGATGAAGCGGAACTTCAAGCCCGTAAGACCGCATACCAGGCGCAAATCCCTCTTGGCAGGGTTTCCGAACCTGAGGAAATCGCTAACGTGGTTTTATTCCTGGCGAGTGACATGGCCAGTTACATTACGGGTGTAACTATTCCAGTGGATGGTGGCATCACGGCCAAGTAACTATTCACGGTGGCGCTGGAATGCAGCGACTATTCCCGTTGTTGTGAACCAGCAGCCAAGACCGACGAGTACGGCACCCCAGATGAGCAGGCCCATCTCTTTTCCTATGACCATCCCTGTTCCGAAGGCCAGGAGTGGAGGAAGACCATTAACCCAAAAACTACGGGCGAAGGGGATTACACTTCCAGGGTAGTTCAGTGCCATGGTCATTCCAGTGAAGGGAAAGGTCACCACATAGGGACCAAGAACGCCCGAAATTGACACGGCCCCAGTTGCGGTAAAAAAAATAATAATCATTCTCTGGAATCCGAGTCCTTCTACGGGGGAAGTCCGTTGTGGTGGAATGCGGCGAACCCAGGGGAGCACGAATATCCACGTGACAGCAGAAAAAAGAAGCGCGGCGGCGATTGAAATCCCTGGTAGATCCTTGAGCAGCCAAGACACTCCGACATAAACCACTGTCGCAATCAGGGTTGACGGGATTCGGTGCCACCCGAATTGGTCTCCTGATGCAACGAGCCAAAAGAATGACGCATTAACGATCAGTCCGAGTAATATATTGGGGTCAACGAGTTCTGGATCTAAAATTGATAGCGTTGCCATTGGAACAGGAACGCTGTAAGCCACGGCTCTCATCCGAGTGGATGGCAGTATGCCGACAACAAGAGTGAGAAATGCAACGTATCCGGTAAGCAGAGCACCGATTATAAGTGGATTCACCCCAAATCAGGGGCACTATCCGTAGCTGCCGCCCTTCCTGCAAGAACTCCAAAGGTCAGTGCTAGCCCTAATGTGCCTCCAGCTCCAGGGTACGCGAAACCAAGTGGACTAGCGGCAGCGTTCCCCACTGCGTAAAGACCAGGAATCACCCCGCCAGAAATAGCACGCACTCGTCCGCGAATATCGACCCTGGGGCCGCCTTTTGTTCCGAGGGTTCCCGCATGCACCGCGATGGCGTAGAACGGTGTTGTCGTAATTGGGCGCAGATTGGGATGTTCATGATTAGGGTCACCGAGGGCACGATCGTAGGGAGATTGACCTCGATTGAATTGTGAGTCGACTCCGATGGCGGCGTCAGCATTGAAAGTCTCGATCGTCGAAAACAATATATTGGGCGCTACCCCGATTGACTCAGCCAACTTTTCAACCGTTGGGCCTTTATGCACGAAATCAGGATCCGGATCAGACGGGAATATCGGACCTATCGCATAAGAATCTCGATATTGCTTATCGAATATCAACCAGGACTTCGCTCGGTCGAAGGTGTAGGAGGCGGCATCAAATGATTGCATTGAGCGCCCAACGTCGTTGTAGTTCTGGGCCTCGTTGACAAACCGCCGACCGTGACTGTCCACCATTATGCAACCGGGTCGACTTCGTTCGTTCAGAATGAGCCGGTAAAGAGGTTCACCGGAGATCTCGTCTCCCGGAATGTGAATGGTCGGGGCCCACCATGCCTCAGACATATTTCCCAACTCGGCACCCATTGACATTGCCATCCGGAGACCGTCCCCCTTTGCTCCAGGTGCGCCCGTAGTTGCGGGCTCCGGCAGCCGCAGAAATGCGCGAGCTAGTTCAGGGTCGCGTTCGAAGCCACCACTGGCGAGAATTATTTGGCCATGGAACTGTTTTTCTCCTTCCGGGCTTCGGACGTTAACTCCAATGACCTGCGCTCCGTCACGGATGAGTGAATAAGCACGATTTTCTGTAAGAATACTGATTCCGACATCGAAACAGGTGTGAAGTAGTGCGGCAATCATGGCTTGACCCATGGTCACGGTGCCGTCGGCGCGACGCTGCTCAAGAACTTCTGGATTTATGTCGTTTGTAATAACTTCTAAATGTGTCACAGGGGCCCGCCAGGACAGAGCTGGTCTCAGAATGGCTGCCACTTCAGGAGAGGGAGTCACGAGTCGTGTTGATAGTGAACGACCTCCAACTTGCAGTCCACCCGGCATTTCGCAGTGGTAGTCGGGGTAGGGAAGAAGTTCCCACTCCAGTGCGGAATTCTGTTCCAACCACTGCGCGACTTGACCGGCTTGATCAACAAATTCCTGAATGAGATTTTCATCGATGTCACCCAGTGCCAATGAATGCAAATAATCTAGGGCTTGTGTTGAAGAATCTCGATTTTCCCCGGCAAGTTCAATGTGATTAACGGGAAACCAGGCGACGCCGCCTGAGAGTGCCGTTGTTCCACCCGCGTATTCGGTGGCTTCAAGAACGGTAACTTGCGCGCCGCCCGCACGAGCAGCAATCGCCGCTGCCAATCCCGCGGCACCGGAACCAACGACTATTACGGGGTTCACCCCGCTCATTTGTATTGAATCCAGTCCTGGATCCAAGAAACGTCGCCCCCTGGACGTAGAGCATCCGGCCAATCACCTTGGGTCGCTTCTCCGTAAGCGAGCACTCTATTATCGGTGACGAGAACCTTCGCGTACTGTTCAACCGGCGTGTAATACATGTAGGACATAACCCGCGCTTTGAACTGCCATCCTTTGGCGGTACGAATGTACTCATCCTTATAACGCAGAGCCACCCACATCGCGGTTCCGTCGCGATTCACTTCGGCATGTCCAACCACAAAGCCAAATGCGTGATCCGGATCCTCATCGTCAAAGCGAATGACGTTCCCATGTGTGAAGTGATTCGTGGCACCGAGTGCATCGAATCGGCCTTGGTATGTATTGCGGATTTCCTGAAGTCCGTCAGCTCCGAATACGCCATCTGCTGAACGTAATGTTGCATCAGGAGAAAAAAGGCGATCAATTCCATCAAAATCGCGCTCATCCATTATTACGCCGTACATGAAGACGAGATCGCTGATCTCCTGACGATCTTCGATGTACTTGATTCGTGTTTCCAGTGATTCGTTCATCGTTTCTCCTCCTGATTATTTAATTAACTAATTTTTCTGAACGGCAAACGCATTTAATGCTTGATCAAATGAGACATTTTCGTTAAGCAGAGCCCGAGCTTGCACGAGCCCCGGAACCATGGCCATTCCAATTGAACCCACCAGTTGGCCATTTCTCTCGACGAGGGCTAGAAATTTTGCGTCGCCGAGGGAACCTTTAACAACATGTGTTGTATCACTTGTTTCTGGAAACCCAACGACTTGAATTTTTTTGCCGAATTGATCGGACCACATGTAGGGCACGGGATCGTAGAAACAACCTGTTGCGCCAACAGAGTCCAGGTCTGCGAGGAGTGTTTGGGCTGCTGCAGATCCTTGATCCTGGGCATTCGTCCAGTGCTCACTTCGTACATGACGTTGATGTCTTTTGGAATACCACCGGGCCACATCCCCTGCGGTCACAATTCCTGGGATGTTCTCGCCCTGCTTGTTTTGAACCCGACAAAATGAATCACATAACACGCCGTCATCGATTGCTAATGAAGAATTTTCCAACCAATCGGTCACTGGAACTGCTCCGACACCAACCAAAATCACGTCAGGTGTGTGGGAGGTTCCATCACCGAGTTCAATTGACGTGCGTATTCCATCATCCGTTACCAGAGTCACCGTTGAATTGCACCTGACGTCGATGCCTTGGCTTCGGTGAAAATTGGTGAGGGCAGTCCCGACGGTATTTCCGAGCCCACGCAGCATCAGCGCGGACTGCGACTCGATGATCGTTGTTTTGATTCCCATGCCGTGCGCGGAGGAAGCTGCCTCTGATCCGACAAAACCGCCACCGATCACAAATAAAGAACTAGCGTTAGCGAGTGCTTTGCGTAATGCCAGCGAATCATCGAGGGTTCGTAATGTGAGTACGCTTGGCCGATTTACCAGACTAGGCAAGTGAGCCGCGCGCGCACCTGTTGCGATCACCAAACCATCAAATTCAACAGTGCTTCCATCATTGAGCTCGATAGCCCGCATGTCGACATCGAGCCCAACGGCCGCTGTTGACGGTCGGAAGCTCAGATCCAAACCATCAAATTGCCCATTGGTGCGCAGTGAAAGCCGCTCGGTATTCCATTCGCCGGTGAGGAATTGCTTTGAAAGAGGAGGTCTGTTGTAGGGCACATGGGATTCTTCCCCGATCATAATTATCTGGCCGGAGAATCCTTCGGCTCGTAAAATTTCTGCAGCACGCAGCCCCGCAAGCGATGCTCCAACGACAACTACTTTCTGCATTGAACCACTTACGCCTAACGCGTCGAAACTGCAGGGATCCCCAGTTCAGGGCCAAGCCGTGGTCCAGGAGTGAAGGTGATGGGAATCGACTTGAACCCGGTGTTGGTTCCTTGATGCGGGTAGGGCACCAAGTTGTCAATGTCTACGACGTAGTCAGGCATGCGGCCGAGAATCTGACTCAACATTTCTTTCGCCATGGCTCGACCCAAATGTGAGCCGGCACACCTGTGAACTCCTACACCAAATGCCATATGGCGATTTGGCCAACGTTCGATGTCAATGTTGTCCGCGTCTGGGAAGGCAGACTCATCCCTGTTTGCTGAGGCCCAAGCAAGCAATACTCGATCCTCGTTTCGTATGGGACATCCGTGAAAATCAATGTCCTTCGTGACAGTTCGTGCCAAGCCTTGTGTCGGGCTGAAATAGCGTAGGAATTCTTCAATTGCGCGATCCAATTTCTCGGGGTTGTCAATCAAATCTTGTCGTGCATCTTGATTTTGATAGAGCCACACGACCGTTTGGCTAACAAGGGATGAAGTCGTTCCGGTACCGCCGGCAAGGAGCAGTTCGACCATTGAGAATACGTCATCCAGATCAATTGGCTGACCGTCAACTTCCTGCTGAACGAGGAAACTAATGGCATCATCTTGCGGTTCCCGCCGTCTATCCGCGATTACCCTTCGCATCTGCTCGGAAATTTCAGGCATAACTACCTGGGTAGCTCGGATATAGTCATCACTACCCGGTACGCCAGTCAAGGTTTGGTGGTGCACAAAGGCGTATTTATGCCAGCTGTCAAGAGGGAGTCCCAACCAGTCGACGGTAACTAGAGCCGGGACACCGATCGTAGCTGCGATATCCCCTTTCCCGCTTTCAATGAGTTCATCGACAAACCACGTTACATACTTCTGAACCATTTCAATGAGTTTTTCGGTTGCTGCTGGTGCAGTGATCTGATTGATGAGTTTGCGATACTTTCGAAATTCTGGTGGGTCCAATTCAATGGGGATATGCATATGCATTGGAGTTTTGGGGATCACCACTGAAAGGCCTTCCCCGCCCGAGGGAGTGCGTTGGCTGGTGAAGGTTTCGTCATCACGCGCCGCGTCGAAAACGCTCTGGTAGTCCGAAAGAATCCAGTAACCGCCGTGGGACTCAGACCATGCGACTGGGGTCGATTCTCTGAGATAACGGTAGGAGGAGACTGGATTAGCCGAATGCTCTTGGGAGTTATGGTCAAAATAGACCATTGGGCACCTGCCCTCAGTACTTGTGATTGACATGGCAAAAGCCTCCTATTTTCCGCCCGAAGAGTTAATTCGTCTTAAACGATATCAGTCATCTTGATAATCGTTATACTGAATTCGTAATTAACTAGAAGGAGATGCAATGCGAGTAAGCGTTGACCCAAATGTTTGTCAGGGGCACGGTGTGTGCCGCATGAGTGCGCCGGAGCTGTTTCACCTTCGTGAAGAAGATGGGCAGGCGTACGTAGATTCAGAGGAAGTACCTGCCGGAATGGAAGCCGCTGCCCGGCTTGGCGCATCCTCGTGTCCCGAGCGAGCAATAACAGTGTGGGACGAATAGGCCCTCGCAGGTGATTGATCATTCAAATCTTTCGATGGATGCATTTGACCTCGTCGATCCAACGTCTGTGGTTTCGGAGGGAATTGTGCTCGCGTCCTCGGTCAACGAGATTTTGCTCATAGATCAGATGACGGGCGGAAAAATTGGTGAGATTGCTGATTCGTTCGCGGCTGACGCCGATATTGCCGTTAAGCGCGCTCGCGTACATGCCGAATCGGGTCGTTGGGGGCAATTACCAGGATCTGAACGAGACCGACGAGTTGATATTCTCGAAGGCCATGATGATGTCTTTGCGGAAATTGGGACCTTGGAGAGCGGCACTCCGACAAAGTTCAGTCGTCACGCTCACATTGAAAAACCGTTGGCGCTGGTTCAGGCTGCCGCGAGCAGGTCCGCGGACTTAGCCAACACCACTCAATTGGCTACCCAAGTCGCGATCGCAATTGTCGGTTACCACCAGCCACTGACCCTCACTTTCCTTGCCATGGCCAGCGCATTGTCGGAGGGAAATCCATCCGTTATTGTTCCATCAACATTAGTTCCACTGGCAACAATTGGGTTCATGAATTGTTTACTCGAGGCAGACTTTCCTAAGGGTGCAGTTCAGCTCGTGCTGGGATCCCTTGCCGCAGTCGAACCAATATTGACTGGCGAAAAAACGGATCAGATCACCGTTGCCTTACGCGAAATAATGACGGCGGAGATGGTCCCTATTTCTATGGAAATAGAAACTATGTCAGAAGAAGAAGCCGTGATTTTCATTCGAAAAGCATTATTAAAGCACGCAAGTGAACCGGGGCGTATTCCTGGAGTTTCGCGTCTGAAGGTAAGTACCAATAACTCGGACAAATTGAGGTCGGCGGTGGGAGGGGCTTTGGATCCCGTGGTTGTCGGTGATCCTTGGGGGACAGTAACCGACGTCGGGCCGCTGATTCGGCCGCGTGAGTTAGGAAATGCGGTCACCTACCTTGAACACATGAGGGACCTTGGCGCCACAATCCGCACGAGGTCGGGATCCAATGACCCAGCCATTTATCCCGTACCCGCTGCTATTAATGGGATCCAAGACGCGAGTACGGTGCTCAGCCGGGCGCTCTATGCACCTGTTATCACAATCTTAGAACTTGACAAAAACTAGAATTAACCTTTCTATTCATGTGATTCCGAGTTCCAAGTAGATCGACCGAAAGAGGTGGAGAAAAAATGGGTGGAGAGAGGCTACGCGACAAAGTCGCTGTCATTACGGGCGGGGCATCTGGGCTGGGTTACATCTCTTGTCAGCATTTTTCCGAAGAAGGTGCGACGGTCGTATGTGTTGACCTAAATGGAGAAGATGCGGCTGCCGTTGCAAATTCGCTCCCGGGTGAAGCGCTGGGACTTGCAGCCGATGTTACGAATCAGGAGTCCATGGAGCGCATCTCCCAACTGGTAGTTGAACGTTATGGCAGAGTCGATGTCGTTTTTGCGAATGCGGGCATCACTGGTGAGGGTGCAGTACACCAGATTTCACTCGAAGATTGGCGACGTGTCCTAAGCGTGAATCTCGATGGAGTATTTCTCACGGTACGGGCGTTTTTACCGACGATGCTGAAACAACAATCTGGCTCGATAATTTTACAATCCAGCCTGGCTGGACTCCTTGGCATGGCTAATCTGGCTTCTTACTCAGCGGCAAAAGCCGGTGTCCTAGGATTCACTACCCAAGTTGCTATTGAATACGCTCCGAATAACATTCGGTGCAACGCAATTTGCCCAGGCACAATTGTGACCCCATTAGTGATACAGGCTTATCGTGAGCGTTTTGGTGAGTCGGAAGCAGTGGACGCTTTGGCGCGTAGATCTCAAGATTATCCCCTGAAGCGATTAGGCGAACCTCGCGATATTTCTTCGTACGCCGTATATCTGGCGAGTGATGAATCAAATTGGGTTACCGGGACAGCATTGTCAATCGATGGTGGCCTTGCCGCGCGAATGTAGGACTGATTAATCGACGATTAGAACTCGAAAGATGCTTTTCCAGTCCGGTGCGTTCCTGGACGCAGCACCCATAGCGCAAAACCCATGGCGACAATTCCGTTGATAGTGAACGCGAAAGTTAGACCCGTCAATCCGATCAGCAGGCCAAGCCACAACCCACCGAGAGGCAAGAATCCGCCCCAAGTGATCGCGTAAAGACTCATAACTCGCCCGCGGTAGGAATCCTTCACCACTTGCTGAATAACTCGGTTACAAGTCGTCATGATTCCGAATTGCAACCCGCCGGCAACCCCGATCAAGATCATCTCAAATACAAGTGGAGGCCCGTGTCCTAGAAGAGCAACCGCTATACCCATGATCAACAACATCAGTCCCGGCGAAGTGACACTGGGGCGACCAGAACCCCGCGTGGCAACGAGGAATACTCCGATGAGTGATCCCAACCCACCAGCGGAGGTGAGAAGCATAAAGGCACTTGCTGAATTGCTGGAATTGGCTGCGAGGACGGGTAATTGAGCGAGATACGAAGCGCCAAAGATTGAACAAACACCCACGATTGCCAGAGCAAGTGCGGCAGGAGGATGTTGACCAGCATGACGAAAACCTTCTCGAGTCTGCTGAAGGACTGACGTTGTTTGTTTCGCGACTGTGCGCGGCTGCAGTAAGGGAACTCGCGATAAAACGAGTAAGCCAAGGGCGCCCATAGCTGCATAAAGTAGTAGGGACTGTGCCGTTCCACCTAGAAAAATTATGGCTCCAGCCAGCGCTGGTCCTAACATGCGAGCCACATTCATCCCCATCGCTTGAAGCGGAATTGCACTTTGCAGATCTGAGGCCGGTACGGAGTTTGCGACCAGAGCAGCACTGGCGGGGGTCGCAAAACTGTGTGCGGTGCCAACAGCGAACCCGCATGATAAAACAACCCAAAGGTCGGGCTCGCTTCTCCAAAGCAGAAGAGCCGTGAATATTCCGATGATGACTGTCGCTAGTTGTGTGATTCCTAGGATGACGCGGCGATCGAGACGATCTGCGAGGACTCCGGCTGGAAGTGAGAAGAGCAAAATTGGCAAGAGCATCGCGAAGTACAAGACACCCAAAACGATTGGATCGTTCCCCGTTTCTTGTGCAACGAGCCATTGAAACGCAATGCTGCAAAACCAATATCCGAATTGCGGCAGGGTTGAGAGCACCCAAACTTTTCTGAAATCAGGATTCCTAGCAGCACGTAGCCAATTAGGGAGCCTGGATTTCCCGGATTTGGACACCGGCTATCGCGCCTCAGAGGGTAAGTGGCGGAAAGCCGCAGACGGTCCACTTGTCGCGCGACAGAGGGCATAGCGATGAGCGCAATCAAGAGTGAAACTGTGAAATAGACCCGCAGCCATGGATTCCTCTCCAGACATTCGACATTTCCATGTGCATCATATGAAGGAATTCGATTTGGCGGATGGTCTTAATCAGAAAATACGCAAGAGTCCTGAGCCGATGATTGCACACCGGCTCCAAAGTGGGTCATTGGACCGAATTTCATAACAGATCTGCAACCATCTTCACGAATTTACTGAATTCTGAGACACAGGGAATATCTCAGAATATGATCACGAATGTAATTCATGCGAATGATTGCCATATAGAGGAGGAAAGATGTTTAGAAGTACCAAGCATCGTCTTGGAGCATTAGCGGTGGGACTCTCTGCAGTTCTAACGCTAGCTGCATGTTCGAGTTCAGACGGAAGCGATACTGCCGCTCCAGAGACAACGGCAGCCTCAGCCACAGCCACAGCCGAGGAGAATGCTGCAGCAACTTGCGAGCTGCCCAACGAGATTAATCTCGTATCAATCACCGACCTAACTGGACCTGCTGCGTTTGCAGGTACTTCAGCTGAAGCCGGCGAGCAATTGGCAGCAAAAGAAATCACGGAAATGGGTTATTTGGGTGAAGGAGTGACCCTGAGCATTGACACTAAGGACTCTGCAGGGAGCCCAGAAACAGCGGCCGCTGATTTTTCTGCCGCCGCTTCTGATTCAAGCATCCCAGCAATTTTGGGTCCGATTTCCAGCGGCCAAGCAGTTGCAGTCGCACCTTTGGTCGAGAAGTCTGCAGTTGCCACGGTTTTCACCCAAGCGGGTAGCCCTGGTGTTGTTATCGGTGACTACACCTTCAGAATGACGCCGCCGATGGGATCTTTCTACCCCTCGATTAGTTCACTTCTGACGGATCGTGGAATCAAGACAATGAGCATCATGTATAACAATGCTTCTCCGACAATTATCGATATTGCTGAGCAAACCCTGCCTGCTCTGGGTGAAGAACTAGGATTTAAAGTCCTGTCATCCACTGGTGTAGCTGGTGACACACAGGATCTCACTGCTCCACTGAAGAAGATTGCAGATGAAAGCCCGGATGCGGTCGCACTGCTTTTGATTGGCGCACAGAACCCAACTGCGATGACACAACTGCGGCAAGCAGGAATCAGTGACGACGTGCTGATCATTGGCAATATGGGCGCTGGCGGCGGCAGTCTTTCTGCAGCCGGTGCGGAAGGAGTCGGGATGTACTGGCCGACCATCTTTAACCTCGCGCAGACGAACCCCTCGACTCAGGATTTCATCGCGAAGTATGAAGCCGAGTACGGAGAGTCACCCCTCCTCTATGCACCTGAGCGCTACGATGCGGTCTTCCTGATCGCTGATGCAATAAAGCGCGCCTGCTCAACTGACCGTGAGGCCGTGCGCGCCGAAATGGGAACTATTGTGGCTGAAGGGTTTACTGGAGCAATGGGTGACCTCGTGTTCGAAGGAAATGACCTTCGACTTCCTGGCAAGATTGTCATGTGGGATGGCGAGACCGAAGTTCTCGTTGACTAGCTGATAGATCTAGTGGGCTGTCCGGTTTGATCTCCTAAACTAACAGCCCACTACTTATCACCAGGCAATTTTTTCCAAAGGATGAGGAAAGGCAAAAGAACCATGATCCAAGATCTGTTGAACGCACTTACGCTGGGTTCTATCTATTTGCTTTTTGCTCTCGGAATGGCGCTGGTGTGGGGAACAATTGGCATTTTGAATTTTGCGCATGGCTCGATATTTATGTTTGCAACTTTTATCTCATACCTGATCGCTGAGCGAATAGTGCTACCGCTTCCGGTCATTCTTGTAATAGCTGCGGCGGTGGGAGCCATTCTTTCGGTAGCCGTTCAAGTTTTGGCCTTTCAACCGATTATGCGGCGGGCTAAGAATCAGCACAGTGCCGAATTACAGATTTTGATCGGTGGAATTGGAATCGCTGCAGTGCCTATTGCAATTGCTCAGAGAGCAACCCTGAGCAATCCCTTTGGACTTGGTAACAGTTCTTTTCAAGTTCAGATATATGAAATTGGCGATGTTCGCGTCTCGAATATCATGATTATGATCTTGTTCGCCGGGTTGGTACTTGGCGGCGGACTGGCCTGGTGGATTAAGGTGTCGCGTCAGGGATTGGCCCTTCGCGCTATCGGGGTTAACGACGAAGTGGCTTCCATCATGGGAATTAATAAGCAGCGCCTCGCGCTCGCCACAATGGCATTGGGAGGCGCACTCGCCGGTCTAGCAGGGGCGCTCCTTACCGTGTATCTGTCTGCGATCACTCCTGAAAGTGGCGACGCATTACTGATCAAGGCTTTTGCAGCAATTGTGCTCGGTGGGCTTGGAAGTATCGCTGGAGTGATCGCCGGTTCTCTTGTTTTGGCACTCTCCGAAACTCTGGTGCTGACTCACACTTCAGGGACGTGGGTAAACGCAGTTTCATTCGGATTGATCTTCCTGATTTTAGTAGTAAGACCGCAGGGAATCTTTGGTCGAAAGAATGTGGTGCGCACATGAATTTTTTCTCTACAAACATTATCCTCGTCGAGAACACTCTAATCGTTATTCTCTTGGCGCTATCGATCCAGATTCCGCTGCGGCTCGGGGTTTTTTCTTTTGCAGCGATCGGATATTACGCAATAGGAGCCTATAGCTCAGCCATTTTAATGTTGGAATTTGGTTGGGGAAGCTGGGAAGCCATGTTTGTTGCCACGGTTTTCGCGACGGTGGTGGCCTACCTTCTAGGCCTCGTTCTCGCCCGGCTTACTGGCCTGTATCTCGGAATGGCGACAATTGCATTTGACCTGATTCTTGTTGTCATAGTTCTCAACGGCGGCTCGTTAACCGGTGGACCAGTAGGAATATTTGGCGTCCTTGGCTCAATTGAGCTCTGGCACCTCGCCGCCGCTGTCATCATCGTCTTGGCGCTCTTAACGCTCACAGAGCGTGGGAAACTCGCGAGGCGGTTTGACGCAGTGAGGGAAGATCCGCAATTGGCATCATCCATGGGTATTGATGTTGTTTCCTACCGCCGTTTGTCATTCTTAATCAGCGGTGCCCTAGGGGGTCTGGCCGGTGCTTTCGCGATAAATTTGCGCACTACCATATCACCCGAATCAATCGGATTCGGTTTAGTGGTTCTGGGATTAACCGTCATAATTGTGGGTGGCCAAGCATCGTGGGTGGGAGCAGTAATTGGGGCATGCATATTTGTTTGGCTCCCCAAACTATTGGACTTCGTTGGTGATTGGGAAGAAATAATTTACGGCATGGTCGTAGTTTTAGCTGCGATATTTATCCCAGGTGGCATAGTCGGTCTCTTTCTCGAGGCCAAACATCGGCGGCAATCCAAACGCAATAGATCAGTGGTTGAACAGGTCTCTGCGTTACTCGCGGGTGAGGACGAACACGAGTCAAGGTCCGCTGCTGTCAACGAAGGAGCAATCAGTGACCGGTAAAACACAGGCAGTTCTGGAAGTTAACAACATTGCAGTGCATTACGGAGGTATTAAGGCCGTTAATGGGATCAGTTTTTCGCTAGAACCGGGCCGTATTTCAGGAATTCTCGGCCCAAATGGTTCAGGTAAAACTACTTTATTGGGTGCACTAACCCGGATGGTTTCGTTGACGAGTGGGAGTTTGGTGTTTTTAGGACAGGACTACTCGAAAGTCCCTGCAAGAAAAATTCTGTCTCTAGGAATAGCACGCACTTTCCAAACGGTACGCGTGCTCCCTGACCGCACTGTTTTAGACAACATCCTTTTGGGAACGGATGCTCTAAGTTCCTCGCGAGCAGGAAATGTCAAGGAGAATGTGCGCCAAGCGATCGAGCGGACTGGCCTCGAGGGATTCGAGCAAGTACGTCCGGGAGAACTGTCCTATGGCGTGCAACGCAGAGTTGAAATTGCGCGTGCGATTGCCGCGCAACCGAGTTTACTGCTGCTAGACGAACCGACGGCGGGCATGAATCAGCACGAGCGTCAAGAAATTGGAACTCTGCTTCGGAAACTGAGTGAGGAGGGCCTCACACAGCTCTTGATTGAACACGATGTTCAAATGATGCTGGACACCTGTGACAAACTATTCGCCATGAACTTTGGGGTCCTCATCGCGGAAGGAACTCCTGAGAGCGTGGTGCAGAGCATTGCAGTCCAAGAATCCTACTTGGGAAAGAGGGCGCAGCAAAATGCTTGAGGTCACTAATCTTCATGTCAGTTACGGACCGGTTACGGCTGTTAGAGGTGTCAGCTTGAAAGCCGAACCGGGCAAAATCACGATGGTGTTGGGTGCGAACGGAGCCGGTAAGACAACTACCATGCGGGCCATTTGTGGGCTGCAACGAGAGACAGTCGGGTCGGTCAAACTGAACGGGATAGAAATTCTTGGTAAGAGCCCCAGCGAAATCGTACAACTTGGCATGATGCTGGTGCCAGAAGGACGCATGGTCTTTGCCCCTTTGACGGTCTTTGAAAATTTGCGGCTCGGTGCGTACACTGCGCCGGCGGCTTCCTTCGAGGATTCACTTCAACATGTTTTTGAGTTATTCCCAATTTTGAAGGAACGCAGGAACGGCGCTGCTGGTCTTCTGAGCGGTGGCGAGCAGCAGATGCTGGCCTTTGGTCGAGCACTAATGTCGGGCGTAGATGTCATTCTGATGGACGAACCATCTATGGGATTGGCGCCCGTTGTCATTGATGGCGTTCTCTCGAGTGCGCGACAGATTGCTGACTCGGGCAAAACCATATTGATGGTAGAACAGAATGCTCAGGGCGGGCTAGAAATCGCAGACACTGTGGTGGTTTTCTTTCGGGGCCAGGTTTCGTTTGAGAGTACTGCGTCTGAAGCGCGCTCTAATCCAGCAATACTGCAGGCTTTCCTCGGCGATGCCGCACTGGCAACCAAGGAAAACAACTAACCCTTTGCCAAACTCATTAGAACGTTCGCCAAGGAATAACTTCGTTGAGCACATTGGGAAACTTCCGCGTGACGTAATCCTCGTACGCGTTAATATGTGACTGCATGCGTGACCTCGCTGCCTCAGGATCCTTTGCAGCAAATGCTTGAAAAATGTCTTCATGTGCATTAACAATCGCCTCGCGGCGGTGGGGAGGATAGTCAATTCCCACTATGGTTCCATCCATAATTTCCAGCAAAGAGTCGACAAGGTAGCCAAAGAGTACGTTGCCCGATGACCATGCGATTATGTCGTGAAAACGCTTGTTCGCGTCGAGAAAAACCTCTTGATTCTCGAGGTTTTCTCTCATTTGAGTGATTGTGTCGTGGAGTGACTCGAGATCTTTTCCCATCATCTTGCCTGCGGCGAGCATGCTGATCATGGGTTCAATAGCAGAGCGAACCTGAACTATTTCCCTGAAGGGTGCCCGGTTCATTTGCATAAGCAAAACTACGGTGCTCGCGAGGTGAGTGGCGTCTGGCTTGAGGAGAACGGGACCACCCCGAGGTCCTGGTTTGAGGGCTAGGACCCCTTGGAATTCGAGGAAACGGAGTGCCTCCCTTAGGGTGCCACGGCCAGTTTGGTAGTGCTCCAGCATGATCCTTTCCGGAGGCAGATGGTCACCCACCCTCATATCGGTTGCATCGATATCTGCCACGATGCGGTGCGCGATCAACATGGCGGCCTTGGGCGCGCGTATTGCGGCGGTGATCTTTGATTCGGCCCAGAGATCCTGCATCGAAGTCAAGATTATCCCCCTTTTATGTTGTGCGACTAAAATCAAAAAGACTAGGTCATTAATGCTACCATTCATTAGCAGAGAATCTCCCTGGACTTAGCATAATGTGCTTAAAGGGAGCCCGATTTCACGATATTCATTCAGTTGAGAGTTTGGGGTAATAATGGATGTCATCATCACAGAACGCGAATCCGCTACTTGGATACGGTTGAATCGGCCTGAGCGCCGCAATGCATTTGACCCGGATATGGCCGCGACAATTGTTGAAGCCATTGATAACGCGACTGGATCCCGCGCTGTGGTGATTACGGGTTCGGGCGGCAGTTTCTGCGCGGGTGGGGCGCTAACCGCAATGGCGAAACCAACAGAACGAGATTTACGGCACATGTACGAGGGATCCCTCCGCTTATTCGATGCAATTCGAAGATGTCCTCGGCCTGTCATCGCGGCGGTCAATGGGGCCGCAGCCGGTGGTGGGAATGAACTAGTTGTGGCATGTGACCTGGCAGTGGCGGCGAAATCGGCAACATTCGGGCAGACGGGTCCACGGGTTGGTAGCGCTCCGGTTACAGGCGCGACAAATGTTATGGGAATTCAAATTGGCGAAAAGCGTGCAAAAGAATTGTCCTTGCTGTGCCGGCGCTACTCGGCAGAGCAAGCGTTGCAAATGGGCTTGGTCAACGCTGTTGTTGCCGACGAGGATCTCGAATCGACAGTTGACGAATGGATAGGGGAAATCTCGCAATTGAGCGCTCGCTACCTCGAAATAACGAAGGTAAGTTCGAACTTGTGGTGGAACGCTGCCCGAGACTCATTCAGTACTGGGCTGGGGATGCTCATTCAAGCCGTTGGTAGTCCAGACATGCTCGAGGGTGCGAATGCGTTTTTGGAAAAACGCAAACCATCATTTCCTGCTCCCCAATAAACGTTCGGCTGAACCTACATTCCTTTCCATTCAGGGGCCCGCTTTTCAGTGAAAGCCCGAGCACCTTCTTTGGCATCGTCGGACGCCCGAACTGGCTCGCTAATTTCCCGCTGGCGGTCAAAACTTTCTGCGAGCGACCAATCACCTGACTTAGCGATAATTTGCTTCGTTGCTCGAATGGCTAATGGCCCATTAGTAACGATGCGTCTCGCGACTTTCATGGCTGTATCGAGTGCCTGACCTGGTTCAGTTATGTGCGTAACCAGCGAAGCTTTGAATGCTTCCTCGGCGGAGATAAGATCTCCGGTGAGTGCCCATTCCATTGCAAGGTGGTAGGGCACTCGCCGAGGTAGACGCATTAATCCGCCACCCGCTGCAACAAGTCCTCGCTTGACTTCGGGGAGACCAAACTTGGCTTCACTCGAAGCCACAATGATGTCGCATGCCAAGGCAATTTCGAACCCCCCCGCTAGGGCGTAACCCTCGACTGCCGCTATGAGGGGCTTCTCACTCGGTTTTTCAACAATTCCGGCAAATCCGCGTATCGGAATGGTGGGTCTCTCGCCAGCTAAAAATGCCTTCAAATCCATTCCTGCACAAAAGACACCATCGGACCCAGTAACAATTCCTGCGCTTAGATCCGCACGGGCATCAAGTTCATCTAGTGCGGCTCCGATTGCTTCAGCTGTAATCGTGTTGATGGAATTTTTTGCGTGGGGTCGATTGATAGTGATGATCTGAATACCGTCGATGGACTCCACTAGGACAGGTGAAGAGTGATCGCTCATTTCACGCCCATCCTGATGGCACCATCTAGCCGGATCGTTTCGCCATTGAGCATTGGATTATCAATGATGTGCAGCGCAAGGGAGGCGTACTCTTCGGGCCTGCCTAGCCTTGAAGGATGAGGAATTTGCGAGGCTAGACCTTGCCGTATTTCATCGGAGAATCGAGCGAGAATTGGTGTGTCGAAAACCCCTGGCGCGATGGTGCAAACCCGAATCAATCGGCGCGCCAAATCCCGAGCCGCCACGATAGTCATCCCTACAACCCCTGCTTTTGCGGAAGCGTAGGGAATCTGTCCAATCTGACCTTCCCACG
>Ga0075119_1000355_pt1 | contig 25505 bp, 40 predicted proteins | sample AntAceMetag02UK9_FD_69791 | JGI IMG/M metagenome (GOLD analysis project Ga0075119, IMG submission 69791) | Saline lake microbial communities from Ace Lake, Antarctica - Antarctic Ace Lake Metagenome 02UK9 | ecosystem: Environmental > Aquatic > Non-marine Saline and Alkaline > Saline | place... | reverse complement strand
CGCCTGGCGATGGGCGTGCACGAACGGACACATGGACGTGGTCAAATTGCTTCTGGATCTGACCGGAGACCGACACATTAAACGGGAATTCGGCCGGTTGCAACCCGACCAAGCCGGTTCGGCTCACGTCTTTTGCAGGAATGTCGTCACCGTCTCGTGATTGGGACCCCTGGTCTCGTCGGGAACCGCCTCCAGATTGCGTGCCGCCCTCTTGCCGTACATGACGTACTCGGCACGACCCGAGTTGTAAGACTGCAGAACGCAGTGAGGGCACTGCTGAATCACATTCTCCGACGCGCAAGACGCTTCGCACCCGCACACCGTGGCGCTGACCGTCTGCCGCCGGACGTAGCCCCCGCAGTCGGTGCGCGCGGAACACCGCCGCTGCACGTCCAGCTCTGTGGCCTGCACCGTCTCGGCGAGCTCGGGGCTGGAAGAGAAGATGCAAAGCGAAGTCGGTGCGTTCTTCGCGGCCCAGTATGCGCGCGGGTCCCCCGGGCAGTCGAGGATGTCCGACGTCAGAAGCAAGCCTGCGGGCCGTCGCTCGAAGTGATGCACGTACCTTCCTTTGTGCTTGCCCATCCAGAGCCCGAGGAAGACGGCGGCAACCACTCCGACAAACACGAGGGCGAACGACAGGGTTCCGGCAAGACGCCTCCAGTGGACGGCCGCTCCGATGACTCCGCTGATCTTGGCGCGTCCTCGGCCGCCGCGGGCGAGCAGCTCGTCGCGCGCCGTGGCTTCGGCGGATGTCTGCCGGAGCGCCGCGGCAACCGCGGACGGGACGGCGTCCCGTTGAGTGGATGACGCCAAGGGGCGCGGAAACGCCATGCTCTGTTCCGATTTCGCGCCGCGCTCAAGATGACGTCGCAGCAGCACCTGCCCCAGAGAATCTTCCCTTTGGAACTTTGGGAGCTGCCGCAGAGGACAGGGTGTACGCCGCCGTCCTGTCCTAACAGCAGGCTTCCGATTCCCGCGTGTCCGTCTTTTTGGGCTTGGGAAGCGCGCCCGTCTGGGTGTCGGACTCCACAAGGCGTCGCCCCTTCGCGTCCATTTGCACGCATCCTGGCATTGCTCGAATCAAGTCATTCACAGAATCTTGAGAGCGCGGAAGGAGGAAGACCCGCGCAAGGGTCCGACCATACTTACCGGAGCCCTTCAGATCGAGCCACACGTTCCGGGCCAGGACAAGATCGCGCAGGCGATTCCGGCAGGCGACCGCCCGGCCCCTATTCCTAATTCTCGTCGTCTCCGCCTGGTCTTTTGACTGTCGCATCTCGGGAGCATCGTACCCGAGCATGCGGACACGGATGACGCGGAAGCACCTGGCGTGCGGTACCGGTACCACGCAAGTGAAGGTGTCGCCGTCGTACACGCTCAGCACTCTGGCCCGCACCCGGCCCGGCAGCGGCACCAAGTCGCGTTCGGGTCCAGAGAACCGCAGGCTGGCGGCGAGATTGGGGCGCAGCTGCATGGGATCGCCGAACAGGAAGTGCTTGGGACGGTCGCGAATCGGACGCAGCTCGGCTTCGGGCCATGGGGTGTCCTTCCGGGACATGGCGACACCCCAATCCTCTTGCGCCCACTCGCCGCCTCCGCAGCAAACGGCACCCATGCGAACAAAAAAATCGACAAATTGGATTGGTCCGCTCAATCATTCAAACTATTTTTGATCCCGAGTTGTCCAGCCAAGTCGGCTGCCTGCCTGCACACGGCTGAATGGTCTTTTTTGTGTATATCAGTGCAATCACTCTCGTATCCGGCGTCAAAAGGCTTCGTCCAGCGAGAACACGTTCCCCCCCTCCTCGGCCCCCACCCCGGCCTTCGAGTACTCCCCGACTCGCTTCTCAAAAAAATTGGACTTGCCCTCCATCGAGATCATCTCCATCCACTCGAACGGGTTGGCCGTTCCGTAGAGCTCTGGCACGCCCAGAGATCGCAGAAGACGGTCCGCCACAAACTCGATGTACTCGGTCATCGTCTTGGAGTTCATGCCAATCAGTTCTACAGGCAGCGCGCTGGTCACGAACTCCTTCTCGCTCTCAACGGCGTCGCCGATGATCTCGTGCACCCTCGCCGGGGGAAGCTTGTGTTCGAGCATGCCGTATAGAAGGCAGGCAAAGTCGCAATGCAGGCCCTCGTCTCGCGAGATGAGCTCGTTGCTGAACGACAGGCCCGGCATGAGACCCCTCTTCTTGAGCCAAAAGATCGCGCAGAAGGATCCGGAGAAGAAGATGCCCTCGACCGCGGCGAACGCCACCACCCGCTCGGCGAATGAGGCAAACTTGGCGTCGGTCCACCGCAGCGCCCAGTCGGCCTTCTTCTTGACGCAGGGGATCGTCTCGATGGCATTGAACAGGAACTTCTTCTCCGCGGGGTCCTTGACGTACGAGTCGATGAGCAGCGAGTACGTCTCCGAGTGCACGTTCTCAATCGCGATCTGGAACCCGTAGAAGCAGCGCGCTTCGGGGATCTGGATCTCGCTCGCAAAGTTCATGGCGAGGTTCTCGTTCACGATGCCGTCCGAGGCCGCAAAGAAGGCCAGCACGTGCTTGATAAAGTGCTTCTCGTTGTACGTCAGACGCTCCCAATCCTTGGCGTCGGAGGCCAGATCGATCTCTTCCGCAGTCCAGAAGGACGCCTGCGCCTTCTTGTACATCGACCACACCTCGGAATGCTGGATGGGGAAGAGCACGAAGCGGCTCCCGTCCTCTCGCAACAACAACTCGTCGATCTCGCCCGCCTCTTCTCTTTGCTTCCATTCCGTGGGCTCAACAGGCGGTGGTGAGGCCGCCTCCTGCACCGTCCGAGATACCGGAAGAAGATCTCCTTCCACGGGACCGCTGTCTGCCGCGGTCGCTGGTGGCAACAGCGACTCGGATGACTTTGATGCGAGCTCGACAGATTTGTCTGGCGTCACAAAAAGACTGCGTTCAAGGGGAGATGCGATGGCTGCCATTGCGGCAACAGACGAGACAGTCTTATACGCTGACGTTGAGAGAGCGGCCTCCCGAACGAAGCAACAAGCTGAACGGAGAGTCTTCGTCGGCTGTTTAGTGGACGGGACGTGGCGAGTGTCGGTTCGCAACGGCAACAAGGTTGTAGCTCGACGGTCGTGACGATTGGGCCGTGTAAGGTGAGACGCAGCGAGAACACCCAAGCCAGCGGAACAACGAGGTTTGGAGGGACACAATGTCGAGCACTCTCTCACGCGGGCACGAACCAGCTTGCGGGAACCACCGTGGGCCAGTCCGGGTTCCTGGAGACCAGTACCGAATCCGGGGAATGATCCACAAACGAGACCGCCTCTGTTCCCTTTGGATACACAATTTCGAGCGAGTCGCTTGACGCTGCTGCTGATGATTGTTCGACCCGCAGCTTTATCATCTTCTTGGTGATCGAGTCTTGCATCTCAACGTCGGAATCGGAGCTTGACACGGACTCCTCTGAATCGAACGAAGCAATGGGTTCCGATGGTTCGCTGCTCACGTCCTCATCGGGCGCGTCCGGGCCTGCCGGCTCCCGGCGCACTTCTTTGACCGGATCGACGGCGGTCTCGCCCGCGTACGCCTGTCCCTCCGTACGAATGTCGTCCCAGCGCTTGAAGTCAGCTTCCGTCAGGTCACCCGACAGCTGCTGCGACTTGAATTCCTCGGCGTATTCGAGGTACCGACACGCCACGCAAAATAGAACTATGCGCATCACCACGAGGAAGTGGCGCGATCCGGCAAAGTCCAGACGGTCCCGCACTGGGTCCTTGCTGTCGTCCAGGAAGAAGATTGTGTGCAGCATTGCGGCCACTCCGCACTGGCAACCATCTTTCTGCCACAGGGACTAAATCAACGCCACCTGACTCAGGCGCGTGACGGCTGGCATCCCGGGGCGATACGTGCCACTCCCCACGACGTCCGTGCTGGCCCGAGCCGCAAGATTGCACCGAAGCCGATGCAGATCTCCCAGCGGAACCCGGAACGTTGGTATCGAATCAAGATAGTACACGCGCGGCAAAGCACGAGGCGCCAGGATGCGACACAGCTTGCGCTCCAATGGTATCGCCAGGCCGCCGACACCGACGGGTACGCCAGTGGTGTCGGTTACCGAGCACGTAAAGTGGTTGGCGGTTACGTGGTGCATGCGCACAAACCTTCGAACGTCCGAATGCTTCTGCTGCACGGGTTCAAGAGTTTGAATCATGATGTGACTTCCGTCGACGCCCTCGTCGCGACTGATGCTTAAGTACGCGCGCACGCGATCCGAGGCTCGGTGCGCTTGCGATCGCAGCACCAACCGAAGGACTTCTCCGCTAACCCATGCCTTGTGAAGCAGCAAGTGCTCCTTGAGTTGCCCTACCGTCAGTCGTGAGTCGATGTTGCTGAGCTAAGTGTCATCTGGCAGCTTGGCGAAGCGGAGGGCACGCAGCACATCGGGTCCGGTGAGTTCGAAGCTCTCGAACAGCTCCCTGGCACCTCGCTCGGCACGGGTGAGTGCGTCGCCTGAGGGGATGCACTTTGACAGGTTCAGCAGGAAGAGGTCACTCCACTCGGTCAAGGGATCCGGTGGCTCCGCAAAACCTTCTTTGGACTCGGACGCGCCGGCCATGACGCGATTTTCCGGACGGACGCAAGTTGGATGCCTCTCACGAAGTTGAAGGCAGCGTCGGCTTGGGCGGGCACTGAGGAGGCTTGCCCTGGGCGCACCCCTTGCTGGCACTGGAGGCACGGGAGATCTGCTCCGCGACGAAGGCTCTGCCGGGGGTAGCTTCCTGCCATCGCAGGTTGGTGGAACCGGTGGTGGCGTTCAGGTACACCGTCTTGCCCGAGAGCGCCATGGTTCTGATGTAGAAGCCTGTTGGCTGGCTCGCGTCGTTCGGCTCGATGGTGATGGGCGCAAAGTTGCTCGGCACAACATTGGGGGTGTTTGGCGCAGGGCTGGAGACGCCGCGCTGGAAGGTTCCCGGGGACCCCGCGTCTTCGGGCTGCACCAGGTGCCAGAACGCCGCGAAGGCGCCGTCGCTAGCGGTGGACGGGCGATCCACCCAGTACGTGTGGGACAGGACCACGCCGTCCACGTGCGCGGCGGAGCGAGGTCGCCAGAAGACCCAGTACAGGGACGCGTTCCCGTACTCGCACGCCTGGGGCCGCGCGCATCCCCGGGCGTCGCCGCTGACGGGCGCGTCGGGGTCGTCCTGGCACGCCGTGCCCTGGTCGCCGGGCAGCAGCTGCACACAGTCGTTGGCCTCGCGGTCCAGGCGAAGGAGGAACACGGTCTCGATGTCAGGGCACGGGAGGTGGCAGTACGCTCCGTGACACACCTTCGTCTGGGGATCGCAGATGCCGGGGTAGATGGGGCTCGTGTTGGGGCTGGAGCCCGTGCACCCCTGCTCGCCCAAGCCGCACCAGCGGGTGGCCCCGCCCCCAAGGCCGCACGCCGAGTCCGACACGCACTGCACGCACCGGTAAAGCTGGCTTCCGCAGTTCTGGCCTGACGTGCAGCAGAACGGACGCATGGATCCCGTGCAGTCGGCCGAGGTCAGGCACTCGACGCACACGTTGTGTGGCATCCCGGCGCTCGCAGAGGCGTTCCGTAACGTCTGGCAGGTGAGACCCGTTGGACACCCTCCGTCGGGACCGCATTGCTGCATGCAGGCGTGCTCCTGGGTGCTGCACGACTCTCCCGCCGAGCAATCGGAGTCGGCGATGCACTGCACGCACCTGGACTGGAAGCAAACTCCGCCGTTGCGGTTGCCCAGGCAGTCCGAGTCTTGGCCGCACTCGACGCAGACACCGCCGCTGCACAGCCCCTTGTCGTCAGGACAGTCGCCCGAGGTTCCGCATGGGATCTCGCAGCGATGGTTGACACACCTCGTCCCTCCGCGGCAATCGGTGTCGGCGTTGCACTCGACGCACACCAGGGGCTGGGTGCTCGAGCAAACCTCGTCCACAGACTCGCACCGGCAGCGGCTGTCGGCACCTCCCGACGCGAGGTGCGCCTGGGCGTGGTGCACCAGCAGGCCCGAACCGAGAAGCGCGCCAACGATGGCAAGCACCAGGAAGAGACCTGCCAGGGCGTACACGATCTTGGTGGAGAGACGGTATCGGACTCCCGTGCGCTTGGACCGAATGTTCTCGGCCGTCAGCTGCGCGGGAGTCCGCACTGGAGCGTGGCCTCTGTCAGGATTGTCCAGTCGCCGCCTCGCGTCCTAGGCGCGGGAGAACGCCTGGTGCTCCGTTGCCATGGATAGGGAAGGATCCCGTTTCCCGGATCTGAGTCGATTCGCACAAACCAAAGTCGGGGATACAGAAACGGAAACGAACAGATTATGGGCAACGGCACATCCAGTAAAACATCCGCCGAATACCGAGATGACCGGGACGTACCAGCGACAGGCGGCGGTGGAGGCACATCCAGTAGTGACCGGGACGTACCAGCGACAGGCGGCGGTGGAGGCGGAACCGATGGCGCAGCGACAGGCGGCGGTGGAGGTGACGGGGAAGCGAGCCATCCTCGCTTCCCCAGGTACGACATAGGCCAGCCGGGAGACGGTCGGTCGTTTGAGTCGTGCTTGGGCAAACTGATCGTCCCAGACGACGAAGCATCCATGCTGCTCTTCGACCCTGATCTACAAATGGGTTGCGAACCAGGCGTCGGACGTCTTACCAATCCCAAAGCGGAGAAGGATATGATTTTGCGCATGATTGGGATGAGCGAGCCCCAGCTCACCGCCTTGGCAGCCGTGTATCTCAAGGATGCGAGCAGGCAGTATACAGGTATTTTGGAGTATGACATTAATGAGCTCAAGGAATCATCGACAGCTTGGTTGTGTGCCGTTGGCAAGCACTTGAAGGGCAAAGAGCCAACCACCGACGATCTTGCCTTTGAGCAAGTTTTCGAGAAACAGCGCGCATATGATAAATTTGGTAGTTCACGCTCGGAAGTTGCTTCCGCCCTGCTGCAGGAAGTGCTGGCAACCACTGCCATGTGCTCGGCGATTGCTCACGCTCTTCCAAGAGCAGAGATGGATTCGGAATACTTAAACATTGGAAGCGACAAATACCGCATCACTGGCGAGCTCACCGGCGGACTCGGAGCAGTGATGCTGGCAGAACGCACGTCTGACAATCAGAAGGTCATCATCAAGTTCCCGCTCGAAGACAATGGGTTCATGCCTGGTGTGCTTAATCTGGATCTGAAAGTCATATCCAAGCTGGCCGAGACGCCAGTCGAGTTTTCCAAGCGGAATCACGATGATGAGACCGAGTCGATTCATTACTCGTACTCCGAAGTGCTGCGAGCGAATCCAGGCATGAAGGCCGAGGAGATCGTGCGGATCATGCGACTGCAGTGGCAACAAATCAGCATGCTGTCCTTCTTCTTGGAGTTCATCAAGACGATCGTCGCGCACGTGCGTGCCCCCAGGAACACGGCGGCTCCAATTGCCATTGGACTTGCCAAGCACCATAAAAGCGAGTTCCCCGGCAAATGGGCTCTGTTCTCGATCCAGTAGCGCGTGGATCGGACCACAGTGCGCGATGTGCTGGAAAAATCTCGTTCCCAGAGGTCCGTGGCAACTCCCCTGGTGGAACGCAGTGCCGCTGAGGGCGTGATCCGACTGTGGGGCTTCATGTGGCAGCGGGGGGTGATCCACGGTGATCTGCACATGTCCAACATCATGGTGCGCCCGCCTTCGTTGCCCAAAGCCAGGGAATAGACGGCCGGTACGAAGCCGTTCTGGAGCCAGGAAGACGCCACGGTCGCCGAGAGGGCGTACTTTCAAGCCACAAATACCGGGTACCCCGGCTTGCGAGATCCCATCATGATCGATATGGGCATCGCGACGGTCATGGACGTTCCGTGGTTTGGAGTGCTGTCGGATACGGATAATACCAGGGAATCTGTGAGGATTGCCCAGCAGCGGTTCCCAATCGCTAGCCTCGGAGGGGCTGTGCGCACCAACATGCTGATACGCGGAGCGATGGAAGTAAGCATGGTCGTCGGTCCGTCTCGGAGGTTCGTAATTGACATGGAGAACACCCTACCCCACCGCCATGAGCTGCAAGAAGCGCTGGAAAACATCATTAAAACAGAGCCCGAGGACGATCCAGATCCCCAGTCTGTCCTAGAGGCAACGGAGCAATACACAAATAGCAAGTGCCCGGGGAGCGTAGCAACTTGGCCGAACCTCAAAGTACAAATACTTAAGAAACGAGAGCGGTGGTACGATCGCATCGTCGAGTCTGCTGTGGAGTTCGAGTTCTACCTGACGGTACTTCGAAGATACTGTCCCGGATTGCTTCCAGAGGTGACCATCCTGGAGCAGGCGTGCATGACCGAGATCCTGGACGCCGCGATGATCGTGCGCCGGTTTAACGTCTCGCGCGCCGAGATGACACGGCGCATCGAGAGGGTGTACGCCACCGAGACACGGCATCTCGAGAGAATAATAAGCCTCACGGATCCTTCCGAGTTCTTTGACCGAGTCATGAGCTCATGGACATTCTTTGACAAGCCCACTTGGCAAGATCGCGCGCAGGCCTTTAACCGGGTTCCTGAGCGTCTGATGGATTTTGGTGCCTTCCTTGCCGCCGAGAGGCTGCGCCGGGAGCGCGTGGCGTGTGTGATTTTGCAGCCCGGTGCCACACCAAAATGAGGCGATAGGCTTGGTTAATCGTTATTCAGTCATTCTACTTTACCAGCTATTGATTTGAACGTCTCGGGCGCATCTTCCGGTGCCACGACCGCATCCTCTCGTGCCTCGGGCGCATCTTCCGGTGCCACAACCGCATCCTCTCGTGCCTCGGGCGCATCTTGCGGTGCCACAACCGCATCCTCTCGTGCCTCGGGCGCATCTTGCGGTATCAACGCCGGAAGGTCTTCTGGTATCGCAACTACTGCACCACCTGATGCCTCGGGTGCACCACCGGATGCCGAGACCGCACCACCTGATGCCTCGGGTGCACCACCGGATGCCGCGACCGCACCACCTGATGCCTCGGGTGCACCGCCGGATGCCGCTTTGTCGTCATTGTCGTCGTTGTCGTACTGGTCTCTCGGCCTCGGCACGGGCCGCTAGGTGCCCGTCTCCGACTCGAACCAATGTGTCGCCTCCGTCGCGTCTGGGATGCCCTTCGCCGCAAAGTCGTCGGGTTCCGTCTTGATCATCTCCGCTGCAACGGCCTCGACCTCTCGTAGCGTCCTGCGTTCCAATCGAGCGTCTCTTGTCATGGATTCCAGAAGCCGGTGCAGCTGCCAACCCGCCGGCCGAATGCAACACAGTCGGTGCAAACTATCAACGACATCTCGTCGGACGATGCACAGCAGAGTGTCGCGACTCGCCTGTGCCTCGATCGGGAGGCCGCGGCGGCACTGCCGGCGTAGCTTCTCGAGACTGCCGGTGCGCCTTCCGCTGTCTCTCCGGAGACCCAGGAAGTCGAGCGCCGTCACCGCAAGGGCAAACACGTCGTCTTCCTTGCCGTACTCTCCCATCGGCGACATAAGGACCGACGGCGACATCGACTCGCAGCGGATCTAGAAGAGGCTGTCGAAGGTCCCACGGTCGTTGGACACCGCCTCGGCCTTGCCCCAGTCCACCAGATGGAAGCGGTAGCCTTTGGATCTCGATCCAGTGGGCGCGTCGCTGCAACAAATGTTGCCCAAGCAGATGTCCGTGTGCAAGAAGCCTGCATCGTGTGCCGACAGCAGGCAGCGCGCAACGTCTCGAATCATCCGGGCCGCCGCCGGAATGCGGCGCACCATCGGAGCAGTCTCGCGCTTCATGTTCAGCATCCCTTGTCCCCAGAACGGCAAGCAAACCGCCACGATGTGCTTCCCTTCGTAAAGCACTGGCAAGCACGGATACCCCAGCTTAGTTCGAATGGCGTGCTCTTCGTCGAGATCCCCCACGGGCGTGTGCGTGCGAAGCACCTTGACCGCCACCTTGACGGGATCGAGCGACGAACCACGATTCAAGCTTCCGACGTAGACGGCTCCAAAGGCACCTTTGCCTTGGAACAAGTTAAAGTCAATGGTGCAGCGGTTGACGCAAACAACCGCTCGAGTCGTGGCCCAGTGGTGCAGGAGCTGCCGCGAGACGGGCGGCGTCGACGGAAGCAAAGACTGCGCGGAAGGAGATGACGATGACATGCGCCAGATGCACGACCTTCTTAATGTGTACCGGAATTGTAAAATACACCCGAACGAGCTCCGCCGCCAGCGCGCGCACACCTAAACCGGAAGTGCGTGTGTGTGTGTGGAAGTGCGTGTGTGTGTGTGTGTGTGTGTCCCGCCATGTCGCGGCCGCACGGGACATGGCGGGACCTCGCAATTATCCTCCTCTTTAAGAAGCAACGGCCTAATACGTCACGTACATCTGCGACTGCGGGCCCTCGGTCACGGATGCGTCTCGCGCAACCAGCCTTGCCGTGAAGCCCTGGGGATGCGGGCTGCGGATCTGCACGTAAAAGCCGTCTTCCGCAGTGGTTCCTGCCACGACCATGGTGCTGGCCACAATGTCGGGCACCGCGTTCATGGGCCGCGTGAAGTTAACGTGCGTGTCGATGGGAAGCGTGCCTTGCGTGTTGAGGAGGGCGCGCCCAAACATGAGCTGTCCCATTGGGTCTCCTTCCGTTCCAACCTTGAGGCTGTTGGCGCTGAGGTTGCCAAAGATCTGGTTCTAATCCAGCTCCCTCTCGAAGCCAATCACCGCCGTGGTGGCACCCGCGACGGCAATAAGAGCGATCAGAGTAATGGCCACCCAGATCCATCGCTCGCTCGCGACCGTCGCCACTCGGTGCTGGTTCAGGTGGTTGGCGTGCTGCTGATCGGCTGCCGCGTTCCGCGGGCGTCCATTCATGCCACGTCGTTTCCGTTGGACTCAACACGACTTTGATCGGTGACCGAGAACCCTTCCACCTCATTCTCGCCGGGTATTCTGCAACGCATGGCAGGTGTCGCCGGTGTCGCCGAATCGGACAAGGACTTCTTGCAGAGCGTGTGTGCGCAAATGATGTCGTTTGGCGACGCGGCCGAAGATCCCGAGTTCTACCACCGCATTTTTGCGGGGATTCGGCAGATGCCGACGGAGGCCCGGGAGGATATCATGTCTCGGATCGAGCTGCCTGATGGACTGCATTGGAGCGACATCGACAAAGCCTTGAGCGACTGCCCGGATCTGGCGACTCAAATTGCGGGCGTCGTCAAGGTGAGCAGGCAGAACGAAGGGAACCAAGAAGCTGGTATAGAGGCACTCTAGAGATGTTTGACCGACCAACAGATGGCGGCGGCGGCGGTCGTTACCGTTCGGTCCAGCCTGCGGACACACCCCCGGAACCCAGGCCAAGACGCGGCGGTGTATCTGGTTGAACGCCTGGCCGACACAAAGATGGACAACGTGCTTCGGACCTGGGAGAGGGATCATGGGAACTCGGGTCGCGTAATTGAAGTGTTGCTGCGCGAGCTGACGATGGATCTGGAGCTAACGCCGGCCCAACGAGGGAATGTTTTGGAATGTATGTGCAACGCGGCCAGAATCGGTTTGGAGGACGCGACCAGAGCCGTGGAGGACAAGGAAGCGGAGGACAAGGAAGCGGAACCGGAACCGTGACGGAGGAAACCATCGGAATGTGGCCCGGATGGGTGCTGTCTCTGGGCCTGTCACTGCTCGTGGCCAGCCTCGCGTTCGCGGCGGGCGTCGTCGTTGTCGTTCTGACCCGCTCCTCGTCCTCTCCGAACCCCTTCCCCGAAGCGTCAGCGTTCCAACGCGAGATCCTTCCGCAGCCGGAATACCCTATCACACTGCTTCCGCTGCCGGCGTGCGGGCCTCAAGCGGACGGGAGCGGGCTGGAGATCCTGGACTCGGCGACCATGGGCGGGTACTGGGCGGCCGTGCGAGGCTCCTGGTCCAACAAGGCCGTGGGGATGACCCTTGCGTACGGTCTCACCGGTAGCTCGAGCCCTGCCGCAACGGTGGATCTCCCGCTGATGCGGGCTCCGGTGGAGCGGCGCACGGCCGACGACAGCACCATGCATTCGAGATGGCCCGGCGTCAAGCCGCGGCTGCTGCGGCTGTCCGGGGTCATGACCGGCGGCACCGCGGCCGATCCCACAATTGAGGTGCGAGTGATCCTGTGCGGCATCGATGTTGCGACGGCGCAACGCATCCGCTTCTACACCGCGAGTCTCGGAATCTTTGGTTCGGGCGAGCTCGACGTCACGGCGGGCCTGAGCCAGGCCGAGTACGGGCGCCCGTCGGGGATGGTGATCGGAGACTTTGTCAGCTGCATCGGAGTCAACCACTTCGGACCCTCGGTCTCGACCGACGACGGCGACACGATGCTGGCCGGCGTGGCGTACTACGACGGATCCGGGGATCTTCGGATGGCCATGGCGCGAAGCACCGACACGGGATCGCCGCTTACCTTCGCCAACAACGCGTAGTCGACCAGCGTGAGCAATGGCGGATTCTATCGAGACCAGACCAACGCTATCCGATACTACCCGCCGTACGGAGAGCTGGACGTGGACCGAGCAAACCACCACACGGGTATTTTGCAGCACTTCGTCATAGCGGGCTTTGCCATCTCGGAAGCCGGCGCGTCGGCCGCTCCAAACGGCGTCGAGATCGGGCCTTCGTTCAACCACCTGGGCACGGGCGGGATCTTCCTAAACAGCGCGGCCGTCCGCACCGAGTACAGGGGAGAGGCATTCGTGGCGTCTCTGGCCACGGCACCTTCCAGGGCCAATGGAAGGTACGCGCTAACGGCTGCCGCAGTCGTGGCCAACGCCCCCGCTCTATCGATAGCGTACTCGGCCATGGGTCTTGAGTACAACAACTCCGTGGCAGTCAGCAGCACCGAGGAGACGCCAACCAGCGAGTTCTCCAATCTGCTCGTCACCAACGCGGACGGCGAGCTCGACATGGATTCCGTAGAGCTCGGCGTGAGTTAGGATGCCCTGCGGATCCGGGTCGACCAGAACGAGCCCATGGGGTTCCCCGTGGGCGTGGCACGACGGTCGTGCGACTTCCCCTTCTCCTTCGGGACGGTGGTCAACGAGACGAACGTGAAGGTGTTGTAGGCCGCGGCCTCCCAGGAGTTCGGACTGGCGTCGGCTCCCAACGGCGCGTGGGCCGATGTGAACGGGACCGAGGCCAAGACCTTCACGAGCGTGTCGATTCCTGTGCAGGACCGGAACGGCGTAGTTACGTTCCAGGCGACGGTAAACCCCGTGGTTCAGTCGTGAAGCTGAGCTGAGCAGTAACGCGCGCACGCACACAAGGGCACATACACGCGCCTGCAAAGTCCCAGCCTGAAAATGGCCGCTGCTGCGGTCCCGTGCGAGTCGCCGCCCGTCGCGCCGGAAGAACGCGACCAAAGATGGCTCGTGACGGAGTGTCTGAACCACCAGCACTTCCATCTTCGCCTGGACGGCGCCGCCAACGCCATCGTACCACACCGGATCGAGTTGTTACATCGGAGGGGAAGCCTGACAATCCACCTGACTCCGGCGATGCAGCACGACCTCTCGGCGTTCCTGGTCCGGTACGAGACGGCTCCGCGACGAGAGCGCGCCATGTCGTGGGAGTGGACAGTGCCCGATCAAACGGAGGGTTTAAAGCTCTGCACCGACGGGCTTCACCGCTGGAGCCTTTGGTGCCGTCAGGGCATCGTGGACGCCGAGTGGTTGAACATGGCAGCCGATGTCACCGAGGAGATCGAGCGGTCGGCATCGGTGATTCACCGGTATCGCATGGCACGGGACGAGGCCGATCGTCAATCCGCAGCGGCGCTGGAGCCCTCTTCCGAATCGGGTTCGCGAGTGCCCGGCAAGTGAAATCGGGTGCATGAGCCGCTCCCACGACTCCAAGGCAACAACCTCGCTAGGGAAGGCCGCAGCGCTCGCCGTGGCCGAGGCGCTGGCGTCGCAAACCACGGTCAACCTGATGGAGTCCGTTGCCGACCTTCCTGGCGTCGACTTGGTGCTCTTTGGAGGGGACGGCTCCAAGGCCTTCCTGGCGGCGGCGGCCGGAGCGGCGGCCCGGGCGGCGGCCGACGAGCTGGGGGGCAACCCCGACGCCGACCGCATGCCCGCATCTCGGGCGCAGAAGGACCGCGCCCGCACGAGCGCCGATAAGAAGAGACTAGATCCGGTCGAAGCTGCGTGCCTCTGGGTGGCGCTCCGGTCCGACAAGCGCTGCGACGTGGAGGCATGTGCCCGGGCCGCGGCCCGGAGAGCCCTGGCCAAGGCCTCCGAGATGGAGGGAACGTACGACGCCGACGAGGACGCGCGGCGATCCGCGAGGGTCCGGGACCAGTGGTCGAGCCGGCCGGCGAGCACACAGCTCCTGGGCCCTCCGCCGTCGCCCGCCGAGACGGCCCGCCGCTTCTCGATGGCCCGCATCGTGCAGACGCTGTGCGAGTCGATGGCGGCGTGGTGCGGAGCAGCCCACCCCAACGCGATCGCGGGGTTCGTGGCCGGCATCGCGGCCTTTGAAGGCAGGGGACAGAAGGGACTCCGAGACCTCGTCCGAGTCACCAAGTGGTGCGACGCCCGGCTCGCGGCGAGGCATCTGATGACGGGATCGACCCGCATCGCTCGCGGACCGGCACCGGCCCTCGGCGGCGGGGCGGCCGGAGGAGGGGGTGATGCAGGCGGCAGCGGAGCCGCGAGAGAGCCGTCCAAACCCACCATGGGACGAGCGCTGCGAGAGCCGGGCGTGCGACTATTGGAGCGCATCCCGGACCCGGCTTTGGTTGCCGCTATCATGCTCGATGCCATTGATACCCCATAGAAGTGAAAACCGTTGTCTCATGGCTTTGGCACATTCCGCCGTTCCGACCCATCACCCGCGCCTCGCTCCCACGCAAGGTGCCGTGGCGCAGCGCAAGCTGGCGCGCAAAGCCCGGCCGCTTCTGGCCCCAGCCGGCCAGAGCTCCTCCGCCAGCCCGTGGCTGCACAAGGCACTCGTAGCATCCGACGGCGCCCCCGACGTGATCCGTGCGCAAATCGTTCTGCTGTCGCTGGAGTTTGCCGAAGGAATGTCTCCGGAGGAAGCCATGGCAAGGCTTCGATCGGCCGCAGAGGAGGGCACCAAGACAGAGAGGCTGCGGGCGCGGCGGCAGGCTGCGGAAGAGAAGGGGGCCCTCGAGTTTGACAGCTACTCGGACGCCGTTGGCCGGGACGTCGAGTTTGACTGAGGGCTGCGAGGAGGACGAGACGGTCGGTGTGCGTCAGCCTGATCCGGGCCGACACACGCAGACAGCAGGGCAACGCGGTGGGTTGTTGCAACCGAGTCGAACGGAAGCGAACGGATACGCTATCCTCTGAGCATGTCCGGGTCAATCCCCATCATCTCGGTGTCCAATCAAGCCGACGCATCACTTCTGCTTTGCGACCCTGCCGTCGCGTGGCAGCGTCTGCTGCTCCCGGGCCAACACGTCTCCGTGAGAAGCACCGGGCTCCGGCTCTGGGTGCGCACCGCCGCCGGAGAATGGGGGTTGGCCCAATGCCTGCGAGGCGTTGGAGCCGTGGCGATTGGAACACACCATCTGCAGTGGCTCCGGCAAAAAGCGACCCGCTGCCTGCGCCGCATGACGACCCCTTCCTGAAACCCGCACACAACAAGGACCGCTGGCAGCATGAGCCGAACCGTGAGCCTTGTGATTGACAACAACCTGCGAGGCGCCGTCACGGCGCACGTCGTATATCGCGATGACACCAACACCCTGCGGTTCGCCACGGCCTCGGGCGGGCTTCTGGTCGCGGGCAAGACCAAGGACACGCAGGCCGTCACCATCGAGAACCCATTGCCGCAGCAGCGCTTCACGGTTCTTGTGTACTACGGAGAGAACCGAGAGCACGCGGCTCTGTACCTCAACCGCAGCTACGACCTCGACACCAAGGAAGTCACGGTCAAGCTGGGGCGCGTCGACGGCGCGATGCTGGCGCTGTCGATCGTGGTCGCGGTGCTTCTGGTCCTGGTCATTGCCTTGGCGGTATGGGTCGGCGTGCGGTACCAGGGAAGCATCGTGAGCGAAGACTCCGGCAATCGGGGCAAGCGGTATGGGCTCTCTGCCGCGGCCATGGACGATTTGTGATTCCGTGTTGGATCGCGGCCGACGGCGACGTCGCATCCGTGTTTGCTCCTTGAACTGCACACCGCACCCGCGTTTGCGCGCAAACTATCTGTGATCTGTGATAAACGTCTTCTCCGCGTCTCCTTCCTCCTTCCTCGGCGTTCGTCTGGATATGTAAATGGCCTCCGCAGCAGACCCTTCTTCCGTCCAAGCCGAGTTGGCTGCGGCCAAGCACGAGCCCCGAGTCATCTGGGTGACGCAGTGGTACCGAGCCTCCAGCGAGCGCCGGCAGGCGGAGATGGCCGAGGCGCTGGCTCGGGCGGTCCAGTGCCCCGCCGTCACCGACGCTTGGGTCTTTGGTGCCAGCGACGACCTGCGTTACCTCCGCGACGAGCTTCTGCCCGAGGTTGGCTTTGTCAACGCCCGGGTCCAATACCTGGAACACGACGCTAGGCTCACGTTCGAGCACTTCTTGCGCGGCGTGGAAGGATTCAAAAACGGTGACCTGTGCATCCTGGCCAACTCGGACTGCGCGCCGGACGACACGCTGGCGCTTTTGGCCGCGGAGCCGCTGGAGGGAGTCGCCGTGTGCTGGAGTCGCCACGATGTTCCTGCGACAGGGGATGCGGGCGAAGCGGTCCTATTTGCCGAAAACGGGGTAAGCCAGGACGCCTGGGCACTCCGGTTCCCGTTCCTGGACGTCCAGGCGGCCAAATACACTCTGGGGACGCCCGGGTGCGACAACAGGTTTGCGTGGTAGCTGCGAGAGGCGGGGTACAAGGTCGTGAACCCAGCTCGCACGCTAACGCTGCTTCACTTCCACGCGTCCGAAGAACGAGGGAAGCCCACCCATCGGGTGCGTGGACCGTACCTGCACGTGAAGCCGGTGCGGCTGGCGGACTGCGCGAGAGGAGCGGACGAGATGCTGGAGATGGCGAACGAAGACGAAGACGGAGGTTTGGAGGAGCTGTGAGCGGTGGCTTTGCTTGGCGTGGTTCAGTACTTGATATTCTCTCTGCGCGATCGTGCGCATTCATGTGTCTTTGCGCAGGCCACGCAAGCATTCTTCCGCCGTCCGCAGCTTCAGCTTCGACTGGCCCATGGCGAGTCCCAACTCGGCGGTGTTCAGCACGCAGTTGGATCGAGGAGCCTTGGTCAGCGCTGCTCCTTCTTCCTTCGTCACAAACGTGTACTCCTTGACCGCTTCGTCGCCGAGCGCCAGGGTCAGGATCTGACGGTGCGTGAGCCCGTTCGGTTGCACAAAGTTTAGGATGCCTCGCGTCGTCTGCAGAAGCTCGGGCACGGCGGAGACTAGGTCGGGGAGGAACGTGATGGAGTTGTGCAGCCCATCCACGACATGGCCCTTGTAGCCGGCTAGCTTGGTGAGAAGACAACGTGGGCTGCCGTCACCCGTAACGGGCATGCGGATGCGAAGGTACAGCACCGATGATAGAGGCAGGTTCGTCTCGAGGGCGGCCTTGGTGCGCGAGTAGAACGATCCCACAAAGTTGGGCTTGTCCCGCTCCTTCCACCCGAGGTGGTCGTCGGCCACGTTGGGATGCTCTTCGTCGTGCTCAAACACACATCCCGACCCCAAGATGCAGCAGCGGAGGCCTCTCCTGCTGCATTCGTTGGCCAAGAGCAGTGTGCCGGCGAAGTTTACCGCAAGCGTCTCTGCCTTGTGGTCCTCGCACCAGTCCACCGTGGGGCGACCCGTCAGTCCGGCGGCGATGACAACGTGCGTCGGTTGCACCCTGTCCAACTCAGCCACGCAGGCGTCGATCTCTTCCAGCCGTGACGCCGCGGGCACCACTGACTCCCATCCCCTCTCGGAGCCTGGCCACGCTTGGACCACCTGGGATCCGATCCATCCGTACGCGCCCCACACGAGAACTCGCTTGTCGAGCGCTTTGGCGACGGAACCGGACGCGGCCATGTTTGCGCCAATTGATACGAGATGACGGTATGAAATTCGTTCGGGGACACCAGGTGTCATGGACTCTCGGATGTTCGGGCGCTTCGGCGGCCTCGGCGGACCCGCGGGTGTCAACAACACCCCTCCGCAACGGAGCCACACCGTGCCCGTATGGAGGAGGTTCCGGTGGGATACGGTTTTTACATGGGCCGTGCTAATCACGATGCTCGGGATTTAGATTGCCACGCTTGTCATCGATAATACCGACAGCTTGCAAGACCCGCTGCACTGGACCAAGCTGAGTCTGCTGGCCGTATACATCGTCTGGGTCGCGCTCACTCAACGATGATGGATGTCACACCTCTTCAGCTTACAATACAACCGTCTTCTGCCGGGCCGTCACGTCCTCCTCCGCGTTTTGCCATTGCAGGATCTACTGCTGTTGCGGGATCTGCTGCTTCTGCCCGGGGCTCCTCTGGGGCGTCGGGCTCCGGTCCCCACGCGGGTTCAGCGGCGTCCCCGCTGGGCGCAGGCGCCGCGCTCCCCGCACCACCACCACCACCACCCCCCGCGCGTCCTTCTTCGTTCGGCACCAAGGTTGCCTCCACCAGGATCAGGGAGTGAATAGGGTTGCCAAAGGCATGCCGCGTCGAGTCGAAGCCTGCCTCCAGGTCCAGGGGAACGCCGATACTGCTAATCGCGGCTTTCAGGGCGTCGATGTCTTTCCGCAACGTGAAGCGCTGGAATCGGTCCACTCGAAGCTTGATGTCGTCAGAAGGCAGCAGAACCATCTCGTACTCGACGTCGCGGGTCAGCGCAAAGAACGGAATCGCGGCAACGTGGACGCCTTTCGGTCCTCGGATGCGGTAGAGCGCGACGCTGTCGTCTTTGGTGAGCTTGTACCCGTACTGCGTCTCGATGAAGTCGAGGCAGAAGTCGGCGCTGATTGACGTCGACATGAAGTTGTACAGGGTCATGTCGGTCGGCGTCCAGTCTTTGGGCCGGTACGTGGCACGGTACAGCGTAAAGAAGGACGGCAGCGGACCGTACGCGCTGGCCACGGCTTGCATGCATTGGATCATGCGAGGAATTCGATCCATGAGACGATCAGCGCCAACTTCCTTCGCAAAGCTATTGGCGCTCCGATAAGCCATCCGGCGGTCTGACCCCAGGTCCAGCAAGCGCTTCACGCCGGGAGCATACTGCTATTCCCATCCGCTAGCGAATGCCATGGGAGTGAACGGCTGCCCGACGGCTTCCTGCGTGATGATCGTGCGGACGGCGTCGACCGCTTCCTCGCGCAGCGCGTCACGGTCCGATGGCGTCAGGCTGCCGCCGCTGCGATGCGCCGTCGTCACGAACTTGTCCAAATACAGCTTGTAACCCAGTGCGACCTGCACGGTGTGGTGATGCAGGGTGGAGAGCTTTGAATCGCCGAACATGTAGAGGACCAGGTCTCGCGGCACCGGGTCGAATTGAGCAAACTCCGCGGCACGCCGTCGATGCTCCAAAGGAATTGGAGACGGCTTCGCGGCGCGCCGCCGCAGACCTCCGGAACCAGACTTCATGGGTCGTTTCTGCGTTCCCAGGCGCTGAGCCACCAGCACCCAACGCATCCACGACGGTTGTCGCCAGCACCAGCCAGCGGGTATGGGTTGCGCGCCGCTTGGAGCAACCGACTGTGCGCGAGTCGTTCCAGTTCCAGTTCCAGACCGGGCCGCCAGGGGAATCTGTGGCTCAATTGCCGGGTCTCATGGCAGGTGCAGGTGCAGGTGCAGATCACGCTCTCCCTACGTGCGGCTATGTACTGATACCCGACGCCTTTACCGTGGCCGACGCCAGCACGATGCATCGAGCCGTATCGTTGCTGGCCCTGAGAGCACGTCCGGTCTTCAACCCGGACCGGAAGCGCCGACAGACGAGCCTGTCATCGGTGGAGGTACCTCTCAAAATTCTGCGGGCATGTGCTCCCGTGCTGGCCGCCATGCACACCGCCCTGACCGAACACGGCTGCACGTACTCTGTCTCCCCGGTGGCGCTTTACTCGGCCAAGGACTGCAAGGCGCAACCGTGGCATCGCGACTTTGCACCCGAGACGACAGTGGGGGCGTGCCGCGCGGACGACGACCGGCTCGCGATGGCGTGCGTGGCCTCGATCGATACCGGAAGCGTGCTGGACGTGGTCCCGCGTTCGCACATGTCGAGGCGACACGAAGCGGATCCGAACGACGCAGCTGTCCGTCTGGAGATACCGTGCGGAAGCGTTCTTCTCTTCCACGGCGCCTTGGTGCATCGCGGGTGCGACTACGACACCGCCAACACCAGGATTCACATGTACGGCTTGAGCCGAGACGCTGATTTTGATCACGACAAAACGTACAAGCTTAGGGACAAGGAGGGACGGACGATCGTGTAAAGCGAGACCAGTGCAGATCGACCTACTGATGCTCACAGAGCTAGCATACACATGACGAATCCCGGGATTTGCGAGTTGCCACCCGCGTCCACCCACCGTCCGATCAAAGAAGATTTGGATTTGAGATTTGCATCGACGAGTTCCCAACAACAGATGGTGTACACGCAATCACGCATTCCGTGGCGCGGACCGGCCCAATCACAGGGTGTCCACGGCCATCGTCAGGGCGTCCGCGCCGTACGCCCCGACCCGTATACGCCCGGGCCTGCCCTCGGCAAAGTCGAGCACGCGAGTCGTCTCGCGACCCAGCCCGAGCACGTTGAGGGCGTACATCCAGTAGCCGCTGTAGCCCAGCACGGCGAACGCCGTGATGCCCAGGCCCAGTCCGAAGTACAGGTTCTCGTGCTGCAGCTCCCAGCCGATGACGGTGCCGGTCGTGTCAACCGTGCAGTATTCCTTCTTGCCGTCCGAGCTCGTCTGCGGCTGCGCGTTGCAGCCCTCGAGCTCCCGGCCCTCGCGATCGCGGCACTGCGTCCGCGCGCAGCGCTGGCTCTGGTGGTGCTTCATGCCGTACATGACCAGGAACACAATTCCAAGAACAATGAGAATACCGGGCACCATGGGCGCCAGGAAGTGACCCCACACCTGCCACAGCGATCCGGTGGAGCGGCTGGGGTTGCGCATAGCGGCCACCAGTCCGTGCACGAAGTTGAGTCCCCCGAAGAACGCGAGCACTCCCACGGTCCACAGGTACACGTGGCGGGCGCGCTTGGAGCCGCCGACGCGGACCTCCGTGCCGGCGCCGGCCGCGCCCTGCATCACGCACTGCTTCGTGGGGGCGAAGCACGTGGCATTGCAGCCCGCCACGGGGTTGCCGTTGATGTCGCGGCAGTAGTGCTCGGCGCACTTGGAGTCTGCGTTGCACTCATTGGCGAATCCCTTCCCCTTGTGCTCAAATCCCATGATGAGCATGGCAAGAACTACTGTAAGACAGATCGCAGCGACGAATCCTGTGACGTGCACGCGAGCCGCCCGCTCCCGGGTGCTCATCTCTCCCATTCCCAGAACATCGGTGAACCTTGACGCAAACGACGACATGGCTCCGGGTCCTTTGCTTTAGTTTCACCACACCCGTGTCAGTCGGAGGTGGGCCGGGGGAAGCGACGCACCCCCGGCCCAACCTCTCCCACCAGTGTCCCCCTTCGAGCCACCGTGAAGGCAACTCGGGTGGTGGCCCCGACACCAGCGCACACCGGCGCCGCGGTCGAAGGAGCGGTTCCGTGACGCGTCTTGGTTCTCCCTCAACTCATCCGCCTCGCCCGTCCCAAAGCATGGCAGCATCGGCGGCACGCACGAGCACCGGCGCAACGACCTCAAACTAGACGTAGTAGTTGCCCGTGGCATCCGGAGTGGTGGAGCTACGGGTGGCGGGGGAGGCCACGGGGCTGCTGGAAGATCTGGCACGGGGACAGGGCCTGTCCGTCCACCAGCTCGCCGGCAGCCTGGCGGCACACCCCGCCACCGCGGCGCTTCAGCTGCACGACATCGTTCGCATGGTGCAGAAGATCGGCAAGACACGAGGCATGAAGGGCAGGGAGAAGGCGGAGCTCGCGCTGGAGGTGTTTGGTCTCCTCTGCAACGCGGTCCGATCCCAGCTCACGGACCCCCGCCACGTTGCGCTACTGGTGCACGCCGAAGAGATGGCTCCGGCTCTGGTAGAGCTGGCGGTCCGTCCGGGTAAGGTGGATCTGGCACGCATCGTGCAAGAGACCAAAATCATTGAGCGGGTGGCGGGATGCTGCGCGGCGTGGTGCGTGTGACCCGCCCCCGCCCGCACCGCTTCCGGGCTGGGCGATGCGTGCTGGTGGCGAACGGAATGACGATAGCGATCGCGGAGCAGCCTGTCTGGCTGGTACGCATCCATCGCACAAAGAGTGTCCAGGTATACATTCAGACCGAGGACCGCTGCAGAGGTGTCTGCGAGCCGGTGGCAGCAGGCAGGGCGACCGCTGCCTAAATCATGTGGCCGGCATGCGGTGGTGCTTCTCACTCGCTTGAGTCATATCCAGCGCTCCCAAATGCAACCCTTTGCCCTTCAGGTACGCCGCTGAGCGCGCCAGCACATCGCCCGCACCAGGCCGCCCGAGCATGGGGCGTACCACCAAGTAGAATTCCACGGCAAAGCAAGCTTCCCACGCCTCGTCCTGCGGCACGGCGCCCTCTCTCAGCCCGGCCCTCGTCATGGCCAGCGCGCCCCCGATCAGGCGCTCAGCGACCAGAGACCGATCCGCCTCTGTCTTGCACGATCCCAGGGCCATCGCCACGCGTCCTCGCACCGACTTGCCGAGCTCTCCTCTGCCGCCGCTGGCCGTCGCCTGCTCGACAGCTGTGGCCAGCGAGTATTCTTGGCCGGAGAGGAAGCTGAGCGCGTGGAGCGTCTCCCGCCAAGCCGCGCACCGCGCCTTTGTTCCATCCGGCCCGGGAGCGAGGTCGCACGCCCGCACGATCCATTCCGTTGCCTCTTCGATCCACGCGTGCGCCGCCGCTTCGCGGTCGCCCGGAGCAAACAATCGAGTCAGGCACGCAGAGTCTCCGTCCGCCGCTCCCGCCGTTGCCGCCGTTGCTGGGCCACTCAGCGAGTCGCACGCCAGGCACACACCTTCCGCCACGGGATCCAGGGGTATCTCGCTCGCGGTCAGTGGTCTCGAAGCCTCCATCGGTTTCGTCGGAACTGCGCCAGCACCTCGGTCCAGATGCCAAGCGATCCGGCGCGCGCAAACCACAGGCTCACGTAAAGCACCAACAGGTTGCGCTGCAATAGGTCATCGCTCTTTTTGGCGACCGCCGCCGTGATCGACTCGCAGAACAGCACGGTCACAACGCACAGACGGATGGCGTAGAGAACGTGCATCCGGTGGACGATCGAATCGCAACGCTGGTACCACCCCTGTGCCTGCGCGAGTCCAAAGCTTGGGAACAAGGGAACCAGCAGCGTGGCCAGGGCGTCCATGTACTTGTTGCAGCCTACGAAGTCCGGAATGTCTTGGTGGCGCAGCCTGGCCGCGAGCCTGGCTCGTCCGGGATCCGCGGCCGCTCGGCGATCCGCCGGAGCCCCGCGGTCGGCGTTCCTCTGGGGTGGTGGTGGTACTTCCGTCCATTCGGTCATGCGGTCGAGGTCCATCATCGTTTGGATCGAGGCGATCACGTACACGATCCCGAACAGAGGAGCTGCGAGAGTCGTTCCGGGACACGTGTCTGATTCAGAGCAGTGCTGACGGTACAGCAGCACCGCCAGAAGCCCGTAGAAGATTCCGATCACGTCCATACCGGCAAGCAGCATCACCAGACGTTGAAATACAGCTGTGGTCGTGTGGTTCGGTGCCTACTGGGCCCGCAACTTGTTGTCGTACACCAAAGCAAGGATTCCTGTCAGGCCGACCCCCTGCAAGACAGTGGTTGCGACTCGCGCACTGCCGCCAACGCCCGACAACTTAGGGTTGTCCGGATCAAACGTCGGCGGAAGAATCTTCCGCGAGTGAGGAAGCCCCGGCGGGGAGCGCGGCGCAGCTTGCGTCGATCGCGGAAGCATCAGCGTCCAGTTGCTGCCAACCACGGCCGGGTCCGGGTCCGGCACCGGGCCTGGCCTCGGCCGGTTTGAGTGGGCCAGGCTTGCGGCTCTCGAGGTGGCGGCCTGCAGGAGCAAGGCGACGACGGTCGCAAATCTGGTCGCCATTCTGCTTGAGACTCGGGCCCACCCTCGACTTCCCGCTTTGCTGGCAGAGGCTCGGGCAAACCTTCCTCGGGGGGCGGTAGTGCTGGTGCTCGGAACGGAGCGCGCGCTTCGGTCCTGTGGCGAGGTTTGCTCTGGCGTTCACTTGCTGCGGCTCCCGCTCGATCCCCCGGCAAAGTTCGTGTCGGCAGACTGCTCTCGCTTCTGGACCCGACCCGAACTGTACGCCAATGTCCGGGCGCGCTTCGTCATGTCGCTCCAGACGGACGGCATGCTGTGCGCTCCCGTGCAACCGTTCCTGGACTCGGGTCACGAGTGGATCGGTGCCCCCTGGTCGCGCCGGTGGCACCGCCGGAGCACGCGGGCGGCGGCCACGGGAGGCGAAGATCGCCATGGGGGAGGGAACGGCGGCATATCGCTCCGGCTGGCGTCCGCCTGCTCCAGGGTGCTGGCGCGCAAGCGGTACGTCGGACCCGAGCCGGAAGACGTGTGGTTCCTTTTGTCCGGTATCCGGTGCGCGCCGCTGGAGGTGTGTGCCGCCTTTGCGTGCGAGCAAGTGTGCCTGACCGCGACCCCGGCGGCACTGCATGCTCCCTGGAAGGCATTAAGCGACGCCGATCTCTCCGCCTTAGAGAGGCAAGGCTGCCCAGGCGTGGCGTCGCTGCTGCGGGACAACGGCGTCGCTCCGGGGCCCCTGCTTCGAGCCGCCGAGGCCAGCGGGCTTGCCAGAGGGACGGCCGCGGAGACGGCGCCGCCGGCGAAATGTCGCGAGCGGTCACCGGATCGGACCGTCCGCTCACCTGCGAGGAGCTGCGTCAGCTGCCGCGCTCCGACCGCTGGTGCTCCCTGCAGCTCCGCGGCCGGTGGTGTGACGCCTCGGGGAAGAGGTGCGTTGACCTCACCGGGTGCCGCATTGCTGGGTCGCAGCGCTGTGGCTTCTTCCAGCGGTGCCAGGAAGACTCGCAGTACACAGTTAACGACAACGGCAAAGGCCAGCTCGTGACGACGTGCCAGACGGACGGACTGCGGGTGGCGACGCTGGTGCTGGGAGTCGCCCTGGTGCTGCTGCTCTCGGGAACTCTGATCGCGCACTACGTCTTCAACAAGCTGGTGGTTCCCGGGCGGTCTCCCGCGGAGATCGTGCGAGAGACGGAGCTGCGGGCGTACCTCCACAACGCGGAGCAGACGGCCAATCTGCGCAAGCATCGTCAGAGCGGAGGACGCTGACACGCGCACGTGCCCAGCACGGCGACGAGCTTCTTCGCGAGCTGTGGAGTTGCGGACGTCAGTGAATATTCGAACACACACACACACACACACACACACACACACACACACACACACACACACACACACACACACACACACACGCAC
>Ga0075119_1000329_pt1 | contig 26762 bp, 33 predicted proteins | sample AntAceMetag02UK9_FD_69791 | JGI IMG/M metagenome (GOLD analysis project Ga0075119, IMG submission 69791) | Saline lake microbial communities from Ace Lake, Antarctica - Antarctic Ace Lake Metagenome 02UK9 | ecosystem: Environmental > Aquatic > Non-marine Saline and Alkaline > Saline | place... | reverse complement strand
TTTTGTAACCACCTCGATAGTGATCACCATTTGAAAACATCATAGAACCGTGTCCATGAAACTGACCAAACTGATAGACCCCCTTATAGGTTGCGCCATTGAGATAACGCATCAGACCATGACCATGGGGCATGTCATTTTTAAATTGTCCAACATACGTAGAGCCTGATAACGGGTGCTCAGAGCCAAACGTCATCTCACCACGACCTTCTTTCTTCCCTTCCTCAAACTCTCCTTGGTACTTGGTTCCAAATGAGTCTTTAAGCACACCTTCGCCATGTGGTGCTCCATCAAAAAAATCGCCAACGAAGTACAGATTATCGGTCTCTAGCGTCCCGTGACAGTTCGTCCATGTTGCATGATCATCACCCACACACGGAAGTTTATCCGCAGCGTACGTCGAAAAAACCACACAAATTAGCAGTATGAACAAGCTTGTCTTGAGATGTGTTTTCATCTAAATAGGATAAACCAAAACAACAGGAAATACTTATTGTCACCTTGTCTTTACGTTGTCTGAAACCTTTCCTTTATAACCTGCCCATAGAAAAAATAGGCCTCCCATACCAAGCACTACGCCGCCAAATAAGAAAAATAAAGCGGTAAACCTAGTTGCCGTGCCAGTTTTGTAGGTGCCTAAAAGTATTACAGACATCCCGAGTAACACACAGCCCCAAGAGACATAATAGCTCTGCGATTTATCTCTCTCAATCATCACAAAAAAATCCTTTTTATAGCTCACAACCGTCATACATTAAACCACACCGACTCATGACTATTAACGTAATGAGCAAGTGCCTCTCAGGCATTCAGCATTAATTTTCTGCGCACAAATTGCCTAACCTCTTCACTGTCATCAACTTCCCAACCACTGGTTAACAGCCTTGTCATCTGCTGCTTGTTATATAGGAAAGACCACGCCGGCTGAAATAAACCAAAAGTCACTACTGTGAACAGCAAGTGAAGTGCAGCAATGCCAATTTCAGACCGAAAGAGCGGGACCCAAAAACCAAAGTAGAAATAAGTCCATGACCAACCCAAACGACCCACCTTCACGACCCCACCTGTCGTATTTCTTAGTCTCACAGGTCGCTGCTTAAACACGAAAATACCAAGAAATGCTGGAAAACAATATACCAGTGGGACAATCCAATTCCATACGAAAAATGTTGTCATCACCTTTTACCTAAGTAATTATATTTTCAACTTTATCTAACTCAGATGTTTTGTAGCTTCAAACAATCCGCCTCTTTTAAGACTTATGGGGAATCGTCACTTCAAAGGTAACCCCATCCTGTCCTGGCCGGTTACGAACAGACACCTTCCCACCATGAAACTGTGCGACCAAACGCACAATAAAGAGTCCTAAGCCAAGATGCCCCTCATCGGAAGATTGGCTTGTCTGGCTGCGGTCTGACACCATAGACTCGAAAATTTGAGATTGATTCTCAACGGGAATGATGGGGCCTTGATTTGTAACTTGCAACAACACGTCGGCACCAGTCAGAGACATTGCAATGTCAATCGATGAACCTGGATTAGAAAACTCATTCGCATTTTCAATGAGTTTATCCAACATTTGCCGAAATGCGTCGGGTGATCCTTGAACGCGCAGAGGAGACTCAGCAAAGACTACTTTGAACGAATGACGCTCATATGCACCACGATATTCCTCGACACTGACGGTGATTAATTCACACAGATCAATATCTTCAAGCTCCTCTGACGTGAGAGATGCCTCCAAATCTGATGCCTCACTCATTCGTTTAACGAGATTATTCAATCGTCGTATACCACCCTCTGCTCGCTGCAAGTAAACCTCTCTTTGTTCTGGGCTATTCGAACTACTCAATAGCTCCAATGAAGAGCGCACCACGGCAATGGGTGTATTCAACTCATGTGACAAACGTCTGGATAAGTTTTCGAGGTACTGCGTATAGTTTTTCAGTCGAATGCTGATACGCGACAAACTCCTCGACAACATCCCAATCTCATCTCTCGATTCTTGTGGCTGAATACGACCTATAACTTTCCCATCCACATCAAAAGCATTTTCAGTTTGTCGCGCAAGGTCTCCCAAACGCTTTACAGCATTACCTAAAACCGCAAATTGCAAAATAGCGTAACCCACGAGAATGACCAAAATAAAAGCAATCATCAATAAAAGATTTTGGTATCGCATCGCCAGTACTTTATTGGTGGTCTCCTCAACGAACACTGCCCCCACCACTTTTTCACCAACCCAGACGGGATGTGCCGCACTGATCACACCACCGCCACCATTCGGATTCCTGAATTGTCTCGCCACCTCATGGCCACCCAGAGCTTTAGCGATTTCTGGATTATCAAGCTGCCAAGTACCCCCAGGCAAATCTTTAAAACGATACGTACCCGGCTCGATCCAGAGGTTCAATATCGGCCTTACCACTGACGCGATAACTGATAAAAATGCATCAATCAAATTACTACCGGACTGATCATCAAGACTTGCATCAGGGGCTTCCACGACCATCGTGTTCGACTTCAAGTTCTCCGCATGTGCTTTGATGCGACTTTGTGTGTCCACAACCCAGATTCTGGATTCTGATCGCTGGAGCTGCTTGATCACATTCTGCACTTCTGGAGAAGGCGCAAATACAGACCCAAGCCGTGAAGGATCCGTCAAACTCTCACAACTACGAATCACAGCAACCGTAGGCCAATCCGATCTCGCCGTGACATTCATCACACCCAAACCTAAACTTGGCCCCACATCGGAGCGATACATTCTGATTTCTAAATCATAACCACCAGGCCTTACGCGCACCTCACCCGAGATGTCACGCTCGCGCACAAAATTATCAGCTTCATCCCTTAGAAGTTTTCCATTTTCATCAAGGACATAGGTGACTAACCGTCCATTGTTATGCGGTTTGATCTGGAACTGATGAAACTGGCCATCCACATCGACTGTTGAAAGTAAGACTTGATCCACGGGTTCGTCAGTCACTTGCTCAGGAAAACGCTTCCAATCCGACTGATCCTCCACCTCAATCGCAATATAAATAACCTGGTCATAACTCCCAATACGATATCGGGCCGAGAAAGAGCGATCTGCATTTCCACCAAAACCATACTGAATAGGTGAGGACTGCACCATCAAATCTTGCCAATCGTCAATTTTCCCATCAACCTCTGGCTTTCCAGGCAACTGTCCAATTTCAATATGACGGGCTGCATCGGGCGCAAAAGGCGTCACAACATTACTTGTGAAAATAGATGGTCGATCGCTAATCGCCGTACTTAACGCTCGAGCCGTGGCTAACACGCTCTCTTCTTGAGCTTCAAGCATTTTCTCCATCAACGCCTGAGCGTAGTACACACTAAGAAGCGGCACCAGAAACAGTACTGACAGAACAAGAATAAATTTTGTTTTAAGACGCATGGTTAAATATGGTCACATCAGCTACTTATCTTTTTGCCAAAGATACCCACGACCAAAATCAGTCTCAATCGCCTTAAAGTTTGGATCAATGGTTTTAAATTTTTTACGAATTCTTTTGATATTGGAAGTTACCGTATTTTGACTCACCTCAATACCATTAATCATTAACTGACGATGCGTCTTAATTGAGCCTGCTAGCTCCACGAGACGTTCAATGATCCAGTACTCGCCAACAGTGATATCGATGAGCACTCCTTTCCAAGATGCACGACTTTCATCGGGGAAAATCTCGAGGGAACCTATAACTTTCTTACTCCGATCCACTCTGGGCGCTTGACGGTCCATTTCAATACGCCTGATCAGACTATTGATGACCGCAATTAAATAATCGGTGGAATGATCCTTAGTGCAGTATTCGTCCGCACCTAAATTTAAACCATAAATTTTATCGCTTTGCTCACCTCGCGCGGTCAGTAAAACAATAGGTAACCGTTCTGTCGCTGGCGTTGCCCTTAACTGCCGACACAGTTGGAAGCCACCTTCATCTTCAGCGCCTAAACCCACATCAATGATGGCTAAGTCGGGGGGTGACTCTTCAATGCCAGCCAGTGCGCTCGCACGACTGATGTAATGCGATACGCGCCAATCGGCTCTCGAGAAAATATCACTATAGTTTTGGGCCAAACTCACATCATCTTCGACCAATGCAATACGCATGAACTTCCTCCCCTAATGATCCAGCAATTTTCTTACTGAGACTATAACCCCAAGAGGAACCAAACTCATCTCCTCATCGAAAACGCCACAAAATTGTCACTAATGACATGAAATCCCCCTTTTTTAACCCCTTCGTTTCCATACCTAATCGGTTAAATACCCTCACGAAGCATTGATTTCGTCCGTTTCAACTAACTGAGGAGTTTAAACATGCACACACCCCTGACGGGTCATTGGACACACATCCAATCTCCGGCAAGTCAAATAATGAAGGATAGCTTTAAAGGCTTACTGACAACCATTAGCGTAGGGCTAACCATAGCCGCATGCTTATCAATAGTCATTCTCACACTGATACTGACATCAACAGTTGCGAATGCCGCCAAAACTGATGCGTTGTCCAATGCAAAAAGCGGCAGTCTGCTCGTTAAAAACGCCCAAACGGGCGAGTACATGCCAACACCGACTTTAGCTACGGATGTCAACATATCCGTCTCGGGCATCCTATCCAGAACCAAAGTCAGCCAAAAATTTCAGAACAACTCTAAAGACTGGGTCGAGGGTATCTATGTATTTCCGCTACCTGAGAATGCGGCGGTCGATCACCTGAGAATGCGTATTGGTGACCGCATCATTGAAGGTCAAATCAAAGAACGTAGTCAAGCTAAAAAACAATTTCAAGCTGCTGCTCAATCTGGAAAACATGCGGCTCTGATCGAACAAGAACGTCCTAACGTCTTCACAACAAGTCTCACTAATATTGCACTAGGGGAATCCATTACCGTTGAGATCGAATACCAAAATACCCTCAATTACCGTGAAGGGATCGTGAGTCTTAGATTTCCACTGGTTGTAGCACCCCGATATATTCCAGGTAGCCTTGATACGGACGAAAAAGCCGCGACCAGCAACGGCCAATCACCGCTAATCGAAGATGCACACAGAATATCACCGCTGGTACTCGATGAATCAGAACCAAAACGTAATCACGTCAATCTATCAATCAAGCTTGATGCCGGGTTTTCGATACAGGACATTCAAAGTACGAACCATACAATTAAAAAAAATAAGATCACCGATCAGCAATACACGATTCGGTTAGCGTCAGATGATGCGCCTGCGGATCGGGACTTCGAAATCACTTGGCGCTCCGTACCCGACTCAATGCCAAGAAGCGCGGTATATACGGAACACAAAGGCGATAAACACTTTGCACTCATCACCCTATTCCCACCAACGGCCCCCTTAACCACAAGTGTTCGATTACCACGAGATGTTGTCTTTGTGGTTGACACGTCAGGCTCGATGGACGGCGAGTCACTCGATCAAGCCAAAAGCGCATTAAAAATGGCGGTTCGTCGAATGGGTAAAAACGATCGGTTCAATATCATCCAATTTAATGACGAAACAAGTGCACTTTTCGGTAAAGAGCAACCTGCCTCAGATAAAAACCTCAAAGTCGCGTGTCGTTACATCAATGCACTTGAGGCGAATGGGGGCACCAACAGTTTACCGGCGCTGAGCACCGCGCTGAATGACGATGCCAAGCCGGGACGGATTCGTCAGGTGGTCTTCATTACAGATGGCAGTGTAGGAAATGAAGATCATATTTTTTCGTTAATCAAAAAAAGACTTGGGGAAAACAGGTTATTTCCAATCGGAATTGGCTCAGCCCCAAACAGTCACCTCATGACTAAAATCGCCGAGTACGGTCGCGGCACCTTCACCTATATTGGCGACATTTCAGAAGTCAGCACCAAAATGGGGGAGTTTTTTAGTCGACTCGAAAATCCAGTGGTTACTGACATCAAGACCAGATGGCCAGAAGGTTTTGTCATCGACATAACACCATCAGTAATTCCTGATTTATACCAAGGTGAACCACTCGTGATAGTAGCTGCCATGGATGAGGCTGCAACAGGGCCACTCCAAATTGATGGTCTGTTCGCAGGTCAAACATGGTCTCAGACCGTCAACCTCGAGAACCAACAGAGTGAAAAAGGAATCGGTCAGGTTTGGGCACGTAGAAAAATCTCCGAACACATGGGTTTGCTTCGTGGTGGTGCGCCAGCGGAAGCAGTACGAGAAGCTGTCTTAGGACTCGCACTTGAGCATTCACTCATTACCAAGTACTCGAGTCTCGTCGCGGTTGACGTCACCCCCGGCAGAACTGCACAGTTCATGTACCGACAACTCATCCCGTTGAATCTCCCCAACCGATGGAGCCAGGCTAAAATTTTTGGCTCATTGCCTCAAACTGCCACACCGTCTGTAATGCATCTGATACTGGCCGCACTGTTCTTACTGTTAGCCTCCGTATTTTTCGTGATCACACGAAACACCACTCGGGCGAGACAAGCATGAGACTTCGAATTCGACATGTGATCTTCGTGAGTCTCATGTCGCTCTCGATTTGGCAACTCTTTGAGGCAGGATACATCCACACCAAAGCCTGGATCGCGCAACAACTGATCCAGGTTGCTTGGGAAGATACCGTGACGAGCACCGATGCCCAACAACCATGGCCTTGGGCGGACACTCAGGCCGTTGCGCGGCTCACAGCACAGGACGGTACCGTTGACTTAGTGGTGCTCTCCGGCACTTCAGGTAGAACCTTAGCATTTGGTCCCGGGCACATGGCTGGTACGGCACTACCAGGGAGCTTTGGTAACGTTGTGGTGAGTGGGCATCGAGACACGCATTTCTCATTTCTAAAACACCTAGGGGCTGGTGACCAACTCACCCTTCAATCGACCAATGGAAACACAAAGGTCTACGAAGTGATCGGTACCGAAGTCGTCCACCAAAACGACGTAGCAGTCGCCATGGACGCAGGAGACGATCGAATTACCCTCATCACCTGCTACCCCTTTGACGCACCGATCCCCGGTGGCCCTATGCGATACGTCGTCGTAGCCCGGAGCATATCAACACAGTATCTGGAGATCTAAACAATGCACACGAACCGGTCTGTGGAGGGTAAGTGGGATGCTTTTAAAAACCATAAGAAGCAGATTTACTCGTGAGCACCATTAACCTCTTATGAAAGGAAATCTTATGGAAAAACTGGTGTGTTTTTTCTTAAATATTGGCGATGTTCTCGATTTGAAATTCGAGTCAGGTGAATTTAAGCGCTACCAAGTAGTGGCAACCGATGTGGTGCCAATCAACGAAGCTCAATCAGGATTCACCACCAATCACGAACGCGTGACCCTCGTCACCAAATTCCCGTTTGATTCAAAAGATCCAACGGAGCGAATGCTCTACGTCGTTGTCGCACAACGCGTGCCTAAAACATTAGGGTTCGTGCGCACACCGTTTGCATTAACCGAACAATCAACCTCATCTAATTCAAAAACAGGAGAACTACTATGAAGTTACTTGCACCTTTAATGATTTTGATCGTCCTAAGCGCCTGTGACCAAACGTCAGTGTCACAAGACTTAGGTAAAAGCCAAGGCGGCACGCCTCCTAATCTTTTTCTGAAAGAAACCAACATGACCCTTGACGTAGAAAAAGAATGCGGGGAAGCACCTGACGTTACAGCAAGTAAGTAACAGACTACGATTGACCAGGAGCTCCGTCTGCTGCCACTCAGGCGGAAGCTCCGGGAGGCAAATATCAACTATCCAGGCATTGCTATCCGAGAAAAATTGGCGATAACCAAAACGACAGGGCGCTACAAATCATTCGGATGACCTGATTCTGGTTGGTACAATGACCGTGTAACACAAAGATGATTTTTACCCACAAACCTCAAATTCTTCTGAGACTCTGAATCAGCCTTTCCTTGTGCGAAGGTTTTTTTAGCATCTATGTGGCGGGTCTATGTATCATGCGTCTTTGAACAATTCAATCAATCACATTATATTTTTTATATGACAATTCCCAACATCATGGCTGGAAGACTTCGTATTCCAGTTGTAGCTGCGCCCCTGTTTATCATCTCTAATCCAGAGCTGGTTATCGCTCAGTGCAAAGCTGGAATCGTCGGCTCATTTCCATCGCTAAATGCCCGCCCTATCGGAGTTTTAGATGAATGGCTAAAGCGGATTACCACGGAACTCAAAGCCTATGATGTGGCTAACCCTGACACACCCTCAGCACCGTTTGCGGTTAACCAAATCGTACATCGATCAAACGACCGTCTCGACCAAGACATGGACTTATGCGAGAAATATCGGGTACCTATAGTCATCACCTCCCTTGGGGCAAGGGCCGAGCTCAACGACCGGGTCCACTCTTGGGGCGGCATTGTGCTGCATGACGTCATCAATAATAAGTTCGCTAAAAAAGCTGTTGCTAAAGGCGCTGATGGCTTGATTGCTGTCGCCGCGGGTGCAGGGGGTCACGCTGGCATTCTGTCGCCGTTTGCCCTTATCCAAGAAATTCGCGAATGGTTTGACGGTCCGTTGTTATTGTCAGGCTCAATTGCAAATGGCAGTGCGGTGCTAGCGTCACAGGCGATGGGTGCAGACCTCGCCTATATCGGCTCCGCGTTTATTGCAACTAAGGAAGCCAATGCAGACCTTGCCTACAAACAAGCGCTTGTAGATTACGCTTCAAGTGATATCGTCTACACTAATTTATTTACCGGGGTCCACGGTAACTACCTGGCTCCATCGATCTCTGCAAACGGCCTTGATCCAGAAAACCTTCCCTCCAGCGATGCCTCCCAAATGAACTTTGGCACAGGAAGCAATGGTATAGCTAAGGCCTGGAAAGATATCTGGGGTTGTGGGCAGGGGATCGGTGCCGTCACCGCCATTCTCTCCACGAGCGACCTGGTCCAAAAACTGACTCAGGAATATGAGGCAGCCCGAGAAAAACTAGCTTCAGCCGCAATAGAAAAGTCATAAGTAAGCTATAAAAAATTCATAATGGCTGATGTGCAATTTTGGGTAAGCGGGCAATCCATCAGTCTCCGTCACCCTATTTTTACTTGATTTAATCTATTTAAGAAGTCATTAAACTCATAAAGTTGGCTAAGTGCCCTCGATCTGAGAACTGATCACAGATAGATTTGTCACAATGATGATTCTGATTATTTTCTCTACGTCCAAGCGATTATTGATAGCTAGGTCAAAAAAACGAAAGGTAGACAATTGAGAAATGATGAAAAAAATACTTTTTCCCAGAGCGAAGTCAGCGAAATCATCGAAATGGCGCTGTCTGACCACACAAGTTTTATACATATCAAAAAAGTGCATGGTATTGGAGAAACAGAAGTAAAGGTGCTCATGCGAACAAACCTGAAAGTGGGCTCATATACAGCTTGGCGAAAGCGTGTGCGTCTATTTTCCGACAGAAGAGCAAACTACAAATAGCACTGAACGACATTCAAGCGCGAGCGCGAACCAGCGAATTTCAACCCCGCTCACGCCCTCCCCACCAAATTGCGTGAGTATTCTCTCCGAACACCATGGATAAAATAATTTATTATTCGCAAAGGTTGGATACTGTATAGCCTCATGCAAAATATTTTAGTCCCAACACATGGGGCCAAAGGATCATAGGCGCTTACATCTACATGAGCTAAACTCCGTATAGTGCAGGCAGGATATTTTTTAGGTTTGGCGAACCGCTAAAGATAGGGAAAAGCGAGATGGGGTTTCATCATAAGATCGAAAGAGGATTATTCGCGAGTCGTTGGTTATTGGCTCCCTTTTACGTCGGCCTGGTATTCGCTTTAGCGGTATTGCTAGTGAAATTCACGCAAGAGATATTTCATTTTGCTCCAGGAGTATTTGTTTCTTCCGAGAGCGATGTCCTGCTATTCGTATTAACACTGATTGACTTGTCCTTAACCGGAAATCTTTTATTGATGGTTATTTTTGCCGGTTATGAGAATTTTGTTTCTCATATTGACGTAGGAGACGACGCACATCGCCCGAGCTGGATGGGAACCGTGGATTTTAGTGGTTTAAAAATAAAACTTATCGGTTCAATTGTGGCGATCTCAGGTGTTCATTTATTAAAACAATTTATGAATATAGAAGCGGTCAATAAAGAAGACCTGAAGTGGTTACTGCTCACTCATGCCGCTTTTGTCACATCGGGGGTATTGTTAGCCCTAATGGATTATTTTGCATCAAAAACCAAGGTGAAATGAGTTATGTGCAATTAATCAAAGGGGGTATTTAACTCAATCAATTGGTTACAAAGTCATGACTTATGGATTGGTACGAAACCCTTCGTACCAATTTTTACCCTTCATTCTGCACCTAAACACCCCATCAAAATTACGTGGCCTCTGTAAGCAACCCGGTCATTTAATCGCCACATTCTTGCCTCTGTATTCCCACAGACCACCCCTATTCTTGATCTCAGTAACAAAACACACTTTCTAGATGTTGTTTTTAATGGGAGATAGAGATGAAAACAATTTGCGCGTTAACACTTGCAGCAGGACTCGCCTGCTCAACCCCCTCATTCGCCCTAGATTTTTGCGAAGGCACTCATAAAGAAGAGTGGATCAACTGTTACGGTGACATCACGTTTGAGAACGGTGATTTTTATATTGGCGACATAAACCAAGGACTTTCAGAAGGCCGAGGTATCTACAAGTTTGCGGATGGGTCGTTTTACGTGGGTCAATTTAAAGAGGACAAATTTCATGGTCAGGGAACACTGACTTACGCCAATGGCGCTCATTACTCTGGCATGTATGTTCGGGGACAGCGTGACGGCACGGGTGTCTTTAGCTTTGGTGACGGAGACGTGTATTTCGGTAGTTTCAGGCAAGGCGAATATCACGGTTATGGAGAATATCGCTTTGCTAACGGGGATCGCTATGCAGGTGAGCATTTCTTTACTGTTCGCTCGGGTCACGGTCGACTGACATTCGCGGATGGCACTTATTACGAAGGACAGTGGGCCAACGACAAACGCAGTGGTTATGGATCACTCATATTCAACGACGGCAAGCGCATCACCGGGCAGTGGCAGGACAACACCATTAACGGAAAAGCAACTTTCACCTCGGAGAATGGCAACAACTGGACAGGCATGTGGGAGCAAGGCTCTCCCATAGGTATTTCCATTCAAGAACTCTTCGGAGGTCAACCGCCTAAACACGCTTCGATTTAACAACTAACGTCTCCCTAGAGAGTTCTGACATGATTTCGATTCGAGTTGGTGTTACGGCAACCTCACTCACCGGCATTGCGATTTGTGTTGGGACTCTCACCCCTTACCTGGCAATATTGTCGCCAACTGGTGGCGACAAATTACAGCACCTCATCGCATTCAGCGCATTTGCACTCCCAATGGTACTTGTCGAGCGCCAGTACTGGCGTCTTATGCTGACGTTGACGCTTTTACTCGGAACTGCAATCGAATTGATTCAACCTCATATCAATCGTTCAGGAGATCCCATGGATCTACTCGCTAACGCAGCAGGTGGGATCATCGGTGTGCTCATCGGCCTTACCATTTCCCGTCTACATCAAAAGATACACCCGCGCCCGGTCCCATTGTATGGACATTCATTTGATCGAGGGTTTGCAAGGATATTCAGAAGGAAAAGACGGCGCAGGCTCTAGAGTAGCCTTTGCCGTCTACCTTCGGGAGGTTGATTCTGTATAACTATTCTGGAAAAACCATCGCGTCTTGATTTTCAGCATAGGGATCTTTGATCTCACCCGACGCGATGCGCACTGTCTCGGTCGCCCGCAGATAAGTCACGACAGCTATAATTTCGTCTCTATTCAGTACGCTACTGAACGCACCCATCTTCCCACCGCGACTACCGGTTCGAGGCGTGCCCGAGTGAATCGTTTCATAGATCTCACTGTTCGTGTTTCCTCTAAACATAAACTTCCCGCAACTGAGACATGGCGCTCGCCCGGTTCCCACGCCACGGCCACCGTGACATGCCGAGCATTTTTCAGAAAATACCTCACCACCTTGTGCCACCACCTTCACGTCAGCAATCGGCACCTCTAAATCAAAAGGATTCATCTGATGCGTTTGCGCATGCGCACTCCACGTGGCCATAAGCAATGACAAGACAAAAACAATGGAGCCATATCGAATCATGGTTGAATCCGTTCAAATAACATATTGAAAGATACGAGTCTCAGTTCTATAGAAAGTTCAATACCAGACATATCAAAAGCAGTGCTACAGCGATCTAATCACAGTCTATAAGGGAACCTAATACACCACGGATCATCTGAATCTCTTTAATTCAAAGGACAGCATCGTGATCACCGTCTTTTATGATGACCTGTGCGGCCTATGTTCCAAGGAAATTCGCACATACCAACACGCGGATAAAAAGGAACAGTTTCTGTGGCAAAGCCTCTCAGACCCCAACCTCAATCTAGACAAAGAATCGTTTGATCTCGTGATGGCTCTCGAGCAGCTGCATGTCAAAGATAATTCAAAGCATTTACACGTCGGTGTGGGCGCGTTTATTGTGATTTGGGGACACTTACCCCTATGGAGCCTCTTAGCTAGAATAGCATCAATCCGGCCTATCCATTGGGTGCTGAGTATCATTTATGCGCGGTTTGCGAAACGCAGGTTTCACAAACTCGCTCATTGCCAGATTGCGCTCAAACAACAATTGAACAAATAACTCGACGACTTAATTTAAAAATCCCTCTGTTGAGGGCCTTTTAAAGTACTTTAAGACATCATCTTCTGGGCACAGTTACATCTCAACGCGATACACAACGTATTTCACGTATAAAGGCTTACCGGCAGCATTCCCAAGTTGCATCGATACCATTTTACCGACGAACACACTATCATTCACCCAAGCGTGCGTTTCAGATTGAGTCCTCATCAATGGATTAGTAATGAAATAGCAGTCCTCTGGCAAGATCACGGCGCCTGCTTCGAATTTCTAGAGACCCGACTCTAATAACTTAAAATCTTGCGACTTAACGGTCGTGCCGGTTCGATTCCGACTCCGAGCACCATCTTTTCTTTCTACAAATCAATAGTTTATATATAAATCCTCATTAAATTTTAAAATCACGGAAAGTACGATTTTTTAATGTAGGCCTAGTGTAGGCATTTCAAAGAATGAAAGTAGATTTATAAAAGTTTGCTATTTGATGTCTCTGGCAGTGTTGAGGTCATCGGTTCGATCCCCTTAGGATCCACCAATTATTTGTTATAAATCAGCCGGTACAAGCTTTATGGTTTGGCCGGCTTTTTTGTGTCTGTAACTTAAGTCCACATTTATTGTTGTATATACTTCAGATATCAAATATATAGTTGATTCACCGCTAAATTTGGCGGGGTTCCGCCGCGACAGTTGGTATCGCCAGGAAGCACTCTGCTTTCAGATAACGTTATTGGTGACAAATGAGAATTATTTGCTTTTGATGTTGTGGGGGTAATGTACTCAAACCAAATAGTAAGTCATAAACCTATAACACTGAATGCTCACAAGGAAACCTAACGCCTCAAACACTGGCGCGGTTTTGCTGCGTCCGAGTTAATTTGCCTTGTTAGCGTCATACCCCATGTAATTTGAAATATTGATGCCATTCATTTAGTACTCCGTTTACCAAATCGAGCCCATCATAATTTGTGCCATCATTTAGTAATATCTCTATGGATTCCTCACCAATACCAAACCCCCCTTTGCCGAAGCGCCCGACACCGTATCCTTGTGAACTCGTTGAAGATGAAGTTATTCCCTGCCTACGTGTAAGCTTGAAATGCTTGCTAGCAGTAGCAAGGTCTCCACAGATTTTTAGCCACTGTTTGTTATATAACCTTTGTATTTGGTTTTGATCTTTTGCCGATTGCGGCACGCTTGGGTCATTTTTGATCCAGTCGATTATGGAGTATCCAGTAACCACGAAATTGAACATGCGATCACTAGTCACTTCTTCATAAAGAAGTTCTGAATCGCGTTCTAACTTTTCAAAAAGTTCTTTAACTGTGGATAAACCGCATGTCAAACTCATGTTTTCTCCACGCTAACAGTATGTTTATGAGGCCTACCGGCACTCATAATAATTATTAACGAGCCGCTCTATTATTTTTCTTATAAAAATATTAGCTCACAACGTGCTGAAAGTGTTGTCTTTTTTTCGGCGCATTACTTGCCCAATTACAAAAAAGAGCGGTTTCGGCTCTTTATTTCTAAAACAGATCTATACTGTATGGATAACCAGTTAAAGGTATATCGAATCAATATTTATAACGAGTTTAGAAGGTCAGCGCTCTTGAACTCATGTCGCCATGTTTTAGGTGGCGCGTTAAGTTAATCCCGTATTTTCCTAATGTCGGTCTCGTCTGACCACTCGAGAATTCCAGTTCGTATTTCCCAGACCTGAAGGTTTACCTTGTAGTAAACATCTTTCACATCCGAATTCTGCTTCACTATCGACCGAATACTACCTTCCAATCGATAGGCAGCGCCGAGCATTTTTCCTTTCTCGGCGATCATCTCTTGGTCGTAGTATTCCCCATCCTGCTGACGGTCCAATTCACTGACTTGTTGTGCCATTGCTTCCTCATCCACAACAAACCGAACGACCCCACTACGCGCTAACTCGGTTCGAATCGAATCCGTAATCGCACGTGTATCGATGTATTCACTCGTAAGATTTTTAACATCCTGCACCGTAATCAATGGGCGATTTCCTTCAACTACTAATTGAGACACCAACAAGGAGCGCGTCATCTCTTCTGCGACTTTGTGCAAGTCCGTTGAGCCAAACTCAATTGACACTGTTTCGATACCCTTTGGGTCTCCATAACGAACCGATTTGGAGCATCCCAAAACCATACTAAAAACAATCAAAAGCGCAACGCGTAAAACGTAAGCTCGCTGGAACATAGAGGTAACCTCGCTCACTCTTTAATCAAAAATTTAGTGTCTGTCGCCAACCAATTAGGCGCAGTACCTCGAATTGTTTTAACTTCCTTTGGGTAGAGATAAACAGGCTTCCAGGCTTCCTCTCGACCAAGCACCACTCCCTCTTCATCAAACCAATCGAAACGATAAGCCAATGATCGTTCTTTATCATCATCGTTTTTAATTTCGACTAAAACGCGCAAAATGCCATCTTTAGGAATACATGAAACTTTGACAATCTCAATATCTCCTATATCGCCGACGAAGACTACATCACCATTTGGACATCCATTTTTCTTGCCCATGAACGAACACGACACAAGGAACAGGAGCAACCCCAATGCTGAGAGGTACCGTAATTGCTTAAACCAGGATCTCATATGCGCTCACCCATCAATTAGTCAAAAGACACTTGCTTAACATACCATTGTGCGCCTACCCGGCGCATAAAAATTAGCATATATTTACCATCAACAACTACATCCATCGACCGACTGCTTGATCCCGATCGAAATTCGATATGATGTGCCCCTCGATGCATGAGCACGCGACCAAGCCCAATGCGCGCCGGCAATAAACGCCAACTCCTATCATCCGCTGACTCCGTAACAATTGCTGCGAGAGCAACCAAATCACCCACGACTCCTGAATCATCCAGTTCGTCAGCGGCACTTTGCATTGACACTTTCAGGCCACTACGCAGTACACCTCTCGTGATGATACCCGGCATCTCATCCTTTAACGATCGACGAGACATGAGATCAATATCAACAATATCCGGACTGAACTCAATGACATCACCTGCAACAATGACACTCGGTTGAGGCAACTCGGAACGAGCACCGTATGCAGGCACCGAGAAAGGTACGTACGTAATGCCACCGTTATGGACTACCAAACCATTGATTTCAATAGATATTTTTGATGGTGACAGTCCTTCTTCATAGACAACCAACAAGTCGGTGTAGCCATCATCATCAGGACGCTTTATACGCTCTTCGAGACCCATTAACCCGGCACGCAATACGGGATGATTTGACCTAAGCTCAATTGCTTTTCTATATCCGGGTGCAGATAAACTGGGCTCATTGAGTTGCTCATAGATGAACCCAGCCAAGTAATGGCTGAACGCATTTTGATAGCTATTCCGTAAACCACTCAACTCTGGGGCGTCACTTGTCTCGACGGGATAGCCATTTAAATCCTCAATCCGATAAGATTTTTGAGCATCCTCTTGTGATACTAAAAGTGCTTGTCGCTCTCTAAATCCCTCAATAATCGCTTCCCGCTCATGAGTGGATTTAATGGCAACACGTGCTGAAGCGACGTCTCCCATCATAAGGTGCGTGAGCGCAATGCGGGTTGTGAGCATAACTTTTTCAAAGTCATACCCTTGGTAACTTTTTACTTTATCGTTAATCAAGACGGAGCCGACATCCTGAGTGATTAACCCCGTATCGAGTCGAGCCAATGATTCCCACGCCTGAACGAGTAGATCGGCGGCGCGCCAAAGTTTCAGGGCTTGGTCATAGTCCCCCTTTAACCAATACAACTCCCCAGCCTCGAGAAAATAAAGAAGTTGATTAGCGGTTACGTGTCGACGCTCATGCAAACCCAAAGCGTCATCCAACTGCCCAGATAGAACCGCATCGGAAACCTGATTGAGTTCTACTTCATACCGCGACAAAGACTGGCAGCCTCCCAAAACACATGCAGACACAAAAATGCCAATCAGTCTCAGTAACATTAAATATGTCACGTCACACATAATCCATGATAACTGTTTGTCTGCGCATTACTCATACCCTATCATCCATCCATCGCCACAGGACTCCTTTAGATTCCAATTAATCTAAAAAGTCTTAAACCCAATAGCCTCAGCATAATCTAATGAACTATTATATTTAATGATTTATGATCTAATATGGATATCAAGCACTCACACGGAAGAAAGAAATTAGATTCATGACAAATATAACCAAGCTAATCATGTTCATCGGATTTTTAAGCATCACAGCTCTTGGCCACACGCAAGATAAAACAGCACAAGAACTGGTTGGAGCCTGCGCGAGATGTCACGGCGCCGACGGAAACTCAAGTTCAGGTCAATACCCCACGCTTGCGCGTCAAAATGTGGACTACCTCATCAAACAATTACATGATTTCAAATCAGAGGCACGATCTAACGGACAAATGTCACCACTGGTCGGCATCTTGAATGACCAAGACATCATCACGCTTGCCAATTTTTATTACGAAGAAAATATCTTGGCACAACGCGGTATTGATGAAGACTTAGCTAAAGTCGGTAAAGAAATCGCTAAAACGAGCGGTTGCGCGACGTGTCACCAAGCCAATTATCGTGGCGCTGGCACTATTCCCAGATTATCCAGGCAAAAACGCGTATATTTAGAAAAAATTATGAAGGATTTCAGAGACGGCACGCGAACCAATGACAATGGTTTAAAAGGCGAATTTATGAAAAATCTCTCAGACGAGGATATCAAAGCCCTGTCTCATTTTTTAGCAGGGATGTAATTCCAAATGCATGAAAATCCTGGATTTATAAGGTACAAGACATGACTCAATTAGACCAAGACCAACTGAAATATTATTCCAAGAATGGCTATGTATTTCCGGATTTCAAACTATCCAATGAGCTCGTCACCCGTTTGCAAACAGGGATCGAATCAGCTATTAACAGGCTTGGCGACCAGTTCAAACCTGAAGATATTCCGAATCCACATTTCCTTGATTTCGCCTCAGAAGGCGTTAACAATCCATTCTTAGAGGTTGCATCTCATCCCGAGATTCTTGATATGGTTGAGCAAGTTTTAGGGCCCAATATCATTCTTTGGATCGCTCGAGTCTTCTGTAAACCCAGCTTAACTGGTCGGGAAGTGCCTTGGCATCAAGACGGCGAGTATTGGCCCATGCGCCCACTCGAAACCTGCACGGTATGGATTGCACTGGATGAGGTCACAACGGAGAATGGATGCATGCGGTTTATCCCGGGATCGCATGAAGAAGCCGGTCTTTATAAACACCACATGTCTGATCGTAAAGACCTCGTCCTTAATTTAGAGTTAGACAGCGATCAGTTCGATGAATCTGGCGCGGTCAATGTCGAACTTCAACCAGGGGCGATATCCATGCATCACGTAAAAATCATACATGGATCGCATGCAAATAAGTCACCGAAGCGACGAGCTGCGTTAGTACTGCGATACATGCCAGCTTCATCGCACTACGATCGATCGTTAGTCAATCACGATCGATTTAAAAGCCCATTCAACCTCACGGAACAACCGTTAATGTTGATGCGTGGCACTGATATCTCCGGCAAGAATGACCTGGTCTCGCACCATGAATTCTGGAAAGAACGTTACTCTGAAGTCTGAGCACTCATGACAGAACGTCAAGACTGATCATCGAAAACAGATTTCAACCATCCAAGCCTAAGCTGGCGTCAGATGAAAAGCACAGGCACAACAACCGAGTTGAGTGCCTGTGATCATTGGAATTGATGGATGCAAGTCCGGCTGGTTCGCCACTTGGAAAGAACCATCTGGTCCTTTGACGTCAGCCGTCTTCACAAAGCTCAATCAATTAGTCGAATCCTTCAAGGACAATAAACTCTTAACGATTGGCATTGACATGCCGGTGGTGTTGGGCGATTCGATTCCCCGAGAAGCAGACCGGATGGCTAGAACGTTACTCGGGAAAAAAGCATCATCGATCTTCACAGCTCCTACAACACAAATGCTCTATCAACCAACCTACGAAGCGGCCTGTCAATGGTCAAAAAAAATTCCGAAAATCGATGTCAATTCCATCATGGCATCTGTTCCCAAAAATTAAAGACGTACAGACCGTAATACATCATGAACAGTTGAATATGTACGAGATACATCCCGAGCTAAGCTTTAGAGCCATGAATGATAATGAGGTTGTTCTGGAGAGCAAAAAAACCTCAATTGGATTTTTAATAAGAAAACGTCTACTCGAGAAACATTTCTTAACCTTTGATTTTGAGCCAATACGAACTGAGTATCTAAAGAAAAATGTCGCTGATGACGATATCTTAGACGCACTAGCCGTGTTATGGAGCACTCAAAGAGTTGCAGACAAACAAGCCACTTTTTTACCTGATCATCCGCTAAAACCCAATATGCGTATTGCATATTGATCACTTTCTTTTCTATACTCTCTTGGACTTATCCTCCTGGCACCATCTAGGCCCAATAACAATCTAAGTTATTGGTTTCTCCCCAAATCTATTTGATTCAGGATCCCCCGACTTTATAAACCAATAAAGCAACCATAAGATGCCGATCACGGTAAAGGCGATTAACAACCACCAACCAGATCTGTTTACGTCATGAAGACGACGGACACCGACAGCGAGATAAGTTATACCTATCCCAATGCCAAAGATCATGATGAATATATCTAGCGCAATAAAACCTGAATCAGCTTGGTTTAGCGATCCATGGATTATGCTAATAAGATTAAAAACAATAAGGTCAAAAAGATAAAAAAACCAATAATCAGACCTCGAAGCTCTCCCCGAAAAGTTCTTATAATTGACAAAGCAACGTTTGACTGATTGCACGAACGACATAGCTACCCCTTCGCTTATTTAACGGAGCACATAACCAGTGCGTGTCCATTTAAAGACACGGTAATTACATCTCCTGTTTGGACTGGATAAAGCCCTAGAGTAGTCCCTGCAAGAACAAGGTTTCCACTACACACCTTCAAATCGTGACTGATTAAGTTCGTTTCCAACCACTCTAACGACCCATGAGGGGTATTTTTTATCGGCCAAATTTCTGTTGTGGTGAAAGTTAAATTATTGATCTTTAAGGATATTTCTGCTGCCCTATCGAGTTCGTTTAGATTTCTCATTTCTCGATCCGGCATGATAACACCTGCATTGATACCATTATTCGCAATCAGTTCAGCTAGTGTTTTTTTCGGTCCTCTAAAAATAAGATTGTGCAATTCGATAACAGGGAAAACATCTTGTATTTGACCGTTATCCCCAACCGTAAAAGCCATCTCAGCCTCAATCGCCAAATTACAATATGATTGAGCCGACAGCTCTTGACCGTTGCTTAAAATCTCGCTTTTGAATATTGTCCCTCGGATTGGTCCGCTCATCCCAAACTGACTTTTAATATCGCTACCGATACAACCTATTTTATAACCGGCAACGCCATCCCCTTCTTTCAACCTCAAACCTGTAACCGCATCCTGAAGGCGATATGCCACGTCTATGCCTAATTCAAATTCTGGGTCGCCAAAGCATGTTCCAGGATTGACATTTTTATAATCATCCAACTGCCGATTAGCCAGCATATCTAAATCAATCGTTTCAATACGTTCCATAAACTAATTCAAACAGAAGATCTTGGTTGTCAGGATTTTAGATGATGAATATCTTGTCGGAGCTGTTTTATCTCGGCTCGTAAACTCACAATATCCTCGTGAATCCTCTCATTATCTAATTTATCATCTTCACCCACAAAATATGCGGACGTGGACGCGATCACCATACTAAAAAGACCAAAACCCACAAACACCATGATGATGGCAAACAAACGTGAAGGCACAGTTGTTGGCACCAGATCACCATAACCGACCGTGGACGCAGACACAAATGCAAGCCATAAGCCCTCTCCGAATGATGTAATAGTAGGCTCGAGGAAATAAAAACCCAGACCTGACAATACCCAAGCAATAAGCGCAAATCCAATCGCTAATGGAACACCTCTTGACAGAAACCAGCGCCCCGTAGAAGTTAAAGCTCTCATCGCTACAAACACAATTGCGATCACTCTTAAAACACGAACCATTGCCAACCAAGGTCCTTGTGAAAATCCAAAAATACCTAGTGCAGCAACAATAATGATCAGCAGATTTAACCAATTATTGGACACATACATAGATCGATTATTGCTGAGGATCATAAGAGTCAAAAACTCAAACGAAAAAATTATGAAAAATGTCCAATCTAGGATATTAAAAAACCGCTCAGACTGTTCTCTAATAGTTTCATCAGCAAAAAAAGCTAAACAGGGCAGCGTTAACAATGCTAAAAATATGATGGTCCGGTCAAAGCCCACCCCGCAACGATGCATTACCTCTGACTCAGTGTCGGAAACGCCCCCAAGACCAACCCAGGCACTGATTGATTTTTTTTTCATGATGAACTTACCCCAACGATATATTAATTTTTCTATTTAAATCAATGAGATAAATACAATCTACACATTAATCATTTATTCTTTCAAGAAATGATTAACCTTGATTTATTAACTCACAACTTTAGTTATGAGACATATACTACGATATCCGGACAGGCATCCTAAACACGGACTTCAATTCTCTAGCAAATACAACAACTTCTTAGTTAATGCGCAGCAGGTACCAATATAAATATTGACACTTGGCATTAATTAGTGCGATAGTCCATTCAGACGTTCATCCTACGCGGACGGAAGTAGACTACCCAGTCGAAGGAACGCATTATTATCGTTCATCTCGAAAGAGACGGAAGTAGGTAATGTTTACCGAAGGAACGCACCTAACTTTAAAAAGGAGGGTGTTATGGGCTTGTGGGCACAATACTGTCAACGTCATGCGCGTAGTGAAAAACAAAGAACGTACTTAAATAAGGTCTTACAGTTACGCGTCTTGAATATCAAGACACGTAAATCTACGACAAATACAACTACGCAGTAGTTCAGTAACTGAGGCAAAACCTATTTACTAGGTTTTGCCTTTTTTGCATCAAATAAAGTCAGTTGCTATCCCCTCTAAGCTATCCAGTATAGATCAGAATTGAATACCTGATTTTAGCCATATTGTTCGGCCTGGCTCTTTAACACCGATAGTATTATCCGTCACAAAACCAGTAATAGCAGGACTATTAGTCCTATTGATATGCTCGAAATAATCTTCATCAAGTAAGTTATCAATCCCTACACTAACGTAAGATTGCGAATTGATTACATATCCAGCGTTGACCGCCAATGTATAAAAACTTGGTGTTGCCGTCGCTCTATCAAAACCTACAACTGTTCCTTTACCCGCATCAATTCGAGTCTGAGCATCGACGTAACGAGCGAGAAGACCAAAGCTCCAATCATTCACAGCATGATCCATACCGATTTGCATCTCGAGAGGTGGTGTTTGTGCAAGCGGCGTATTATCTGTTTCGTTATCAGCCGATACGAAAGACAAACCACCAAATACAGACCACTGGTAAGAGAAGTTATACCGAGCATCAATTTCACCACCCCATCGCTCAGCCTGAACATTAGCGACAGAATCAGTCGCCGCATCAATCGTCAACATGTAATCATCAATATCTGACAAAAATACCGAGACATTACTTGAGAATTTTTCAGTTTTAATATTTAGTCCAAAATCCCACTGCTGGCTTTTCTCTGGCTGAACATTAACGACATCACCAGAAGTTATACCGTTGAATGTAGTCGCCTCCCAATAATCCATGGGACGCTCACTAACTCCATATCCAATGTAACCATTAAGTATTCGGTTCGGATCAGTCACTTCCAGCCGAACGAATCCAGACACAAGGTTCTGATCATCATCACCTAAAAATAGACTCTGCGTATTGGCATTTCCGACGTTTTGGAAGCGTGAACTATTCCAATAGTCAGTTCTTATCCCACTAATAAGATTAGCATTCTCAGAAACAATTACATCAGACTCAATAAACACTCCCAACATTTCACTCTCAAAGTCTTTAATCCGAGCCGCCGACTCAAAATCTGACGCAACGGCAAGAGACTTATTCATAAAATTTCGGGATGTGTGTCTATCTTGCTTAGCGTCTGCACCTATATTAAGCATTGCGAAATCACCAACATCAAGGGCTAAACCAACACGCATACCATCGGTTTTTCGAGCGACATTCATAAGCACACATCTGTTGTTGTTTCCGCTTCCGCAGTTAGTCGTGGTTCGTAGCGAGAAATTATCCATAATATGATCAATAGACGTCGTATAGGCGCGCAAGGAAAGCTTAGAAGAGTCTTCTCCCTTTTCCAGTAAAACTCCAAAACTCGTTCGATCAAACAAAGAACCATCAACATTTCGGTCAGAACTGGCGGCTTCAGCTTCACTGACTATGAAGTCAAATTCAACATTCAAGTTATCAATGGGCTTCAGTCCGAAGACCATACTGACGCTATCACGATCATACGCGGAGTGCACGTCATCTCCATTACCATCCTTATAGTTATCAGATTCCCCATGCGAGAAATTACCTTCAAAACTTATTAATTCGGAGCCATACTCCACAACGGCCAGTAAATCTTTTCGACCCCAGGAACCAGCCGTAACTGCAGACTCAGCGCGTAAGCCCTTCGCTTTTTCAGCAGTTCTATCGAATAGCACAACACCGGCTGAGTTGCCATTACCGTATCTGACTGTCTGTGGGCCCCTGATTAACTTAGCCGAGTCATACGTTTCTGGAAAGATATACGCTGTTGGTGGATCCAATCGAAGACCACATCCTCCCAAAAATTCCATACCGTCAAGGATAAAATTCAAGCGAGATCCCGCAAGACCACGAAATACGGCATCGCCACCAATACCACCTTTACGTACCACCGAAAAACCAGGAATCACTTTGAGAAAACTTGCTCCATCATTTGCTGGAATAGGTTGAATAGGATCTCTGGTACTCAAAAGTGTCTCAATACCCACGGACGGTTTTGGGACCGTTAAGACTACCGGATCAACCAGCACATCCTCATCATTAGAAAAACCTAACGAAGAGAAACTATAAAAAAACACAGTGAAAACCCAAAAAAATCGGGATTTTTTAGCTAAAAATTTAAACATTTATTTCTCCTGACACACACATACACATCTACTCACTTTGGAGTATTCGATCAATATTGGTTATTGAAAACCTACTTAAGAGCGATGTGGTGGCGGGGCGTGATCAGGGTGGGAAATCAAAAATGAAAATGAGTCACCTTTTGCTCTGACGATACGCAGATCAGTGCGAAAACTCGTTGCGGTCGAATGCTTAAGATTGTTTGAGTAACTATATTGAGAAACTTGGGCAAAGCAAAATTCGCAAGGCCGCTCGAAAGAAACATCACCCGAGCCAATAATGTCAGTAGATACATCATCAGCTGTATTTAAAACCTGTATGCCAGAAACCGTACAGATCTGATTGAAGAGCTGATCACTTTGGCTACTTAGTGACCCGGCAAACTTCGTGCCTATCGAACAGAGTAGAGCGATCATCAAAAATGCCGCTGTATAACGCACCCTACTAGGATAATGAGACTGATTAAATATTGACATGCATTAGAATCTGACTAAAAGATGTTTTGCCAATTAAAAATTAATAGTGATTTTATCAAAAAAATAGCACCACACTAACTTCAGCCACAAGAAACAGCAGAGTATCTAATAAAATATTCATGATTCAGTCCACACGAGTGTCATTACTTAGTCACACTTCACTTCGAGCTCTTGATGTCGGTATTTTTCTTTCAAGTGAAAACTTAGCTGTGCAACAAATCCCCCTGACCTTTCCTCACCCCCCATAATCGCCTCACCTTTTCCATCAAACACTGTACAGATAATGTTTTTAGAAGGATTCTGATCCTGATAGTAAGTTACGTATAAGGTGTGATGCGTTACGTATCGGATGTGTTTATTCAAAAAAGGATTTATACCATCGACCCAATACTGCTCGGTGATCTCTCCACACATCACATTACCAACAAACAAAAGAAGTATTAAAGGTAAAAATCTTTTCACTTTTGATCTCCCGTAATAAAGCTAACTCAACAAGTTCTTCTGCCGCTTCAGATATTAAACACTTTTCCTTAATCTGAAAACCTCTTGCTTTAAGCCACTTAATTGCCACACCACTGCTTTTCTAATCCCATAAAACCTCGTTAATCTAACAACTCCCATTGCTCCCTGGAGTCCCAACAGACTTATTAGCAGATGGCATAGGAGCCGTGATGGGGATTCTTGTAGGTTTAACTTTACTCAAAATTAATTAAATAAGAGGAAGACGTTATAAACCGATTTATATTGATAGCAATATCTGCAGCTACTCTAATCGGATACGTAAACGCTAATGCACACGAGACATCTTCAGTGATTAAAGAGAGCAAAGTTATCTATCACGGTGGTGGTTGCAGAAAAAACTCGCCGACTGGACAGTGCTGCCATAAGAATCACAAGACCGGCTTCATTCACTGTCATTGATCAACACCCCAGGGGAGGGGTTACACAAGGTTACGTTATCTATATGTAGCTCGAGAGATACAAAAAAGAAGATTTAAACGCTATGACATTAACTTAATACTGGTTTTTCGGATTTCCAAAATCCCAATTTATCTAACTTATAAACTACAATTCCTTCTGCACTAAAATCACAGAAAGTCGCCCCTAACTTCTCTACGGCTCTTCTTGAACGAATGTTATTCTCACCTATATCAAAATAAATTTTATTCACATATTTAAAGGCATGATCTATCATTAATTTTTTGATTCTAAAATTAGTGGTCGTCCCCCAATATTCGGTAATAATGAAAGTAAATCCAAGCCGTATAGCTTTGTCTCTTTGATCAAAAGAATAGAATCTACTTGACCCAATAAGTCTATTTTTTTTCTTATCAATTATCTTGTAAATTCCAAACTTATTTTCTATTCCATTTTTAAAAAATATGGAAAATTTTTCTTTTTTCCACCTGTCATTCTCAGGATGCTGCTCCCATATCTTCGGGTCTTTCGCAATTGCATACAAATCATTAAATTCTTCTTGCTGCAACAGTTTTATTTGGATTCGGTCATCTTCTAAATTAATTTTAAAATTCACTTTCAGTCCTTTTGAATACAAGTTTGCGTTATATATTCAAATCTAACTCAATAGCTTCTTCCTCTACCTCACTAGATACTAAACACTTCCTTGCTGTTCTTGTAATTGCCTTTCGGCAATGCCTGTAAGGTGCTTATTCGTATGGGTCATCACAAGTAAAACGAACCGTACCAGAATCGTTTTGGACAAAACACGTATAGAGCATATTGTTGTATCTGATAGCGATCATGATTGAGCCCGGATATCTGTTTCCACCAGCAGATGAACCCAAGGATTCTCCGAGCAATAATATTTGTGCCACTAACTCACGGTCAACAACCTCTTTCGAATTCCCAGTAATAGAAAGCGACAACCCAAGCACGAGAACAATAATCGCAATTAATTTTTTCATTTACTCATCCCCCCTATCTAAATCTAACGCAATAGCTTCTTCCTCTAGCTCCTCAGATACTAAACATTTTTCTTTAACTTGCAAAATACCAAACTGCCCTGCCTCACCTAAGACATCCTAAAAAGGATCTATCAAGGCAATATAAATAAAGTACTTATAGTTTCGTGGAAAGACCAGTTCATCATGAACAGGAAGTACAGGAATACCCTCATGATTTGCTGCTCTCATGACGGACAACAGACCAATTAAGTCATTGTTTTTATTGTTATTTATTTGTAATTTATAGACTTACGTGGATGCCGGCAAACGGCATACTGGCGGAGAGAGAGGGATTCGAACCCTCGGTACGTTTGCACGTACAACGGTTTTCGAGACCGGCACATTCAACCACTCTGCCACCTCTCCGAGACCGCGGATTCTACCAGTTTGTTGGCTCTACAGCAGACTTAGAACCACCCAAACATCAAAAATACGGTTAAATTAGTACGAACGAGGCAAACCCAGCACCTTC